>Ga0315312_1002782_pt1 | contig 11764 bp, 14 predicted proteins | sample TDP7_MG_FD_203629 | JGI IMG/M metagenome (GOLD analysis project Ga0315312, IMG submission 203629) | Freshwater sediment microbial communities from Lake Towuti, South Sulawesi, Indonesia - TDP7 | ecosystem: Environmental > Aquatic > Freshwater > Lake > Sediment | place: Indonesia: South Sulawesi... | reverse complement strand
TCATCAGTCAAAAGCTTTACGACGCAAGATGGATCGTTGTAGAGGAGCCGTTTGAAATTGTTACAGGTGAAAGGCCGTCTGAGCTTGGTATATATTTGAAGGAAGATTTAACATCACCAAGGATGCAGAATAAAACTGATCCAGGAAATAGAATTAAAGTTGCTGGTGTGCTGAAAGAGATGCCTAAAAGGCTGAAAGGCACTCGCTCTCGGCAAATGGATATTTACCTGGATGCTGTTCATGTGGAATCTGTGGAAACAGTATGGGAGGAGCTAGAGATTACAGAAGAGGATGAGAAGAAAATAATTGAGCTTTCAAAAGATCCTTTAGTTTTCCAGAAATTCATCGGTTCTTTAGCACCAAGCATGTATGAAATGGATGAAGTAAAAGAATCTATTATTTTACAGCTATTTGGTGGTGAGCCAAAGATATTGAAAGATGGGACAAAGGTAAGAGGAAATGTCCATGTTTTGTTAATTGGGGATCCAGCAAGCGGGAAAAGTCAGATAATGCAGTTAACTTCAAAACTTATGCCAAGAGGTAGATATGTTAGCGGAAGTGGAATTACAGCAGCAGGTATTACTGCTACAGTGATAAGAGATGAAGAATTTTTGGGTGGATGGGTTTTAGAAGCTGGAGCTTTGGTCATGTCCAATCGAAGTGTTTGCTGTATAGACGAATTCTCCAAAGTTGCTCCCCAGGATAGAGTTGCTTTGCAGGAAGCCATGTCTTTGGAAACTATATCGATAGCTAAAGCTTCCATAGTAGCAACATTACCAGCGCAGACTGCTATACTGGCAGGAGGAAACCCAAAACTTGGAAGATTTGACCCTTATATCCCAATTAGGGAGCAGGTGGATATAGACGATGTTCTTTTATCAAGATTTGATCTAAGGTTTGCTCTAAGAGATATACCAAATCCTGAGATCGACACAAAGATGGCTGAGCATGTCTTGAGAATGAGGCATTTTGAGGAGGAAGCAAAACCTCTCATATCACCAGAATTTTTAAGAAAATATATAGCCTATGCCAGGAGTAGGGTGCATCCTGCGTTGACAAAAGAGGCTGGTGAAAAGATAAAAGAATTTTATCTTGAGATGAGAGCTAAAGCAGGGGAGGAAGCTCCTGTTTCTATCACTTTGAGACAGTATGAAGCTTTGATAAGATTGGCAGAAGCCTCAGCTAAAATTAGATTAAGTAGTAAGGTTGAAATGGAGGATGCTGAAAGGGCGATAAGACTGATGAAAGTTTCACTGAGGCAGTTTGGATTTGAGCCAGAGACAGGAAGAATTGACATTGATAGGGCTGAAGGATTGAGGCTGACAGCTGCACAGAGAAGTAGAGTTAGAATTATGCTGGATGTAATTGATGAGTTAACAAATGTTTATGGAAAGGATATACCGACTGATGAAATTACAAAGAGGGCAAAGGCTGAAGGCATTGACGACCCAGATGAGATTTTAAGAAAGATGCAATCCGAAGGATTACTGTATAGCAGCAGACCAGGCATGATTTCTAAGGTGTGATTTAATAAAAACCTTAAATTTCAATATAGAGATAAATGCAACCGAAAAGATTGCCAACAAAGAAAATAAGAATTTTTGATATAGTTAATGGAAAATATTTTCCTGGAAGTAAGGAAGAGATGAAGCCAAGTTATATAATCACTCCTCTGGGAGAAAAAGTCTCTAGAGTAAATCTAGTTGCTAGCGTGACAGAAAAATTCTTAAGCGAGGATGAAAACTATTCTGCTATTACTGTAGATGATGGGAGTGAAGCTATTAGGGTAAAAACTTTTAGGGAAGATGTTCCTCTACTTAAAGAGATACAACCAAGGGATTTGGTCTTGATTATTGGAAAGATAAAAGAATTTAACGGTGAGATTTACATCAACGGGGAGATAGTTAGAAAAAATATAGATGGGAATTTAGAGAATCTGAGGAAATTGGAAATTATAGATAAAACAATTCAACAGAAGAGGATAGCTGAGGAAATAAAAAATCTATCAACCCAAATTTCAGAAGAGGAGTTGAGGAATTATGCAAGCGAAAAATATTCTATGGATAGCGAAAGCTTGCAGGTTATACTTGAAAGCAAAAAACTTGAAATTGACTATAAGCCAAAAATTTTGGAAGTTATAGAAACCTTGGATACTGGCGAGGGTGTGGAAGTTGGAAAGTTGTTTGAAGTTTTGGATTTGCCGGAGCATGCTATTGAAAACACTTTAGACGAGTTGCTAAATCAGGGGTTTATTTTTGAGCCACATCCGGGAAGAATAAAGAAAGTTTAGGTGATTAAAATAGAATTTGATTATCAGCAGCTGTTGAAAAAAGCTATGGAAAAAATTTCGAAGAAAGTCGATGTAAGCGACAGATTCAAAGTTCCAGAGGCTGCATGCGAAATATATAGGAATAAAACCTTGGTAAAAAACTTTGTTGAGATAGCTAACAGCTTAAGAAGAGATTCTTTTCATCTGTCGAAATATCTTTTCAAAGAACTTGCAACTCCTGGTAATGTAGCGGGAGGCATGCTAACCCTTCAAACAAAAGTCCCTAAAGAAATTTTACAGAAAAAGATAGAAGATTATATGAAAGAATTTGTCTATTGCAAGATTTGTGGTGAACCAGATACGAAGCTTGTTAAAGAAGAGAGAATTACATTTATGAAATGCGAAGCTTGCGGAGCAAAATCACCTGTAAGAAGTATATAGTGATAAAATGTTTTGGAGCAAAATCTTTCAAACAAAGTATGAGATTGTTGTAGCTTTATGCGACGAGAAACTGATTGATAAAGTTATCGATAGAAAAATAAGGAAAATAAAAATTAGCAAACATTTTTATGGCGGGGAGCTTATTGATGAGGAGAAAGCTGTAAAGCTTATGGAAGAAGCAACTATAGGAAATTTGATTGGAGAGAAAATAGTTGAGATAGCAGAGAAAAATGGATTTATTTCAAGGGAAAACATTATTTTAATTGATGGCATTCCACATGCACAGTTTGTTAAAATCTAGAAAAGCGCAATTTTATATTCTGTCAGCTGTCGCCATCATAAGTGTATTATATTTTTTAAGCAGATGGTTGGAACCTACTAGTATGGTCGATACTTCTTCTGTTGCCTTGTTGGATGAACCGTTTGTTTTTAACAACATCAAGGAAAAAGCGATGGAAGTTGTTAAAGTGAGCAAAGATTGTGAAGAGTTGCAATTCAATCTAGAAGAATACAAGCAATTTGCTGAAAATTATGCCTTGGAGAAAAGCTATCTGCTAGAACTATTCTACACTTATCCATCTTGCATTCCAGGTACGGATGTGAACTTCAAAATGAAGTTGATTTCAACAAGGGCAACTATAGCATCAAATTTTTCGGTAACATGGCCTTAGACTATCTCAAAAGCTCTGCTTCATCCTTGGTTAAATTCAATGAAGATATAAATTCTCTGTAAAGCTGTTTGTTTTTTAGCATAATTTTGAAAAAAGGCAAGTAGTGCATTTTTAATTTTCTTGAAGAACAGTGCAACTGCTTAGATAGCTTGTCCAAAACTTCTTTTGTTTCTTTCCTCTCCTGCTTTGTCCTGCCTAAAACTATAAGCTTTTCCGGATACTGATATCTGGTAAATTTCCTGTAAATATCTTTTTTTGATACAGCTATACCAGAAGTCATCAAATCTATCATATAGCCTTTGAGTCTCCAATCCTGACGAGACGAGACCCTACTTCTAAATAAATCAGCTTTGCTCAGCAAATCAAAAGCTTTAGCAATCTCTTCTGGATCTTCATATTCATTTGCTATGTTATTTTCAATCCACCAGAAGATTTCCTCTGGATCTTTATCCACATTATTTATCGAAAGCTTAGCCGCTAGTGTAGTCTTGGTTTTGAAAATCATCTTCAAAGCATCAAAGATTGAAATCTCCCTTTCTCTTGAATCTAAAAATTCCAAGTCCTTTACTGTAATTACATTCTTTCCTTGGCAGATAGTTTCCAAATCATTTATCGCAGCCCTCAAATCTCCTTCTGACCTTTTAGCTAAATGCCCCAAAACTTCTTTATCTGTTTTGATTTTCTCTTTCTCACAGATTTGCTCCAATTTTTTTTCTATATAGAAAATATGGATTTTTTTGAATTCAATCAACTGACAATACTGCCTTAGTGTTCGTAGCTTCAGGTCGTATGGATTATTAGCTGTTAGCACAATAGGAAACCTGGATTCTTTTATGATTTTAATTACCGCTCCTACACCTCCTACGTCCTCGCGGCCAGCAATACCATCTACTTCGTCAATCAAGAAGAGCTTGCTTCTCTTGAACAAAGAAGCTTGTAGCATGGATTGACCCAAGACTTCCTGAATTTGTGAAGCGGATCTCCAGTCTGAGGCATTCATCTCAATAAACTCTATCTTATTTTCAGCAGCGTAAGCTTGTAATAAAGCAGTCTTACCAGTTCCAGGTGGACCGTAAAATAAAAGAGCTTTACTTCCTTGCTTCCATTTTTTTATCCATTTAAGAAAAACATCCAAAGCTTGCTGTTGATCAATAAATTCTTTGAGACTTTTTGGCTTATACTTTGTTGCCCAGGGCATAGGATCATTTCAATTTCGAATACAACAGAAACTGTGATAGTAAAGCTTCCAGTTGTATCAATTCATTACTTCCTTCACTTAACCTAAACTCATATTCACCGCATCTTTCTATTAATCGGACTTTTATTTCTTCTGGTATAGCTAAGGAATAAACCTGTCTGTGGATTTCTACTATGATATCACTTCCAGCCAATCCCTGCTTTAAAAGCAAATCTTGCAATTTTTTCCGTGCATCAGTAAAATTTCCTTTCAGAGCTAGTTCAAGCATCTCCTTAACATCTGCAGGTTTTGCTCTACTGGCTACATCGTATACGATATCCTCTGTAATTTTTTCTCCCAAAGCTGAAGAAGCCTGCAACAGGTTAGCGACTTTTCTTAAATCGCCTTCGGATATTTCAATCACAGCTTTAATTCCATCTTCCGAAATCTTTAATTTTTCTCCCTCAATTATTCTATCGATAAATTTCCTTATATCAGCTTCTGACAATGCTTTAAACCTAAATATCGAACAGCGAGACTGGATTGGCTCAATGATTTTCGAAGAATAGTTTCCTATCAATATGAAACGGGAAACATTTGTAAAATTTTCCATAGTTCTTCTTAAAGCTTGTTGAGCGTCTGGGGTTAGGTTGTCTGCCTCATCTAATAAAATTATCTTATAGGATATGTCTCCTAGAGATTTGGTCCTTGCAAAATCTTTTACTTGACCACGAATAACATCTATGCCTCTAGCATCCGAGGCGTTAAGCTCTAAGATACTCTGTCGCCAAGCATGCTTATATAGCTCGCAGGCTATAGCTAAAGCACAAGTTGTTTTTCCGGTTCCAGCTGGGCCTGCAAACAGCATATGTGGGATGTTTTTTTCTTTAACGAAAGCTTTCAACCTTTCAACAACATGTCTTTGATTTATTACTTCTGATAGTTTTTCAGGACGATATTTCTCTGCCCATACTACTGTTTCCATGCTATCACATCGCTTCTAAGTATTTTTCAATAAACTCTTTGGTAAAACTATTAAGATCTAATTTTAAAGCTTCTTTTGGTTCTACCCAAATATAACTAGCTATTTCTTTATTATCTAGCTTGACCTCTGAGGAATCAGTCTTACACACACATTCTAAAAAGATAAAATGTTTATCTTCTCTTTTTGGTAATTCGTTTGAAAATATTGCTTCTAAGACTAAAAGAATTTTTTCAAATTTAACATCCAAGCCAACCTCTTCTTTCGTCTCACGTTCAACAGCATCTTCTATAGTTTCACCCCATCTTACCTTTCCACCTGGCAGGCCATATAGTTTATCTTCCTTAGTAAATTTTACCAGCAATATTTTATTTTCAGAATTAACAATTAGAGCTCCAACAACTGGATAAGCATATTTTTCTGGTTCCATTCTATCACTCAGTATTTATAAAAGTAAATTAATTTAGATTTCTATCAGTTAAAAAGGATTATTATGGTCACACAAGAGCTTATCAAAAAATACAAAAAATCTGGATACAGGATTATTGGAAAGAATAAACATTCGGCAGTAGAGATTTGCAGATGGACTAAATCAGCTTTAAGAGGGGAGAGAGGCTGTTACAAGCAAGCATGGTTCTGTATAAAATCTCATCGCTGCATACAAATGACACCTTCTTTAGTCTGCAACCTAAGATGTCAATTTTGCTGGAGACGCTTTGATTTGAGACAAATAGAATTAAACACTTTAGATGAGCCAAAAGATATTGTAGAAGAGGCTGTTAAAACTCAGCAAGAGCTTCTATCAGGCTTTGGTGGAAATTTAAAAACTACTAAAGAAATGTTTAAAGAAGCTGTGCAACCTAAGCATTTTGCAATCTCCCTTGACGGTGAACCAACTCTATACCCAAAACTATCAGAGCTTATCAAGGAAATTAAATCTAGAGATTGCACTGCTTTCCTTGTAACAAATGGAACAATGCCATCTAGATTAGAAGAATTGATAGAGAATGAAGCAGAACCCACAAATCTTTATATTTCTGTTTACGGCACAAGTGATGAAAATTATCAAAAAGTATGTAAACCATTCATTTCTGATGTTTTTGAAAAAGTGAAAGAAAGCCTGAGGCTAATGAAAAAGTTCAAAGAAGCAAAAACTATATTTAGAATTACAGCTGTGAAAAATTTAACTATGGTTAATCCAGAGGGTTATTCAGAATTGATTAAAATGTCAGAACCAAAGTTCGTTGAAATAAAGGGCTATGCTTGGTTAGGGGAATCTAGGAAAAGACTACCGAATAGTGCTGTACCAACTGTTGAAGAATTAAAGGAATTTGGTGGAAAATTGCAAAAGCTAACTGGTTATTCTATTGCTGCTGAGGATGATATAAGCAGAGTTGTGCTGTTAACCAAAAAATGAATTTATTATAACATCGTTATATTTATAAGCCTTGAGGCTAATATATTAGCATGAAACTTCCTTGTGAGGTATGGATAGAGAAGCTGCCAGTAATCAGAGCAATGATAACACATGAGATGATTGAAACATTTAATCTAACCCAGGAGGAGGCGGCAAAGAAACTTGGGATTACTCAACCAGCAGTTTCACAATATCTTGCTGGTTTAAGAGGAAAAAGAAAAGATCTTTATTCGAATAAAAAATTGATAGCACAAGCTAGAAAGATTGCAAAAGAGATCATCGAAAGAAAGGCTAAGTTCCCTAAAAATATTTGTGTTTTGTGTAGGTGTGCTAGATGAGGAAAGTTTATCTTGATTATGCAGCTACCACGCCGGTAGACTCAAGAGTTTTAGAAACTATGAAACCTTATTTTTCAAGGAAATTTGGTAATGCTTCATCTATTTATAGAATTGGACAGGAGGCAAAAAAAGCTCTGGGAGAATCTAGAGAAAAAATCGCAAAAGTTATTAATGTAAAAGATTTAGAAATAATTTTCACCTCTTCTGGCACTGAAAGCAATAATTTTGCGATAAAGGGAGTAGCATTTGCGAATAAAAATAAAGGTAAGCATATAATAGTTTCAAAAATTGAACACCATGCTGTTCTTGAACCTTGTAATTGGCTAGAGAAACAAGGATTTGAAATAACCTATTTGCCTGTTGACAGATATGGCCTTGTTGATGTCAATGAATTAAAAAACTCTATTCGTGAAGACACTATCCTAGTATCGATAATGTACGCTAATAATGAAATTGGAACCATAGAACCGATGGAAAAAATTGGTGAGATTTGTAGAAAACATGATGTTTATTTCCATACTGACGCTGTACAAGCATTTGGTAAAATTCCAATCGATGTTAATAAAATTAATGTCGATTTACTAACTGCTTCTTCGCATAAGATATATGGACCAAAGGGAGTTGGGATGCTTTTTGTTAGAGAGGGCGTAAAAATTGATCCTCTGTTGCATGGTGGTGGGCATGAGTTTGGCTTTAGATCTAGCACCGAAAATGTTGCCGGCGTAGTCGGGTTTGCTACTGCCGCAGAAATTGCAAAAAATGAGATGAAAAAGGAATCAAAAAGGCAGATAAAACTGAGAGATTATCTGATTAAAAATGTCTTGAAAATTGAAAACTCCCATCTCAATGGACATCCTACCAAAAGATTACCAAACAATACAAATTTCTGGTTTGATTTTATTGAGGGCGAGTCTCTAATTACACATTTAGATTTTTATGGTATCTCAGCATCAACTGGTAGCGCTTGCTCATCAAAATCGTTAGAACCAAGTCATGTTTTGCTTGCTATTGGCTTAAAACATGAACAAGCTCACGGCAGCTTAAGGCTAACTTTAGGGAAGTATACAACCAAAGATGATATAGACTATACTTTATCTATTTTACCAAAGGCTGTTGAAAGACTGAGAGAAATATCTCCTTTCAAGAAGTGATTAAATGAAGATCGAGTTACTATATCTGATGGACTGCCCGTATTGTTTAAAAACAAAAAAATTATTGAAGGATGTTGTCAAAGAATTTGACTTAGGAATTAAAATTAAAGAAATTCTAATAGATACTGAAGCGAAGGCAAAAAAATACAAATTTGTTGGTTCTCCTACAGTTAGAATAAATGAGAAAGATATTCAAAAAATTGTTACAAAGCAAGTCTGTTCAGCATGCAGTAAAATATCTGACAGATGTACAACCTGCAGAACTTATTCGTATAAAGGAAAAACCTATCCATTTCCTCCGAAAGGAATGATTAAAGAAGCAATCGAGAAATTTAAACAGGTGATTAAATGAGAATGACATATGAAATGTATACAAAAGAAGTATTGAAACATTTCAAACATCCTAGAAACATGGGTAAGATAGAAAATCCTGATGGCGTTGGTAAAGTGGGAAACTTGATCTGCGGAGATGAAATGTGGCTTTATATAAAAGTTAAGAGAGATAAGAAAGGAAGAGATATAATTTCTGATATAAAATTTCAAACGTTCGGTTGTGTGGCTGCTGTATCTACTAGTAGTATGGTAACAACTCTAGCTAAAGGAAAAACTTTAGATGAAGCATTGAAAATAACAAGAAGTGATGTTGCTAAGGCTTTGGGCGGTTTGCCTGCTATCAAGCAACACTGTTCTGTTCTGGCTGCTGACGCTTTGACCGAAGCCATATATGACTATCTGTCAAAAAATAAATTGCCGATATCAAAAGATTTGTTAATAATGCATGATAGAATTCAACAGCAGACAAAAGAGGTAGAGAAGAAATTTAAAAGTTACATAAAGTTGGAAAAAAGAATTTGGAAGGTTGGTAAATAGTAAATTTTATTATCTAATTGATAATAAATAAAATATGCAATTTCAAAATTTGATTGAAATTGAAAAAATTAAAAGTTTAAATACAGATGTACTTATTTTCTTTACTCCTGGTGGCTGGGGACATGTTACCTTAAAAGAAGAAAGTTATGCCAAAAGTTTGCTGGAAGGTATCAAAAAATCCCTGAAAAAATGGAAATATAATACTACTGTAATAAGTTACCCAAGAACAAAACATGGGATTTTGGGTAAATTAAAAAGTTTAAAAGAAATATTCTCTTTTCGTTCTGAGTCAAAAAAATTAGCAGATTTGATTGAAAATATCCTAATCTGTTTTAAAAAAATTAAAATTATTTTAATTGGCTATTCCCTTGGTGGTGCTTTTGTTAATGAAGTGATGAAAAAAATTAAAATGAAGAATAGGGTGTATGGAATTGAAGCTGGTACACCATTTTTCTATAAAATTTTAAAATCTAAAAATGTTCTATTTCTTGATAATGATGGAAAAGACGCATTGGCAGGGGGTGATATAAAAAAATTATCTTTCATTGGAATTTTAGGTATTTTGAAATTAATATTTCTTCTTAAACTGATAAGATTACAGATCTCTAAAGCTTTTCATTTCAAAGAACATGAATATTTTTGGAAAAATCCAGAAACAAGATCTAAAGTTCTATCGTTTATTAAAGAAAAGATAATTTAACAGGAACTATTTCATAGCAGCTTGTACAATGCAGGGGGTGGGATTCGAACCCACGAAGGCACTAAGCCACTGGGTGTCTTCCTTTAGTCCTAAGCCCAGCCCAATTGACCAGACTATGGGACCCCTGCATATAGAATAATCTCGACAATCAGTTTATAAACTTTGATTTGGTGAATAAGGTCCAAGGTATCTTTCCACATTAGTGATTTCAAAGAATTTTTCAAAATCGAAATCCTTAATCTTTTTGTATTGATCAGGTGTGTTCAAAACAAACCAACTTTTTCCAAGAACGGCTAAATCAAGTGCGCGCATTACAGGAACAACATTTTCTTGCATCATCCTTGAACGTTCTAAGTCGACGGGAAATTCACTTTCTTTTATTTCAAGAAAATGTTTTACAAGTTGTGCATCAAGATAAAAAATTCCTGTATTAACAAGCTCGTCTTGAGAAAGTTTAAATTCTGGCTTTTCAACAAAACTTGTAACTTTATTTGTTTTGGGGTTATATTTGATACGCCCATACTGGCTGACTTCTACTGACGAACCAACAACTGTTGCATGAAAACCTTTTGCAAGACCACCAAACTGGAACTTTGCAAGCTCAATTGGGTTAATTTTCAAAATATCGTCTGAATTTAAAGAAAGAATTGGCCGGTTGCTTGAAATAACTCCTTTGTCCATATAATACTTTATTACGCCTGCACGTCCCAGACGTCTATCCTGTGGTTCAATGAGAGGGGTAAATTCGATTCCAGTATGCTTGCCTATTTCTTTGAAATGTTCGACTATACTTTGTGGCTGATACCATAATGTCAAATAAATTTTCTTTGTCCCTGTCATAACATAAGGAAGAATGGTCCAATCAATCATTGGCCTTCGCTTTTTTCCAATTTCTGTCATTGGTTTAGGAAATTTACCTTGTGTGACAGGAAACCATCGCTCGCTGAGGCCACCAGCATGCACTATCAACTCTGAGTTTAAGAAATATTCAGTCGGGTTACTAAAAGGCATATGAATAAAATAGGTTTTGAATTTTTAAATATATTGGATTTTAATTGTGGAAAACGAATTTTAATTATGAGACGGTTAGCAATATTTCTTCTTTTTATGTCAGTTGGATGTTTGAAAAATGAAATGAGAATGTAAAATGAGAACAAAATATATCAAATTTACCTTAACCAAAAAAAGTTTAATTAATACCGGAGTTTATTGGCTATTTTTAACGTTTTTTATAGTTTATTTATTTTATTTTTTAGGTCATGCAGAAATTACTTTTGCTGCAACCTCAACTCCTAGTCCACCATCAATCTCAGATTCCCCTGATCCTGCAACTTATGGCCAAACAGTAACAATATCCTGCTCTGGCTGCTCAGCAGAGGGAGGGACTATAAAATTGTTTGTATGCAAAGATTCAACCTGTACCAATTGTAAAGGAGAAATGAAGAATGCACCCTCAAATCCTTCTTTTACTAGCTCTGGGGCAAATTGTATTCAAGTTAACCCAGCAAATACTTTGAATGAAGACAACACTTGGGGGTATTTGCAAGTTAAAGACACCTCAAGTTCGGCAAGTGAATATGCAAGATGGACATGGGATTTTGGTTCAAGTTATAATGGAACTTTAAAGATAAAATGGTATGCTAAGGTAACTGGAGATTATTTACCAAGCTACTGTGTCCGGATAGATTATGGTGTTTATGTTTCAAATGATGGTTCTAGCTGGACTTCTGTGAGAACTGGCTTTTTTG
>Ga0315312_1002781_pt1 | contig 11767 bp, 9 predicted proteins | sample TDP7_MG_FD_203629 | JGI IMG/M metagenome (GOLD analysis project Ga0315312, IMG submission 203629) | Freshwater sediment microbial communities from Lake Towuti, South Sulawesi, Indonesia - TDP7 | ecosystem: Environmental > Aquatic > Freshwater > Lake > Sediment | place: Indonesia: South Sulawesi... | reverse complement strand
AAAAGAAGGTTCCAGTGAAAGTAAGGGAAGAGAAGCTCAACGTGGAAACATAATGGCAGCGAAGATTATTGCTGAAGCAGTAAAATCTTCTCTTGGACCGAAAGGCATGGACAAAATGCTTGTAGATGGTACAGGAGACGTAACCATAACCAATGACGGCGCAACAATCCTGAAAGAGATGGATGTGCAGCATCCGGTAGCCAAGATAATGGTCGAGGTCGCAAAGACTACAGATCAAGAAGTAGGTGACGGAACAACCTCCGCAGCCATCTTGGCTGGAGAGCTACTCACAAACGCTGAGAACCTCCTCGAGCAAGGAGTCCATCCGACAATAATCGTCGGCGGATACAGAGAAGCGACAGAGAAAGCGTTGAAGTTTGGCCAACAGATAGCCATGACTGTGAAACCAACTGACAAAGAGGTACTTCGCAAAGTGGGAAGTACATCCCTCGCAAGCAAGATGGTTTCTGAACATAAAGACTATCTTTCCGACTTGGGCGTTCAGGCAATTCTGCATGTTGCTGAGAAAGAAGGAGACAAGTACAAAGTTGAACTTGACGACGTGAAAGTTGAGAAGAAAGCTGGAAAGTCTCTCGGCGAAACTGAGTTGATCAAAGGAATAGTCCTTGATAAAGAGGTAGTTCACTCAGGGATGCCTAGAAGAATCGACAATGCCAAAATAGCGCTTTTGAACTGTGCCTTGGAGATAGAGAAGACGGAGTTCGACGCAAAGATTAACATACAAAGCCCAGAGAAACTGAAGGAGTTTCTTGACGCTGAGCAAGATATGCTGAAGGATATGGCAGACAAGATCGCGGAAACAGGAGCTAACGTCGTCATATGCCAGAAAGGCATAGATGATGCGGTGCAACACTACCTAGCAAAAGCGGGGATACTAGCCGTCAGAAGAGTCAAAGAGTCTGACATGAATAAACTGGCAAAGGCAACTGGCGGCCACGTGATAAACACCGTAGACGCTTTAACAAAAGATGATCTAGGATGGGCGAAGACCGTTGAAGAGAGAAAGATCGAGGAAGACAAATGGACATTCATTGAAGACTGCAAGAATCCGAAATCAGTCACTGTCCTCATAAGAGGAGGAACGAAGAAGGCCATAGAAGAAGCTGAACGTGCCATGCATGATGTTCTATCAGTCGTTCGAGATGTCGTCGTCAACCCAAAGATAGTTGCCGGTGGAGGAGCGCCTGAGATAGAGATCGCCTCGAAACTCAAAGGATGGGCTGAAAAGCTTTCAGGGAGAGAGCAACTCGCAGTTCAAGAGTTCGCCAAGGCGTTAGAAGCGATACCGACAACTCTAGCTCAAAACGCTGGTCTAGATCCAATAGATGTACTGGTCGAGCTCAGAGCGAAACATCAGAAAGGAATGAAATGGGTCGGCGTAGATGTCTTCGGAGGCAAAGTAAGCGACATGGAGAAACTCAACATCTACGAGCCCTTCTCAGTCAAAGAGCAGATAATCAAATCCGCCAGCGAGGCTGCTACCATGATCCTAAGGATCGACGATGTAATAGCTTCAGGAAAATCGAAAGTGCCAGCCGGACCGCCACCAGGTGCCGGAGGAATGCCTCCGGGAATGCCGCCAGGCGAGTATTAGGTCGCGCCTAAGAGTAAGACCGAGATTCCTTCTCTTTTTTTGGAGATCAAACAAACCCCAAATCTCTTCGAACCATCTTGCAGACTCGCCAATCAGCCGAGTCTGCCGCAGTTACACTTATCAGTTCACCATCGCTTCTTGAACTAAGCGAGAAACTGCAGTTGATGTTCACGTGGAAGACGTAGTCTTACTGAAAGAGGAGATACGGAGAAAGATTTGGAAAATTATGGAAGAACGGAATGTAGCTAGGTTCCCTAGACCTGTCTTCAATAGGATTCCGAACTTTGAAGGAGCAGATGAAGCGGCCCATAGACTTCAAGAGCTCCAGATCTTCCAAGATGCTAGAGTTCTTAAAGTCAATCCGGATTCTCCTCAAAAGCCTATTCGAGAATCCGTACTTTCCAATGGAAAGATATTGATTACTCCAGCTCCACGGCTCAAGTCAGGCTTCCTACTTCTAGACTCAAAGTCTATTCCAAACTCAACTCTCAGTTACGCTTCTACAATCAAAGGAGCTTTCAAACATGGAAAACAAATCGATCTAGCTGAGCTTCCAAAAGTCGATCTGATCATTGTCGGGTCAGTTGCAGTATCACTTGACGGAGCAAGAATAGGAAAAGGCGGAGGATATAGCGAGATCGAATGCGGCATACTTCGAGAATTGAACCTAATCGACGAGAAGACGCCTATAGCAACGACCGTCCATGAGATTCAAGTCCTAGAGAAGATTCCGACAGAGGAACATGACATACCGATCGACATCATAATCACACCAGAAAGGATTGTTGAGACAAAGACGAGATACCCTAGGCCGAAGGGAATATTTTGGGAGAAAGTTACGGAGAAGATGCTTCAAGACATTCCCGTTTTGAAAGAGCTCAAAGAAATGAAGCACGCTATTTAGATCCAAAGTAGAGGTCAAGATTCAGTCTAGGTATCATAGCCATCAAGACGGCTTGTTCACTTAAGCTCACTCTATCTAGAAGCCCTTTCGATAGGACTCCGATCGCACCGACATTTTCTCCCAGACCCTTGACGCCAGTCAATTCGTCCATGACTTCACCGACCTCACGATTCTCACCCAAAACCCTAGAGACAACCTTCAAAGGATACTCGAAGCCAGAATTGCAGCCGACAGTCAATCTCCCTTCACGATCAACGATCGCGCACCACTGAATGTCCACGTACCCAGTTATCGTTCGAGGAAATTTGAACAAACCAGCCTCAATCCCAATACCGAGGTCAGCATCTCCTTTGACGATAGCCTCCTTCGCCCGATTCACAGCTCCGTCAATCGTCTCATCGCCGACAGGTTGAATAGAAATCCTAGAATCAACCTCAACACCAAGAACTTCTACCTTATCTTGGCCATAAATTCGCGAAAAGATCCGCTTAACCGCCTCGATCTTCACACGATTCTTGGAGCCCACAGCAACTCGCATGGTATTCCACCCTGAAGATAATCTCCAAACCATGATATATCACAATTCTAGTGTTGATTTTGTTGATCATATGTGGTTGCTGGCAGAATTGAGAAAAAGCTGCGTTGGAGGTTAGCTTTCTATTTTCCTAGCAAGGTCTTCACTGTTTCGTTGACATCAACCAGACACAAAGAACCCATTTAATAGACAGATATCGTCATTAAGTCACGATTCGATCTGGGGATAGAAGCGAGATGGATGGCCGGGAAACAGAAGCATGCCTGTGAAATGCAGAAAATGTGGGTACGGAAACCCGAGCTGGGAAGACTTCTGCTCGAATTGTAGAGCGAATCTCAATCCCAGCTTGCCGTATCTGCTCAAGGCAGAAGAGTTCGTGTATCCTGAAGACAAAGAAGCCTTGGATAACTTGAAGGAGACAGAACCCCTCTCATCAATAATCAACCTAGTAGTAGATTTTATCCAGCGACCGATGATGAGAGCGAAACTTCTGGCTGGAGGAACATGGATAAACCAGTGCAATAATCCAAGGGTCCACGATCTGGCGAAGGCGTGCGCCAAAGTCTTGGCCCTAGACTACTTGCCGGAAATATGTATCCCAAAATCGCCGGAGATGAACGCATTCACAATTGGGAGGAGAGACAAACCGATAATCGTCCTCTTCTCGACACTTGTCGAACATTTGTCTGATGGAGAGCTTGCAGCAGTAATTGGACATGAGATGGGGCACGTGAAGAATGAACATCAGCCATACCATACACTGGCCTACCTAATCTCGAGAGGGATAACGATGCTCGGCACTCTCTCAATACTTTCAATTCCGATAGACCTTATGCTACGTTCATGGTATAGATACTCAGAGATAACTGCGGATAGAGCTAGCCTTATCGTCACAGGCAATCCTGATCTAGTGGGAAGAGTTCAAGTCAAACTTGCTCTAGGTATTCATGATTTACCGGAGAACATCTCGATTAGAGAAACCTTGGATGAACAGAAGAAGCTCGAGGATACCGCTGTTTCGCAGTTCGCTCAACTTTGGACGTTACACCCATTCACCGCGAAGAGGATACAGCAACTTGAAGAATTCGCAAACACGAAAGAATACGCTAAGATAAAGGAGAAGATGCAGAAGTCAAAGTTTCACCACTGTAAGTTCTGTGCAGCAAGGATTCCTGAAGGCACGTTTTTCTGTCCGGAATGCTCAAGATGCCAGAGATAGATGGTGAGGAATGCGATCTACAAGGAAAGCTCTAGTTCTACATAACCGAGACAATGTTGCCACAGCTCTAAGCGACATTAAGGTCGGCACACTATTAAGAGTGAAAGTCGACGATCAGGCCATAGAGCTAATCGTGAACCAAGCAATTCCATTCGGCCACAAGTTTGCAATAAAGAACATAGAGGAAGGTCAACCAGTTTACAAGTATGGGGAAACGATTGGGAAAGCTATCAAGCCAATAGAAGTAGGGCAGCATGTCCACACCCACAACCTAGAAAGCATACGAGGCAAAGCCGGCCAGCAACAATAGGAGGCGGAATCTTGAATTTCCAAGGCTATAAAAGGCCAAAAGGATCTATTGGAATCCGAAATCATACGCTAATCCTTCCGACAGTAATCTGCGCATCTGAAACCGCATCAAGAATAGCAGCCAGGGTCAAGGGAACGGTCACGTTCACTCACCAACATGGATGCGCGCAGATAGGCCAAGACATGGAACAAACCTTTAAGACGCTAGCAGGCATAGGATGCAACCCGAATGTAGCGGCTACACTCATCATCGGGCTTGGATGTGAAGCGATAGGCGCTGAGAAGATTCTCAAAGTAATTGAGCGCGAAGGAAAGCCAACAGAGATGCTCAACATACAAGATGAGCATGGCACTCGAAGAACGATAGAGAAAGGAGTAGCTATCGCAAAGAGAATGGCGATGACTGCGATCAAAATGAAGAGAGCGCCATGCGACGTTAGTGAACTCATAGTAGGCCTAGAATGCGGAGGATCAGACGTGACATCGGGGATTGCGGCGAATCCAGCTCTCGGAGTAGCTTCAGACATGATAATCAGAGAAGGTGGAACAACGATTCTTTCAGAGACAACCGAACTGATTGGAGCAGAACATATAATCGCGAAGAGAGCATCAACCCCGCGTGTCAGAGAGAGAATCTATGAGATCGTCAAGAGGATGGAGCAGAAAATCAAAGCAATGGGCGTAGACTTCATCGGTGGGCAGCCATCACCAGGCAACATAAAGGGAGGGCTAACAACGATCGAGGAGAAGTCGCTAGGATGCGTCTTCAAGGCTGGAACAGCCCGAATTCGAGAGGTTTTGGAATACGGAGAGAAACCAAGCGAGAAAGGCCTGGTGATAATGGATACTCCGGGACACGACGTAGAATCAATAACAGGAATGATTGCTGGAGGAGCCCAATTGGTTGCGTTTACCACAGGGCAAGGAACCCCCGTAGGATCAGCGATCGCTCCGATCGTCAAGATAACTGGAAACCCAAGAACCTACAGAACCATGAAAGAAAATATCGACGTAAACGCTGGGACCATAATTGACGGCAGAGAGACTATCGAACAAGTCGGAAAGAGAATCTTCAATGAAATCATAAGAGTCGCTTCAGGCAAACAGACGAAAGCCGAGAGCCTCGGATATCATGAATTCGCTATAAACAGAATCGGGCCCACACTATGAAGCAATAATGCCAAGGGGGCAGCTCACGCCGTCAAGCAATTTAAGATTGTGGAGCCTTATTTGACGCTTACAGAGGCGAAGACGACAAGGGAAAGCGCCCGCGAGATTCAGAATCTCCGTGAGCGCTTGGCTAAGCTCGACGCCATTTGCATGGAAGGGATCCGCGTTAGAGAATGACGACCGCAATTCAACCCAAATAGAGGCCTTCTTGAAATCGTATTTTTCTCGCAAGAGGCGTTCCTGGGTTCTGGCCGGTACGTCGGAACGTGACAACGAGGCCCCACTATCAGGCATGTTCCCAGTTAGGTCTGGACCTAAGCGCCGTTGCGGTCCCGAAAACACGTCCGAATATTCAAACTCTAATTATCTACATGGAAATAGCGTGCCGAGAGCCGATACGCTTAACATCTTCATTTCGCTTTCGGCGATTAGCTTCACGTTGAGAGTAGAGTTCTTCAAGTAACTTCTCAACACGCGCCTTGCATTTCGCCAAGTCTTCCATATCCCTATCGATCTCTTCAAGCGACAAAGCCATAACTAACACTTGAGAGATTGTACTTGCTGCCGGCTATTTAACGAGGAGAGCCGAGTGAAAGTTTTGATTCGGCTGCTATCTCTTTTTTGAAAGATAACTGAAGGCTGAAAGTGCAGCTTTAGCCCCTTCGCCTGCTGCAATAATTATCTGTTTCTCAGGAACGTCAGTTACATCTCCAGCCGCGAATATGCCGGGAATGTTTGTTTCACATCGAGCATTAACCTTGATCTCGCTAAGCTTATTCTTCTCAACGATATCGATGAACTCTGAGTTGGGTGTATAACCTATTTCGATAAAGACGCCTTGCACATTTAACGTCGCCTCTTCCAGCCTCGCGACACGTATAGCTGTGACCATGTTGTCTCCGAGAATCTCAAGCGTCTTTGTGTTTGTCCACACCTTAACATTCTTCGCTTCCAAGACTTTCTCCTTCATTATCTGATCCCCTTCAAGTTCAGGGTTGATCGTGATCAGGTAGATCTTACGTGCTATGCTGAGCAGTTGGAGAGTAGCGTCCATTGCGGAGTTTCCTCCACCGATCACGGCGACATCCTTTCCAGCGAAGAGTGGTCCATCGCAAGTGGCGCAGTAAGTAACTCCTCTATTCTTGAGCTCCTTCTCTCCTGGTATCCTAAGCTCTTTAGGCTTCGCGCCGGAAGCAACGATGACAGTTTTCCCCTCGTATGCCCCTTAATCCGTTGAAACCCCAAATGTATCATCGATTTCTCGTATTCCAATCACCTCCTCCCTGTCATGAAAATCCAAGTCAAACTCTTTCACATGCTCCTCAAACTTCCGCGCTAACTCAAAACCTGAAATATATTGGTAGCCAGTGTAATTCTCAACAGCGCCACTTAACGCAGTCTGACCGCCAACATCCTTCGAGACTACAAGGGTCCTCAACTTCTTGCGTGCAGCATAAATTGCAGCGGTAATCCCAGCAGGACCAGCCCCAACAATAATTAGGTCGTATAAGTCGGCCATTGCGTATCCCGAAGAACTTTTATTTGTTAACGCTAGATTAAGCGTTTCCAAATCATGTATGGGCAAGTATAGAAGAGATGAACCTTTGAAGCCTCATATATGAGGATTGAATAGCCTAACAGACCCAACTGTAACTCCATATCAGGGCCGAGGAAAATCCCGACGAAAATCTGAAGAGGGAAGATCGATTGGAACCAAATGTGAAGAAACGGCTGCTGTATCTTAACCTCTCAATATTCACAGCCGCCCTTGGCATTAGCTTATGGACCCCGTTGCTTCCGGTTTACGCACAGAAACTAGGCGCGACATACCTAGACATCGGCATAATCGGAGCGGCTGGTGGGATGCCATACATGATCCTGCCATTCATAGCGGGAAGCCTTTCGGATAGATACGGGAGAAAAAGATTCTACTATACAGGACTAGCGTTAACCGCTATAACATCAGCGCTCTTCACAGTCACGAACAATGTGCAACAAGTAACTTTAGTGAGGGCCTTCAGCGGCATAGCCTACTCGTTCATATGGCCCTCTGCAGAAGCGCTGATCTCAGACCTAACGACGTTAGCGGAGAGAACCAGAAATCTTGGATACTTCACGTTTTCATGGGCCTTAGGAATGCTGGTCGCTCCTCCGATAGGCGGAAGAATAGTATTGACAGCAAGCTTCACAATTCTATTCTTAATGTCGCTAGTAGTGGGCATAGCGGCCACTATGTTGGCAGTTTACGGGCTTAAGGCTGTGAGAGAGGCAAAAACGCGGAACGACATGTCGAGAAGCAAAGCCGGTAATATGACGGTGCTCCTGCCTGTCTTCTTGGTGGCTGTAGCTCTGAGCACGGCTCTAGGCGTAGTCTTCAATATACTTCCTGCTCATTTAAACAACTTAGGAATAGACCTGTTCCAAATAGGAGTAGTATTCGCGGCCCTAGGCTTGGCGAGAGCGATTACGTTTTCGCAAACGTCCTATGCAACCAGGATCGGAGAGAGCCTATCGATGATGATAGGACTCGTAATCCTTGCGGTATCGCTGGTCGCTACATCAACAGTGACAAGCTTCACTGAAATCCTTATAGTGGTCGTCTTCTTGGGCGTAGGCATGGGGATATTGGGGCCGCTCTCAATTTCAGTGACAAGCAAAATAGCATCAGAAGAGAAGACGGGTGCGGCTATAGGCGCAACGGAGTCCTTCTTCGGCTTAGGATGGGCGCTAGGTCCTCTGATGGGAGGAATAGCAGCTGAAACCCTAGGCGCAACTGCGCCGTACATAATGACCGCTGTTGTGGCTTTAGCATGCGTGATACCGCTTGCGAGAACGATGGCGCGTAGAAGCAGAATCTGAACGAGGTAACTTTTAATTTCAAATCATATTCTTAATCTAGAGCCCTCTAAATGGAAATCGCGAACGAATCATTCAGCAATGGTGAAACTCAATCATGTACAAGCAAGGAGCAGTTGAAAGGATAGCTGGACCAGTAGTGGTAGCGAAGGATATGTTAGGCGCAGAAATGTATGAACTCGTAAAGGTGGGTGATACAGGTCTCATAGGAGAAATAATACGAGTCGAAGAGGATAAGGCTACAATCCAAGTCTACGAAGAGACTATAGGAATGAAGCCTGGGGAGAAAGTTGAAAGAACGGGAAAACCGCTCTCAGTCGAACTGGGTCCAGGGGTCATCAGCCAGATATACGACGGAATACAGAGGCCGCTACCTGTCCTGAGAGAGACGGTGGGAACATTCATTAGAAGAGGGGTCACAGCACCAGCAATAGACCGAAAGAAGAAATGGTACTTCACGCCGAAGGTTAAACAAGCCGAAAAGGTTGCTGGAGGAGATGTATTAGGCACTGTACCGGAAACAGTGCTGATAACCCATAGAGTACTAGTTCCTCCAGAACTCTCAGGCAAGATCAAATCGATAGTCAATGAAGGTGAGTACACAGTCACAGAAGACATAGCGGAACTCGAGACAGGAAGAGAGACAGTCAAACTCCAATTGATGCACACATGGCCTGTAAGAAGAGCTAGACCATTCAAAAGGAAAGTCCCAGCAGACACACCCCTTATCACAGGCCAAAGAATAATGGACTTCTTCTTTCCAGTAGCCAAAGGAGGAACAGCATCAATCCCAGGAGGCTTCGGCACAGGTAAGACCGTTATGCAACATCAGCTTGCGAAGTGGGCTGATGCTGAGGTTATTGTCTACGTCGGTTGCGGGGAGAGGGGGAATGAGATGGCTGAGGTTCTTGAGGCATTTCCGAAGCTTCAGGATCCTAGAACGGGGCAGCCGTTAATGTCCCGTACTACGCTTGTCGCGAACACTTCGAATATGCCTATTGCAGCTCGTGAGGCAAGCGTCTACACGGGCATAACTATAGCTGAGTATTTCAGAGATATGGGCTACGATGTAGCCTTGATGGCTGACTCCACGTCAAGATGGGCAGAAGCATTACGGGAGATATCAGGTAGACTTGAAGAGATGCCTGGGGAGGAGGGATACCCAGCCTACTTAGCGTCGAAACTGGCGGAATTCTATGAGAGAGCGGGAAGAGTTGAAGTCCTAGGAAGTGAGTCTAAACTTGGATCAATATCGGTCTGCGGAGCTGTCTCACCGCCAGGCGCCGACTTCTCTGAGCCTGTTACACAGAACACGCTTCGAATAGTGAAGGTCTTCTGGGCCCTTGAAACAGCGCTAGCCCAAAGAAGACATTTCCCTGCGATAAGCTGGTTGACGAGTTACTCTCTCTACCTCGACTCTCTTGAAGACTGGTTCAAGAAGGAGGGTGGAAGCGAGTGGATCGATCTGAGGCGTGAGGCTATGTATATTCTCCAAAGGGATGAAGAGTTAAGAGAGATAGTTATGCTCGTCGGTCCTGACGCTCTCTCAGAAAGCCAGAGGCTCATCCTTGAGGCCGCTCGAATGATCAAGGAAGACTTCCTAATGCAGAGCGCGGTACACCCAGTCGACAGCTACTGCTCGACGATGAAGACTTTCAATATGATTAAACTCATAATGAAGTTTCATGATCGAATGAAAACCGCAGTGGAGCGTGGAGTGCCGCTTCCACGTATATTGGAACTGCCTGTGAAAGAAGACATAGCCAGAATGAAGATTCACCCGCCGAAGGAATTCGATGAGATCGCTGAAGACACAGCTGCGAAGATTGACTCTCAATTCAATCAGCTTGTCACAGAATATCTTGGAGCAGGTGGCGAATGAGATGTCAACTATAGGGAGAGAATACTCAACCATCCGCGAGATCTCAGGGCCCCTCGTCTTCGTTGAATATATAAGAGGAGTCGGATTCGGGGAACTCGTGAGAGTCTCGACACCCGAAGGAGAAGAGAGGCGTGGGCAGGTCTTGGAAGTAAGCGAAAATGTAGCCGTTGTACAAGTCTTCGAAGGAACCTCCGGACTTGACATCTCTCGCACAAAGGTGAAATTCAGCGGTGAAACGATCAAACTGCCAGTTTCCTCAGATATGCTGGGTAGGATACTCGACGGTAGTGGGAGACCTATCGATGGCGGACCCAGGATAATACCTGAAGACTACTGGGACGTGCATGGGGCTCCATTAAATCCTTACGCTAGAGCCTACCCTCGAGAGTTCATTCAAACAGGGATATCAGCCATAGACGGAATGAATACGCTTGTTAGAGGACAGAAGCTCCCTCTCTTCTCAGGATCAGGTCTTCCTCACAATACTACAGCAGCCCAGATTGCCAGACAAGCCAAAGTCAGAGGCACAGAAGAACCTTTCACGACGGTCTTCGCGGCGATGGGCATAACTGCAGATGAGGCACGGTTCTTCAGAGAGGACTTCGAGAAGCAAGGGGCATTCGAACATGTTACGATGTTCGTCAATCTAGCGGACGATCCGGCTATAGAACGCATCCTAACCCCGCGACTTGCATTAACCGCTGCAGAATTCTTCGCGATCAAGCTGGGTATGCATGTCCTAGTAATCTTGACAGATATGACTAACTACGCGGAGGCGCTGAGAGAGATCTCTGCAGCACGAGAGGAGGTTCCAGGGAGAAGAGGATATCCAGGCTATATGTACACCGACTTGGCTACGATCTACGAGAGGGCTGGCCGTACTCATGGTGGAAAGGGATCCATAACACAGATGCCTATTCTCACTATGCCGCATGATGACATAACTCATCCTATTCCAGACCTGACTGGTTATATTACTGAAGGCCAGATAATCGTCGATAGAGGGTTGCATAGGAAAGGCATATACCCGCCTCTCGATGTTTCACCTTCGCTCTCACGATTGATGAGGGAAGGAATTGGCAAGGGGCGAACAAGGGAAGATCACCGGGAAGTTTCAGACCAATTGTATTACGCTTATGCTGAAGGTCGGAGCTTCAGAGATCTAGTCGCAGTAGTAGGTGAAGAAGCTCTTTCATCCAGAGACAAGCTCTACCTGAAGTTTGCGGACGTTTTTGAGAGGCGTTTCGTCAATCAAGGGGTCTATGAGGATAGGGATA
>Ga0315312_1002780_pt1 | contig 11769 bp, 11 predicted proteins | sample TDP7_MG_FD_203629 | JGI IMG/M metagenome (GOLD analysis project Ga0315312, IMG submission 203629) | Freshwater sediment microbial communities from Lake Towuti, South Sulawesi, Indonesia - TDP7 | ecosystem: Environmental > Aquatic > Freshwater > Lake > Sediment | place: Indonesia: South Sulawesi... | reverse complement strand
AATCTCTGTAGCTGACTTGATAGAAGTCGTGAAGAATGTTATCCTGAACGTTGGGTCCGAACGACTTGTTCTAACGACTACTCACAGGCCGTATCCAGGGTGGAGCTTTGAAGACTTTGAGGAGAAAGCGTATGCTGTGAGCCGCTTGATAATGAACAGAGTACTCTAGGAGATTGAATCTCGCAATATGAGCAGTCTTATATCGGTCGAAGGATAGGAGGCTCAGTATCTTCTTCTATAGCTTCTGAACCGCCTTCCTCTACGATATCCCTCGTCCCTATAGGCGGGACGGAAGGTCGGGTATCTCCTCTCTTGCTCAAACCTCTTCTCCGAAAGGTTGTTCTTTGTATTGACCTCTGGAAGGGAGACCTCAGCCCTTTCGAAACTTCCGAACCTTCCGATGTTCAAGCGCATCGATCCTTTGAACAGCGATACGTAACCGTTCTTGATCGATATGATATCTCCCTCACTGACCTTCTCTATATTGTCGTCCCAAAGAGTTAGATATATGGCTCCAGTTTCATCTCCAACCAAAGCGTCGGCGACACGATGCGCTGAACCATCCGATCTAGATACAGTCTCTCGAACAGGGCTCTTAGAAACAACCTTTACGGTGACATTAATCTGTCTTGACTGCGGATCCAAACTCTCAATCTTAACGGTACCAGCACCTGCAGGTGGAACTTCACTAGCCATACTCAAGACACTTGTTCACTAAGAACTGAAACAAATCATGGGGTTAGCTCTTCTTAAGCATTGTGCTAATTTCGGAACCTACTCCAAATCGTGTAACAGCTTCTTGAAGAATGGAAGACCAAGATGCACAAACAGGTTGAGACCAAACTTCGACAGGCGTCGCTTCGCAAATCATGCCTTGACCGATTGAATAGCTCCCTGTTTCAGAGATACTATGACATCAAATAGACCATGTACCGCTGAGACATCGGCTTTATCGTGAGCTTCAGGGTGGAAAAGAAACAGGGAGCACGCTTTGACAGAAGCTAGAATCTCGATTGAATGTCTTAGAAATCTATAGGCTGTCTTGTTTCCAACCGACAGTATCAAATCGGACATATTGTCGAAGACTATCCAAACCCAAGGGTCATTCTTGACCGCGTTGTCGAGTGCATTGAGGATCTGCGTTATATCGTAGAGAGGGAGAACAGTCTGGGTCTTAGACAGATCGGACAGGCGGGAGGTATCTGGAGAGAGATAGTAGAAATGGCTAACACCAAGTTCTGATGACTCCCGGTAGATGCTGCTATTTCTTCGTGTGAATACTATACATCGTTCTCCATTAGCTAGTGCTTCTTTCAGGAACGCGGTGACGTATACTTCATAGTTCTCTGTAGGAGATGTTTCAAGTAGAATCTTCTTTCCAACGATTTGATTGCTTTGCGTCCGCAGGTATCTGGAGAACGCGTTAACATCTTTTCTTGAAAAGCCGTCTGCCAAGAATAGGGTTTGAACAATCTCTTGTGGAATTCTCGTCGACAAACATGTAAGTAGACTATCATATATTCCTAGTTCAGATGCTCTTCTCCTATTCAGTTTCAGTACTACTCCGAATTTCTTGAGAGCTTCTTCAGCATCCTTTTCAGAGATTTTGTAAAGGTTCTCGAAAATCCAACAAATTAACGCATTGAAAGCATCGATAATCACTTCAACTCGTTTGTCCGCTGGAATCTCTAGTGTCCTTCTTCTCGTAGCCTCGAAACCGACTTGTCCTTCGCGAGTGACTCTTAAACTGCTAGTGACAGCTGACTTATTCATCTCTCTTTCGAAGTCTGAACCGATTAATGGGCGGGCATTCCCGATAACCGCTAGCAATATCCGTCTGTAAATCTTCAGGCAAGCTTCCCAATTCTCTATATTCTTCAAACTTTCGTCTTCAGTCAGGAGTCCAACTAGGTCCCCGCCGCCTATCCCGTAAGCTATATCACTCTTCTTTAGATAGTCTTCATGAGTTTTTACCAAAGACACGATGTCAGGTTCAGAACGTGAATAGATCAAGTTCAGGACTGACAAGAGGCGGTCGGATATTTCGACCCTTGCCCCGATCCTCTTCATATAGGCCAGTAATTTGTCAGTGATTTCTACAAGCTGCGAGGAAGAGAGGTCGCCTGTTTTCAACCACACTTGGCCGTCTGACAGAAATGCGTAATCACCGAGACCTGTTTCTTCAAGAAAACCTATGAACTTGAAGGTCTTTTGTCCCAGTTTATCTTCAGGCATCAAGTCATAGAGTTGCTGTAGGAATGTGCGAAATGCGCCTTCAGGTTTCTTGGCGAGTTCTGCAGGGACCATTTCCAATGTTGCTCTTGAACCTTTCATAGAAAGAGCATACGCTATGGACACAAAAGTCAGAAAGTACAAAACTCCACCTACGGGAGGGGTGTTCGGGTCTTGATGGAGAAGTGCATTACTCACACTTACACCTATAGCCTGAAAGGCTATAAACGTGATAAGCAAAACACCGTATTTTCTTTGTAACTCGGAATTTTTCGTTCTACGGATCAGGTATCCCAGTAAGACTATAACGACTAGGATGTAACCGAAATGTATCATCGCTACCGAGTTGAGTGCGAATTCAGCTCCAACGGACTTGAAGGACCATCCGTATTCAGTAAGAAAAAGTTGGTAGTCAACTTGGCTCTCAATTAGTAGTAGATACGCGAGCAAGGGAATTAGAACAAGTATGCTGATCTTTCTTTCCAAATGTTAAGAAAGGTCAACGAGTAAAGAGGAATAATCAGCCCGAAGAAGAACCTGACGTAATGAAAGAACTGGGCAGAAAGATCGGATGTAGGAGCTACTCGGTGAAGAAACGTGAAAAAATTCCACAGTGCGACTACGGTACCGAATGCCAAGAATAGCTTAGAAGCCCAAGTTCTCGGGTTTCTATAGAAGAACCATATTGAGAATAATGCTGCTAGGCTACCTCCGACAACGTACTGAAGCGACAGCGGAAAGAAATGCCAATCCTGTATTGTCATATTCTTCTCAACAAGTCGAAAATTTCAAGTCGGTTGGCGGAAACTAGTTTTGGAGGTTTGATCTGCCCTATCGGAGCACCTTTCTTTGCTTGGCGCATAGCGTATCTTAGAAACGCACCCTTCTTCAAGTATTCCACTCTAACTATTTCAGATGACCTTCTGACTCTGAAATCTTCGACATATCTTCTGAAGTCGTCGCATAGGCTCTGTAGAGAGTCAAAGATGATTTTGGCGGCTTCTCTTTCCGTGTAAGGCCACTCTTTTTCCATTAGAATATGTAGATGCTCTTTGGGATGCGGTATTTGGGCGACCGCCCATTTATCGGAGAGTCTCAAGCCCGCCATCGCCAGTGCCTTAGCCATCAGGTCTTCGGTCAATCTGAAATATGACTGTATTTCAATAATTGCCGTCTTTCTTCCCTCAAAGGAGAAGACCGGCGTACCGTCGTCACGAAAGTCGACCACTCTCAATAAATCTCCCGACGAATATCGAATGAAAATTGAACCAAAAGGCGTTCCGATCAGCTCATACACCATTTCCTTCCTAAGTTCATCGACCTTCTTCATTTCACCAGCTTCGGAGAGAAATTCGTAGTAGCCGCTTCTCAAGTTTGGCGTTAGGTCACGTTTTCTGTCGGGTAGTCCTGTCATCGATATCCCAAGTTCTGTCGCGCCGTAACAATTTAGTGGTTCGATGCCAAATTCTTGCTTGAAGAAATCCAAGTAGAGCTTTGTGTCGACGCCTGAAATAGCTACCCCTTTCAGTGGCAAGACGTCTTTGATATTGGCGTACTTACGGCCTCTAAGCTTACATCCGATCCACTTCAAGAACATATAAGTCTTGGCCAGTCCGGAGGGCAAAGACCTGAAATAGTCTTCATAAAAGCTTTCAGGTTCCATGAAATATCTATACATAGTGTAGAAGAGAGAACCAACTCCGCCTCCTAAAGTGATTTTTTCGCCTTGTTCGACAAGCTCTAGTGCCAAATAGAACTTCTTTCTTATATCTGATATGTTGTCCGCGACTTCTGGGGGTGGAACAGCGCCAAAATGTTTTTCACATGCTTTCATGCTCCAGCCGGATAGATACGGAACTGGCGCTGATACATTTAGTCCTTTGTCGCCAGTCCTAGCTGCGGTCTCCCCAAACTCTGTGCTGCATGCCATAATCAGCATTGCCATGGTGTCTAGTGAATAATTCTTCCAAAATTCTTCGCAGTGGGCTACCCACTTGTTTACTCCTTGAGAGCCGCTCGTCAATGCGCAGAACGAAAACTCGCCTGCGAGATGTCCTTCTAACATAGGTGATATCGATCGACAAATTCGTTTGTAGTAGTTTGCTAGCAATTCGCCTCGTTCTCTAGGGGATTCCGACATCGTCGTCTCCAAGCGTCTTCCGAATTCATGCAAGATGGGATAGTCTGAGTAAGTCGTTACCGGAACGTCCTCGATTTTTTTTGGATCACTAGGGCATAGTTGTTTGGCAGTTTTCGTTTGTTTCCATAGATTGAAGTATTCTTTCATAGTCCGTAGGTTATAATCTAACTGATCGGAGAAGCTCTTTTCGAAGAAGCTGCAGTATGTATTCCAGAGTTCTGTACCGTTCATAAGAGCCACCTTCGTCCGCTATCTGACATCGTGCTGGAACACCTGCTATGCCTCGGGGTACGGGATGATGGATATGCCCGTCTTAGGAGAAATGGCGAATCTGTAATATCTGATGTCATGCTCCGTTGCGCGCATCTTTATTACTGCTAATCTTCTCTTGAACTCTACTCCGTCGAAGGCTGTCTCAAGTAGAATTATGCCGTCGGCTATGAACTCTTCAACTCCAGCTCCGATCCCTGTGCTTCCCCAAGCGATCTCCGTAACCAAGAGTGTAGTGCAACCCATTTTTCGCAAGAACTTCTGTAGAAGGGAGACAAGAATTCTGACCTCAATCTTCTTTTCATAAGTCAATGCCAACGCAGTTACTGAATCTATCACCAATCTTCTTGCTTCAAAGACTCTAGTTTCATCAAGAATAATATTTAGGACAGTTTCAAGATTCTCTTTGGCTGTTGCGAATAGATCCAGTATCCTCATTTTCCCCTGTCTTTCCAATTCGTCGAAGTCCCACCCCAGCGTCCATAGATATTGCTTGAGCGTCTCTGCGCTTTCTCCAAAGCAGACGTAGATGCCTTTTTCATCAAGTTGAGCAGCACCATGATAGAGGAACTGAGCTGCGAATACGGTCTTTCCAGTTCCAGGTCCACCCGCTATGAGGGTAATACCTCCCTTAGGAATGCCTCCGTGAAGAAGTTCATCTAGCTTAGGTATTCCTGTTTGAGTTCTCTCTACGTTCATGGCTTTGTCTCCGGCCCTTCGAAGGTGAATTGACAATGGTCGTCGCCTTTCCTAACGCACATCTCCTCAGAGACACGGGTCTTCCTATCGAAGACGCCCTCGAGGAAGCCTGCTAGTATGCCGCGGATCTCATCGCATGAAGGCCTACTCACTTGAGGGTTACTTATGAATGGCGAGTCGGTGAGAAGTATCCTGCCTTCACCAGCTTCAAAATCGACGTGCTCGTAGCTTATTCTTCCCCATCCCTTAGCTTGGATTATTCGAGAAAGAGTTAAACATCGATTTTCTCTGTCAAGTTCGCTGCTGATCAGCTTTCTACCCAATTCTTTACCGATGCTTAAGCCCAGGTGGAAGAGAATCACGCTTGAAGGTATGCCGAAAAGACTCCTTATATAGTCTCGAATGGCATTCCATTCAGACGCCCCGATATGAATCTCTCTCTCATGTCTAGGCAACTCTTCTCCAGACAGAACTGATCGAAGCAGTTCCTCATTGACTACGACGGAATAGCCCTTGATTATTCCCAGTTTCTCCAGATTCTCCATTCTTCTTGCGACGGTTCGGTCGGATATTCCTAAAGTTTCTGCAATGGCTTTAGATTCCTTGCGTGCATTCTTCGTTAACTGTTCAATTATCTTTAGATCAATTGAATCGATAGTCGGCTTTTGCTCCAACAAGCTCACCAATAGTGGAAGGAGCGTAGTGTAGACGCAAGTATACCTAATGTAGTAAATTGGGTAAATAAAGCCTTCGATTTCTGACAGGCTTGTCAAAAAGCGACGCAAGGCTTGGAGAAAAAGGAAGCAGATATCGTTGGGGTTTCTTGCAGCCGGAATCTGGGGTTAACTTATTATTATCCTCATCAGCAAACTCAAGCGAGTGCAGACTAGGAATGAGGGAGAATAAGGTAAGGGTTGCTTTGAAGGTTGGAAAGCCCGCGGTTGGAACAATGATCACTGAGTTTAGGACACCTGAGATTGCACGTATTCTTGCTAGCTCTGGTTTCGACTTTGTTTTCATTGATACCGAGCATGCGGCATTCGATCTTGAAACTGTTACAGACATCATTAGGGCGGGTAGGGCTGTAGGCTTGGTTTGTATGGTTCGTGTCCCTGATGCAGAGTATCATTTGATCGCTCGAGCTTTGGATATTGGAGCTGAAGGCCTGCTCGTCCCTCGTGTTGAGTCTAGACAGCAGGTTGAATCGATTGTTCGTTGGGCCAAATATCCTCCTTTAGGGGTTAGAGGCTTCGGTGTGAGAGGGATCATCTCCGACTATCGGGAGGCTGCCGTTAAGGAATGGATTCAAGAGCTTAATGAGAATACCATGGTTGTGATTCAGATCGAGAAGAAGAGAGCGATAGAAAGCATCGATGATCTTGTTTCCGTTGATGGTGTTGACGCTGCTCTAATTGGGCCTTACGATCTCTCGATCTCTCTTGGTGTGCCCGGTGAATTTGACAGTTCGGTGTTTAATGAAGCGATTCAGAAAGTCGTTGACGCTTGCAAGAGACACGGGGTTGCATCCGGAACCCATGTAAGAGACATGGAAAGCTTGTTGTTCTGGAGGGATCGCGGTATGCGGCTGTTGACCTATTCTAGCGATGTCGGCTTGATCATGTCAAGCGCTAGTGATGCTGTCAGTACGATTAAGGCTTTTTCGAAGCTATGATTGAATTTTTGATTTACTAATGTTGGTGATGTACCTCTAAAGCATCATCAGTAACCACATATTTTCGCTGTCTCCTCTTAGATAACATTCTTTTCCTAGACTATATCAAACTTTGAAAGCGGGTCGGGCCTGTGCCTTAAAATATGTATTGCGCCTCCTTTCGTATCTAATACCGCCTCTCTAACAGCTTCAGCCAGAGTTGGGTGAGCGTGAACAACACTCGCAAAATCATCGATAGTTGCCTTCAGCTTGATCGCTAGAGCGCATTCATGGATCAACTCACTTGCATATGGCGCCATCATGTGAACCCCAAGAATCCTACCCGATACACCATCCGAAACAATCTTGATTATTCCCGTAGTCTCCCCTATCGTTACAGCTCTACCGCTAGCGAATAATGGAAATCTCCCGACATTGACATTTCCGAACTGTCCTCTGGCATCTTTTTCAGATAAGCCAACAAAAGCAAGTTCAGGGTCTGTATACACACATCTAGGAATGGCTGAGTAATCTATTGCGCTAGGAACGCCCATTGCGTTTTCCGCTGCGACAACACCTTCTGCCATGGCAACATGAGCGAGCATAAGCTTACTTACAACATCGCCGACAGCGAAAACTCCCGGAGTGTTAGTTTGCATCTGCGCGTTAACAGGAATTCTATTGTGTACTATGTCCACGCCTATCTTCTCTAAGCCAAGCCCATTAGACTGCGGGGTTCGTCCTGCAGCCACAAGAACGATGTCTACGTAGAATTCTTGTTCGCCTTCAATCGTAGATACAAGTACAGTCTTCTTCTGATCTGTCCCGTCTGATATCCGCAGGACCTTTGCGTTTGTTAGAACAGTCATCCCTTTGTTCTGCATGAAAAGTTTCATTTGAGAAGTAACTTCTTCATCTTCAGAAGGCAGAATATTAGGCATCATTTCGACTAGTATGATCTGCCTAGAACCCATCCCCTTGAAAATGAATGAAAACTCTAGACCTATAGGGCCTCCACCGATTATGAGGACGCTCTCCGGAACGTGGAGTAGCTCCAGCGCTTGATCTGTTGTAACTACATTCGAGCCATCTATACCTGGAATTGACGGTATTGTTGGAGTTGATCCTGTTGCAATTATGATATTTTTTCCTTTTACATCGGTTCTTTGACCATCCTTCAAATCAACTGTCACTGTGTTTCGAGCCTTTATCTTGCCTAAGCCGTAGATTATTTTGATTCTATTCCGTTTTAGTAGGGTTTCTATGCTTTTAACCAACGCTTCAACTATGGCGGTCTTCCTTTCCATCGCAGCTTTTATGTTGAATGAAAGCAAGTCTTCAAAACAGCCTAAAAGAGGCGAGAACATCTGTACATTTCTCAAAAGGGCTTTTGACGGTATGCATCCTCTATTTGTACACACGCCTCCAAGCTTCTCCTTCTCGATCAGATATACCTTCGCTCCAAGTTGTGCTGCTCTAATAGCTGCCACATATCCTCCAGGTCCTCCTCCGATGACTACAATATCAGCCTCGGATGTGTCTTGCGCTTGATAATTCATCTCAACCAACCAGTGGAGCCGCTTTCAGCATGCTAATTGAACGTTGTGTGAGATAAGGCTAAAGTCATTCGAGTTATCTTGACCACTTACTCAGGAAACGACCGACTCTGCTTTTTGTCTACAGCTGCCTTTTTTAGGGTCGAATGAGAAAGACTGCCTACCAAATTCACAGCTTATGTGTAGCAAAGATGACATATAAAGGACCAGTTCCCGGGCGAACGATTAGTAGGAGGCTTTTCCTTAAGTCAGTCATAGCGGTTGCGGTTGTTACAGTAGCCGGTTACGGTATCTATGAAGCGACTAAGCCCGCTCCAGCACCAACCCCTACGCTAACAACACCTACACCTACGTCTACCCCGACGCCAACGCCTACACCCACACTTACACCCATGCCCACTTTAACGCAGCCGGTCCTAGTTTCAATCGTGAAAGGGACACCAGCAACGAGTCGTCGAGCCATTATTGAGAAGGCTTTAGAATTAATCGGCGGGATTCGGAATATACTTCCATCCGGATCAAGAGTTCTAGTCAAGCCTAATGTTGGCTTCTATGATCGAGAGGCAACTACGAACCCTGAAGTGGTCACTTCCATAGTTGAAATAGTAAAGGAAGAAAGTCCAGAAGCTCTAATCGTTGGTGATAGTTCTGTGAGAGGGAATGACACGACGCATGCGTTCGAGGTATCTGGAATAGCTGAAGCCGTCAAGACGATTGGAGTTGAGTGTAGAAACTTGGCGAAAGATCCTGTTGAGACGCTAGATATTCCTAATGGAGTTACAATTCATAGGGTGAGTACGTATCGAACGGTTAGAGAATCTACATTCATCATTAGCGTGCCGAGGTTGAAGAGACATAGCAGTACAACAGTCACGATCTCATTGAAGAATATGATCGGCGTCGTTACAGATGATGAGAAAGGGCTTTTCCATCGAGAAGGCATAAACCAATCTATAGCTGATCTGAACTCGGCGCTGAAACCCCACCTCACAATAATCGATGCAACTAAAGTAATGACAGAGAGGGGACCAACTGGAGGAAGAATGGTTGAGTTGAATACGATCATAGCTTCCAGAGATCCTGTTGCCGCTGACTTAATCGCGGCAGAATTACTCTTTGCATTAGAAGGCAAGAGTTCGCCGAAGGACGTAGCGGACGAAATCGTTCACATTTGGAAAGCCGCTGAACTCGGCGTAGGTTCCGCAGATCGATCTAAAATCAAGATTTTGGAAGCAACTCTGGACTAACGATCGCCAATACAACGCTTAGGAGATATAGTTGGGGCTTACAAGGCGAAGCTTCATAGAAGCGATCTTCGGCGGAGGCTTCATGTTTCTTCTCTCAGGACTACTGCCCAGTTTCGTCAAAGAGAAAGGCTTGGTCAGGCCCCCCGGCGCAGTATCAGAGGACTACTTTAACTCATTCTGCATTAGATGTGGCAAATGTGTGGAAGTCTGCCCAACTGGAGCAATCGTCTTTGCGGATGTTGCTGACGGAATTACAAAGGTTGGTACTCCTAAGATAGATGCTCTGAGAGGTCCATGCGAAGCGGTGAATGGTCGTTGCGAAGGTAACTTGAGGTGCGTCAAAGAGTGTCCTACGAGCGCCTTAAGGTATGTCGAGGGTCGTGAGCTGAAGATCGGCCACGTCTCCCTTGATGAGCCTCTCTGTATAGCTTGGACAGGAGGCGACTGTTTGGTATGCTACGAAGTATGCCCTGTTCTCGGCGCTATAGTCTTGACAGAGGATAAGAAACCGATTTTCAACCAAGAGATTTGTGTCGGATGCGGCCGATGTGTTTACGCATGTCCCGCTGAACCCAAAGCCTTGATGCTGCTCCCAGAGCTTAGGCGGTTGAGACGATGGCAGCCATGAGAAGATGGAGAGCTCCAATTGCTAGAGGCGTTCTTCAAGTCTCAATCATAGCCCTAATAGCGATTGGACCGTGGTTTGGATTTGCTAACGGATCTATATGTACACTGACCGTTGGCGGAGTTACACTCTCTTGTCCGCTTGGTTTTCTCCAAGGCAGTGCAGGAGCGAACGCTATCCTCATCGGCATTGTGGGGTCAATAGCTATCCCGATCTTGATTGCTCTCCTTATCGGAAGAGTATTCTGCGGTTGGATCTGTCCAGCAAGTTTAGGTTTCGAGCTTTCTCGGAACTTCCGCGCGTCAAGGAAGATTACCGCATCAAATGGAAGAAATCCAATTAAATTCTTAGGAGTTGTCTTAGTAGGAACATTCCTAGTTTCTTCCGCATTGTTCCACTACCCTCTCTTCTGCATCTTCTGTCCTGTAGGAGTGATCTGTAGAAACGTAATTTCTTACACTCAATATGGAGCTTTAGGAATGGACATTATCTTCATTCCAGCTTTCATACTTTGTGAAGCTGCTTTCGCAAGATGGTGCCCAGAGATCTGTCCTCTCGGAACGATTACGACGATCTTCTCCAAATTCAATTTTCTTAGCCCTAGGGTAAATGAGGCGAAATGTGTTAAGTGCGAGATCTGCGACAGAGTTTGCCCTATGGAGGTTCAGGTGTTAGAAGGAAAAGGCCTCACTTCATGTTCAAAGTGCTTGAAGTGTAGCGAGAACTGCCCGACTGACGCGATAGATTGGAAGGTTGGCAAGAAGCCTCTGTAGGAAGACATTATTAATTAGGAAAGCTCTTGATACCTTTAGCTCGATTGAATGCAATCGACTCGAGATTTAACGATAGCTCTTTTCAAGTTTCTCTCAGTGATTCTTCAATTTCGTAGGTTTTTGAAGATTCCATAAGCTTTTAGACTTTAAGGAAGTGAGACATTTAGCCTGAGCTTTCGAGTTGGATGTCGATCGGTTTGGGAATATCTACCGGACCCGATGTCATCGCTTTGGGTGAGATTCTTATTGAGATTATGCGTACCAAGAAGGATGTTCCTCATACAGAGGTAGGCGAGTATTCAGGTCCCTACCCGAGTGGAGCGCCAGCCATATTCATCGACGCTGTTGCCAGACTCGGAGTTAGGTGCGGTTTCATTGGAGTGGTTGGAGACGACGACTTTGGTAGGCTACTCATTGACCGATTGAAGAACGATGGTGTTGAAACTGGATACATCAAGGCGAGAAGCGGATTCACAACTGGAACCACATTCGTAATGTACTATTCTTCAGGAATCAGAAAATTCATCTTTCACCTCCGACACGCCGCAGCAGGACAACTCTCGCCTGCAGATTTAG
>Ga0315312_1002778_pt1 | contig 11789 bp, 15 predicted proteins | sample TDP7_MG_FD_203629 | JGI IMG/M metagenome (GOLD analysis project Ga0315312, IMG submission 203629) | Freshwater sediment microbial communities from Lake Towuti, South Sulawesi, Indonesia - TDP7 | ecosystem: Environmental > Aquatic > Freshwater > Lake > Sediment | place: Indonesia: South Sulawesi... | reverse complement strand
CAACTATTGATACACTTATTGGTTCCATTAAGACTGTATTTCGCAGCATTCAATATCACCCGGATCTGGTGCAGAATTACCTTGAACCTTATCAATGATTGTCATAAATTATGCCTCTTGATATATAAATTAGCCTGGAATGGGGCGCTTCCCGGATTTAAGATCGGGGACTCTTGGCGGTTTGACCTGGATGAAATCAATACATTAATCAAAAAAGGGAACAAAAAGAATGTGAAAAATCAAGAGAACGCTAAAACCAGAAGTAGTGCGGAAAAAAGAATTCCATAAAAGGGATAAATCGGAAATAAGAGCTTTCTTTGATGCCATCGGGATCACCGGCTCCAATGAAGCAATTCAAGCATCTTCGGAAACTGGTAGAACAAAGAACCTGGTTCGGCAATTGGAAGAAAGTGGAAATTTGCCTGGAGGCTGCGAATGCCTTGGCTTTGATTGGAACCCCAGAAGCGAAGGCCGTCCTGGAATCGGGAATGAAATCGAAAAACAGCCACATCCGGCAGGCTTGCTTGCAGGCCAGGGAGCGTATTCCCCTCTAAGGAGTGAATGGTCATATGCCCGAACAAATAAGCGAAAACCATAAGGATTTATTCGCCCATGAGTACCTCCCTGCGACTCTAGGGACGGAATTTGTCTTACGTTTTCACCGGCTACTTAAGGGAACTATGAAATATGGCCATAATACCGTAGTCATCGATCAACTTGCGCAAGAATGTTTGCAAGGTCTCAGCCGCCTTATCGAATTCGGAGGCCACTTTTCGTTAAAAATAATCCGGAACAATTTTTTCTTCAACAATGCCCGAATTCCGGTGAATGCCGATAGATTTCCGATCTTTAAGAAATTTTGCCTAAATTGGCCTGTTTATTACCTAAATTCTCAATTGTTAATGCCTAGGAGGGTAATCCCCCTAGCCAGCCTTGTAGTCAGATTATGGCTCATAAGGTTGCCCTGGAGGAACTTGGAATAAGGTGCCTGCTTGATCCTACTACCGGTCAATAGATAAAGCGCCTCCTGGGAGATGACCTTTTAAAAAACGTTGGTGTTCTTTGCTTATTATGTCCATGCAGAGCATAGTAAAAGGGGATCAATTTTATCCAGAAAACCCTTTTCGGTGGAAGGATTAGGTGGAATGGCGGGGGGAGTCCTAGATAAATGATCCATATTTTAAATCTATTAAATCTTGCAATAAATTTCAAGCGGAGGACGCTTCAGAACGACTGCTGATGTTCGGTTTCAAATTAACATCAAGATGGCTCGTCCTTATTTCAGGAGAGACGAGATGACCGATGAAGAGAAGATCGCAGAGCAACTCATCCGAGAATTTGTAGAAATGCGCCAAAGAATCAGTGAATTGGAACAGTTCAAAGTCCATCACAATCGGGCAGAGATGGCGCTGCAAAAAAGTGAGGGCAAATATATCCAGTCGTTTGATGAGGCTCCGGTGTGTTTGGCCAGAATGCTTGGCGACCTCACTGGGCGGAAATTGGCAGCGGCGTTACTCGATAGAGCCGAAGAAAGATATCGTAGCATCTTTAACAACGCGGTAGAAGGTATTTTCCAGTCCACATGGGATGGTCGGTTCATTGTAGCCAATCCAGCCTGTGCGCGGATATTGGGATATGCCTCCCCTGAGGAGTTAATCGTCCAGGATTCTGCCGGTCACCGGCCATACTTTGTAGATCCTGAACGTTACAAAGAGTTTCAGCGCCTGCTGGAAGAAAACGGCCTTGTCAAGGGATATAAGGCTGAAGTGTATCGTAAAGACGGGGGCAAGATATGGATTTCCGCCAACGCCCTGGCGGTCCGCGATGCCAGTGGGGCGGTTGTCTTTTACGAAGGGACGATGGAAGACATCACCGAAGAAAAGTTCGCAGAAGAAAGACTCCGAGAGAGCGAGGAACGTTATCGCCTGTTGGTGGAAAATGCGCCATTAGGAATCATCTCCATGGGCAGGCAAGGTCAAATCGTTGACGTCAATCCTATCCTATTATCTATCCTCGGCTTACCCTCCAAACAAGCCACAAAATCCATCAATATATTTACCTTTCCGCCATTAGTTGAAAATGGCATTGCAGGCAACATCCGTCGCTGCATGGAGTCTGGAGAGCCCGGAATTTATGAAACCCCGTTTATTAATAAGTGGGGTAAGGAGGTTTATTTACGATATAATGTAACACCCATGCAAGAAGTAGATAACCAGATTACCGGCGTTCAAGCCATTGTGGAAGATATCTCCGAAAAGAAGAAACTGGAGGTTCAACTTATACACGCCCAGAAGATGGAAGCCATCGGTACCCTGGCCGGTGGCATTGCCCATGATTTCAACAATATCCTTGCCGTCATTGTGGGTTACGCGGAGCTTGTTATCCTGGAGGTCCCCCCGGGCTCTAAAGCGGAACGCAATCTGAAGGAAGTGCTTAAGGCCAGCCATCGAGCAAGAGATCTGGTGCACCAGATCCTTACCTTCAGCCGCCAGAGCAGACAAGAACCAAAACCACTGGAGATAGGTCCTATTATCAAGGAGACCCTCAAGCTTCTTAGAGCCTCTTTGCCCTCCTCCATCGAGATCCGGGATGAAATCGAAAACGATATCGGAAGAATTGAGGCAGACCCTACGCAAATTTGCCAGGTTTTAATGAGTCTCTGTACCAATGCCGCTCATGCTATGAGCGAGAATGGGGGCGTCTTAGAGGTCAGCCTTAGTAATGTCGATACGGATGCGAGTACCGCTGCGCAAGACTCAAACATCCTTCCAGGGCCCTACATTAGACTGTCGGTAAGCGACACAGGCCATGGCATGTGCCCGGAGGTCTTAGAGAGGATCTTCGATCCGTATTTCACCACTAAGGAAGCAGGCAAAGGACCCGGCCTGGGGTTGGCCATGGTCCATGGGATAGTGAAAAGCCATCAGGGCGCAATTACGGTCAACAGTAAGCTGGGAAAAGGGACAACCTTCCATGTTTATTTTCCCAAAATTGATAACCCCAAAGGGGTTGCCGACACCCAAGAGGTAGAACCTCTTCTAATGGGAGGGAACGAGCGCATCTTATTCATCGACGACGAGCAGGCCTTGGTGGATATTGGCGAACAGCTCCTGAAGCACATGGGATATAAAGTGACTGTCAAGACCAGCAGCATTGAAGCCCTGGAGCTATTCCGGACATATCCAGAGAGATTTGACCTCGTGATTACGGATATGACTATGCCCAATATGACGGGTGATAAGTTGTCTCGGGAGCTGATGTCGATTCGTCCCGATATTCCGATCATACTTTGCACAGGGTTTAGTGAGTACATCACGGAGGAAAAGGTCAAAGAGATGGGTATTCGAGAGCTTGCCATGAAGCCTCTTGTTATGAATGATCTTGCCCAAACCATCCGAAGGGCATTGGACCAGAAAAAGAGGAGGGTTTAAGATGGAGCTAGACCGAATTCTGGTCGTAGATGATGAGGAGCCTATCAGGAATGTATTATACGAAGGATTAACCAAGTTCGGTTATCGGGTCGTGCTGGCTGAAGGCGCAGAGGAGGCCCTGCGCATATTTAAGCCCGGTTCTTTTGATATTGTAATCACAGACCTCAAGATGCCTAAAATGGATGGTTTGGATTTAATAAGGATTACCCGGAAGAAGGATCCCGAAGTAGCTTTCTTTGTCATTACTGGCTATCCGAGCCTTGATTCGGCCATTGAGACCTTATCTCAGGGGGTCCATGACTATATCATAAAACCCTTTCACTTGGGGGACATTCGCATAAGGATATACCGAGTTTTGGAAAAGAAACACCTCGAAAGGTCCATCAGGGTAATGAAAAAAATCATTTGGGCCTTGGCCATTTCCATACCTATTTGGATCATCATTGGGTTTTATTTCGCCAAATAGAATGGCCACAAAAGAGTAGATTACTGCTGTTGTTTTTACAAGGTAATTTTAGATTTTATAGCCCGCAACCTTCCAAGCTCGTTGGCTGGCCTAGGGCGGGGTTTCTGGATACTATGCCCCGCCAGTGATAATGTTAGTGATTTAGATCGATAATAAAATTGGCATTGAAAAGCAAACGATCTCAAAGAACTGTAAGCATGATCAGGAAATACCTCAGCTTTTCGGGATGCGGTGTTCAGCTCGTTCCGAGGAAAAAAGGGCGAAACAAGTTATAGAGCAAGATGCTCATATCAAGGGCGAGAAACCAGGCATTCCAGGTAATGATCCGCAGCAGCATTAGGAAGTAAGAAAAAGTTGCAAAAATTACATTCTGTTCTCTCAAAACCATCATCGATTTCAAGGAGGAAAGAATGGCTTGCAATTTAGTTGAATTTCCGACCCATGCCGTTCATGAATGGATCATGGTTCAAGAAACTATCCAGGAGATTCTTCAACAGGGTGGCGCCACATCCGAAATGATTAAAGAGATTTGTGCACGGATGAAAGAGGTGTTTGAGAAATATAACCAAAAGTTCACATTCGCCGTGAAGTTGCCGTTCCCTGGATATATAACTTTAGAACAGCACAAAACGATCGAAGATGCGCTGAGAACTGCTATTGAAGGTCTGGGGAACGAAATTCATAACTCTACTAACCAGGTTTTTCTGGATCGTCTACGCCTTGAAATAGAACTCTATAAGCTGCGGTTAGAAAAATAGCTTCCTTTTCTGCGAAAAGAAGGGGAGGATTCCAATACAAGGAAAATGGACGGTTTCGCAAAACTATTAAGGGCAGGCGGGACCAAAAAATTCAAATACAAAAGATTGAGTAATGACAGTCAGGGAACTTGAAAGCCGGGAGTTGAACAATATTGGTCATGCCCTCTCAACCCTTATCCAACAGCGGTATATCATGGTGTTCTCCTACATTTGTCGTGCAGACTTCCTCGATCTTTTTGACCGGAATGCTTTCCAAGCGTTACCTGAGATTTATATTTTCTCCAAGCAGGATGCAGATCATGGCGGGCAGCCACTACATGTACGATATCTAACCGATCTTCCTCGCCAGGAAGTAGCTGTGTTTACCACCGCCCCTAATGGGCGAGAACGTTACGATTACGACTACATACGAGAGATTACAGTAACTGGTATCAGAGGTTCGTTTCTCCTGGCAGTCCAGTCCTACCTGGATTTCTATCGAGTGGAGACTATCGCGAGGCGACACAAAATGCCCTCCGCAGAGTTGTTTCTATTTATTCGGCAGGCTCGTAACATCGTCTACCACAACAATGGCAGCATGAAAAGTGCGCGCATTAAGAGCTGTAAATGGCGCAATATCAGCATAGATAAGTATGCCCGAATCCTAAATCTCAGTGACCATAGATTGATTGAGCCCGTGGATGATGCCTTTGACGCTCTCGCGCGCATCCATGCAGTGGCCGGCCGTGTAATGCTTAAGACAAATCAAGAGAAAAAAGGTGTTGGTTTGAGACGCTAATCTGAGCGCCCAACTAACGCTTTTTTAGACCCATTTGTCCAGATTTCCTGAAACAGTATATTTCATTTCATCTTAGCTCGCTCAATTTCCACAGAGATGAGTAAATATTCAATCGAAAGTAGCCCTTTCCATTTCAATTTTTCATCCCCCCCAAAATATCGTAACCAAACTATTAGAGGAGGGCTCTCCACATCCCATATACATTTGAAGGGCAAAGAGTGAATTCTGTTTTTCGGTTTATATATTTGGTCCAAATAATTTTTCAGACGTTCAAAGGTATTTGCATCATTGAAAAATGCAAAGAGATTACCTGGCCTATTCTTGTATAGCATAATCCCGACGTATTCGACCCGGATGCCACCAACCTTACGAATATTCTTGAGTTTGTAATACTTAAGATCTCCTTCATCTTTTATAAGGGTAAGATGAGAAAATTTTTTGACTTCTGTCCCCCATACCATATTACGCAAATCAATTGAATCATCAGCTCGTACAGAAGAAAGGCATGCGGCAAGTATCAGCCACCCTAATAACAAAGCTGATAGATGTTTCTTCATTTTGTTCCTCCTCATAAGTACGGGTCGGGAATTGGATTCCCGCTAAATAATTGAGTTATTTCAAAAGCGCTGCGTGGGTGGTTACCTAATAACCGAAATCAAAATGATGGCCTGCTTTATGCGTTTATTAAGTATACCATATTACCAAGCAAAAAAGGCCCTTAGCAGAGACTTTCAAGCGGGATCGTTAATCCCGGCCAGGAGCCTTGCGGGTTTGGGGAAGAGTTGACAACCAAGACCTGTATGCCTTATAATTTAAAAGAAAGAAAGGAGGTTGAGCAAAATGAAAGCGAGTTTGCTTATTTTTTTAATCGCATCTTTCGTTTTCTTCTCACCCGTGGCTTCGGCTAAAGATACGGAGCAGGATTTAAGGAATGCTGCCCAAAAGATTGACAAAGCTGCGGCTTCGCCTCGTGGGGCTAAAAAAGTAGTTACCAGTCTCTCTGAAAAATTCAATATAACCCCGTCCACTATTCGAGATTTAAGGGGTCAAAAACTTGGTTTCGGGGAAATTAGTATCCTGCTGGCATTATCTCAAACCACAGGAAAACCAATCTCGGAATTGCTCGAAAGATTCAAATCTGGCCAGGGCTGGGGTAAGATTGCTAAAGATGAGGGTATCAAGCTGGGCCAAGTCATCAGTGCAGTGCAGAAAGCCAATCCTGCCTTTTCAGAGGCCAGGTCAAAAGATAGGGACCGAAGGGGAGTGGGTTCGGTGGAGCGGTCGGGGCATCCTGGTGGCGGGTTTGGGGAGACAGGCGGTCGAGGCATGGGAGGTGATACTGGACATGGTATGGGCCATGGTGGCCGAAGATAATATTTAACAACCCGCTGAAGGCATTTTATATTATAGAAAGGCCCACGCTCTTAACCCTGGCTTTTCAATTTTGGTTGAGATATTTACCGATGGAGGTCAGGCCGGGTCGACAGAGCTTTAAAAGGGTTCTTATTTCTGAGGGGGTTTTAAATTCGTTAGACTAGAGTATTTAAAAAGTTTTTCAATTTATCCATATCCTCCGGCAAAATTTCAACAAATTTAACTCCGACTCGATAACCCCCCTCTTTCCCCAGATGAATATCTTTCCAAACTACCTCTACCTGCACAAGTGTTTCAATGGAATTTAAGTCAGGGCCGGAAGTGATAAAGAGTGTCAGTCCCAAAATCTGACCGATCTCCATCGGCTCGGAAAGATGAAGTAGCAATCCGCCTTCGCTAAGATCAATCGTTTGGCCAGGGCGACTCTTGTATTTGTCGATTTGCCAATATTCAATCGGCAAAACGACTGAAAATCTGGGATGTCTTCTCCTTTCAAAATTAACAAGTTCGAACTGAGGTTTTGTTTCTCTTTCTTCTTTTTCCATTTTTCTACACCTATTCTCTCATTTTTTATTATAATTAAAAAAATTTAAAAAATAAAGGGAATAAAAATATGGGAGACCTCCATGATACTTCGTTGCTCTCGAAGATCTTCAGGATACCCAAACAGATTCCGAGGAAGATTCCTGATAAAGAGACGATTGACGAGATGATCTATAACGCGAAACGCCTGAGGGATAGGCTGATTGTCGAGCTTCAGGCCCGCTGCGGTTTGAGAATCGGAGAGTTATTGAAGATCAAGGTGTCGGATGTCTCGGACCGAAAGCTGATCTTGAGGGGACCCAAGTCGGGGAAGGAATCGGAGGTGGCCTTCATGCCGGAGCAGATTGCCAGGCGGGTGAATGATTATATCCAATAGAAAAGTCTCTCTCTCGAGAACCCGAAATTCGATTTGTTACTCCACGGCTAGGGCCTTGATAAAGAAATTGGCAGGCGGCATGAACGTGGCTCTCACCCCCCACGACCTTCGAAGGTACTCGGCGACCCATGCCAGCCGGAATGGAGTTCCCCTAGAGATAATCTCCAAAGTGCTCCTAAGGCATCAGGATTTAAAAACGACCCAGGTGTATCTGGGAAGGGTGACTGAGTCGGAGGCCATTCGTTGAATGGATTTTATAAGTGGAAGATAAAGACTGTAACCTCACGAATTATCAATAGGAATTTTCAGTCTTTGGGGTATGTCCTAATATTGGTTCCTGGAACTTTTTTATTGACAGGCTTTAACCAAAAGCGTAAAGTTCTTCCTGAAATCCCCATTTGACAGGTTTTTCCAAAAGGTGTAGATTTCACTTGGTAATCGATAGGAAGTTATCGGAGATACGGCAACCATAGGGTTTCTGGTTTTAGTCACAAGAAAGAAGGTCAGGATGCTGCGGACCGTAGCAATCAGTTTGATATGCCTATTCCTATCCACTCAATTTGCCTTCTCCCAGGGACAGTGGAGGTTTTTCGAGGAAACGATGATCTCAGGGACGATCAGTGGCACGGTCAAGACCGGGCACATTTTTAAGAGGGTTTCAGGTAATTTTTACCAGATCGTCGAGGCTTACATTGATGTGGTCGTAGAGGTGATGCCAGAAGTAATCATTCTCACTGATGGCAACCTATACATGCTGATCATCAAGGGCTTTCGCGACCCTCCAGTATGCAGAAAGCTGGACTCGGAAAAGGAGCCTGCTAGCGCGCCCACGCCAAGCAGTGTTGATTTTGTTGAAAGCAAAATCGATGGAGAGTTCAACGGTTATGAAGACGGGAAAATCTACAAGCTCATAAATGGGCAAATCTGGGAGCAAGTGAGCGCACGGTATCGATGCAAGTACCGATATATGCCCTCAGTTATGGTTGTTCGCCGTGATCAGGTTTACATGATGAAGGTCGAAGGAATGGATGATTGGGTAACAGTTCGACGGTTGAAGTAATTGGCAGAACAAAGCTTCACACGGTACAGATCTGATAACACTGCATTCACGCTACCCCCACGCTCCGCGTGGTCTTGCCAGGTGGATTATTCATTAATTACTATCGCAATCCCTTATTATTTAGGATGGTCCGCAACCCTCTTTTGACTGCTGGAATTCTTTTTCTATCCTTTTATAGAGGGAGATTTTATGTTGAAGTTGCCCAACGATTGTTTCTAATTCGCCTAAACTCTTATTGAGAAATTCCTCGAGCCGCCCACGGTATTTTTTCCATTCTTCTTCATGCCGCTTTTGCTTGGTGATGTCCCAAAAAAGGCCTAATATGCCAAGAATATCACCTTTTTCATCCCTCAGCGGAGTCCTGATCATATGGACGATTAATTCCATCCCGCTGAGACGATAGTTTTCATCGATTTCTTCAGCCCTACTTTTCCCCATGATTCTTCTGTCTTCTGATATATATTTTTCAGCTATTTCCCTTGGGAAAAAATCATGATCTGTCTTCCCGACTATTTCATCTGGTCTAATTTTCAGATCCCGGGCATAGTTTTCATTGCAGAAAATATAGACGGAATTTTTATCCTTAAGGAATATTCTTTGTGGAATATTTTCCACGATGGTTTTGTACCTATATGCCCTATCTTGAAGATCAGCAATTGTCTTCTGATAATTAGCTTCTGATGCTTTTAATTCGGCAATCTGGCGCCGCATATCAACCAATTCATTTAAGAAGTTTTCTATCATCATGAATTTCTCTTCAAACCTATCTTGCTCTTGTTCTCTCATATTAACCCTCCTGATGATAGTTAGTGAATGAACAACATATTTTCAATTTCTCTTTACAAGTAATTATTTTACCACCTTCCTTCAGAGGCGAGCTCCCCTCTAACTTGAAATTTATGGGCTTTGATTTCTTCTCTAATTCGCTTTCTGGCTTCCTCCTCAAGATTTAAGAATTTGACTCCCATGCCTCGACCGAAATGCTTACTTTCTTTGCCATATCTATTGGTCCAGATAACTTTGCAAGCAACCTCAATTGGCTCTTTCCCATCAGAAAGATGAAGTTTGATAATGAATTGATCCCCCAATTCCATCGGCTTTTCCGTCACGATAAAAGCTGCTGTGCCGCTCAAGTTTGCGGTAATGCCCAGGAATTCATCGGCAAGCTCCACCTGCACCATTTCTCCCATTTGCTGCTCCTGGCGGGTCTCGCTGCCCGATTCTCCAGTTAAAGGAATATCTCCATCCACAGGATGGCCTTTTCCTATGGTTTCCTCTATTTTCGCCGACAATAAACTTCCGATATGCTCATCCATGCGCTGTTTTTCCCTTTCAGAAAGGCCTTGCAATTTTTCTAGAATTTTAGCCAAGTAACCTTCATAGGTCTCCCGCAAGCCGATTAGCTTGCGTACCTCATCGAGCAAAAATGCGTTTTCCACGGCAATGGAAGCTTGATTGCCCAAGATGGAAAGGAATCGAAAGTCCTCATCGTCAAATGTGCGACCTTCGTTGGTCGAAACTAAGCTGATTGTCATTATCGGTTTGCCCCGCAAGAAGAGAGGGATGCTCATGAGGGAAGTAATCTTCCGCTTTCGGTCCCCGTATTTAAAAAATTCCGAAAAATCCTTAGATTCTTTAAGCAACAAATGTTCACCCTTTTTCAGAGCCTTTCTAGCTACTTCTTTTTCCTCGAATAGGCCAACCTCGTTACCGCGCGGATCGAGCGCACAGGTGAATTGGGTCTTCAGGGTCTCGTCCTTTTCATCCATGAAAAAAATGGTGCATCGATGAGCTTTCAGGCAGTTGAGGCATTCCTGGGCAATGACTCTTAAGATTGTGTCCAAGTTTTTGTGGGCGGCAATTTCCGAGCTGATCCGAAGGGAAGCCGTCTGCAGGCGTTCAATACATATCAAGGCCTGCGGGTCCTTAATTTCTTTATGGATGGTTCCCCTATTGGGGGATTGCCCTAAGAGTTTCTTAAAAAACATTTAATAAGAACCCATCTTTACAGTCAACCCCTTGCCAGCGATTTGATTAATTCTTTCAAAAAATATTGAATACCGCTAATTGGGGCCGAACTCATCTACATTCTCTCCCATATTTCCGAGGCTTTTAATTTGTTGGATTAGATTCTTTATTTCTAAGTTGTAATTTCGCCGCTCAAAGGCTTTACTAACGATGGCAATGACATCAGCAACATTGAAAGGCTTTGAGATGAGGTCCCTGGCCCCGTAACGGAAGGCCTCTTGGGCATTGGGCAGGGTGCCGTAAGCGGTTATGATAATGACTTCGATGTCAGGGTCAATCTCCTTGATCGCCCGCAGGATGTCGATCCCTGTAAGCCCGGGCATTCTCAGATCGAGGGTGACAAGGTCAATCTTTTCTTTTCGAATGCATTCGAGTGCTTCTTGTCCATCTGCGGCTGTATATACCTGATAAATGGGCTTGAGGATCACACGTAACGACTCCCTGGGGCTAATTTCGTCATCTATAATCAGTATCGATCCCTTTTCCGTCATCTTCCATCTCCCAGAAAGAGGTTCTCGGATTTTTCTCATGACAATGCGATAAAATAACTTGGAAGCAAATTTTGGGCCTAAAGGAATTACCAAGGTTCTTTATAGGATAACAACTTGATTTCCTAAATAATTATTTTGACGTTGCAGGATAAAGAGGAAGGTTCTGCCCCGTTGGCAAAAATTCCGACATAAAACTTGTCAATTTTTTGACATTTTAGATATAATCTCGTCAGGTTTAATCAAAATATTTTACTATATACCAAATGGAACAAAATTGGCGTTTGGAATAAGAAGTGGTATTCTTAGGGATAAAGGAGGGATACCACGATGCAAGAGAATGGGGGCAGGAGGCATTTACCACCGGAGAGAAAATTTGAGATCGTAAAAGAAGTGATCATGGGAAAGGTAAGATGTTTCTGAGTCTGTGTAGGTTTTTGGGGGTGAGGTCGAAGTACATGAGGCAAGGGGTAACGGAAGGAGCCCG
>Ga0315312_1002776_pt1 | contig 11791 bp, 8 predicted proteins | sample TDP7_MG_FD_203629 | JGI IMG/M metagenome (GOLD analysis project Ga0315312, IMG submission 203629) | Freshwater sediment microbial communities from Lake Towuti, South Sulawesi, Indonesia - TDP7 | ecosystem: Environmental > Aquatic > Freshwater > Lake > Sediment | place: Indonesia: South Sulawesi... | reverse complement strand
CTTCGGGACTAAACTGGCCCACCTTGAACCCGACCGTCTCGCGCTGGTTGCGGCGTACCTCTTCCTCGTTGACCACATCGTCGGCGGGGCGGTGAATGAAGCCCACGCTCAGCTCGTTGATCAGGGTGGGGGAGAAGATGCGCTGGTAGCGCCCGATCAAGGCCTTGCCCTGGTTGTTGAAGGTCTTCCGCATCTGTGGCCAGTTGGTGCCGCCCGAAGAGGGGATCCCGATGGCCCCTTCCTGCACGTCCGAGTAGGCCGTGTAGTTGCCGAACAACAAGTTGTTGGAGTTGATGGGATAGTCCACCTTGAGCGTCTCGGTCCGTTGGGGGGTGTTGTTGTCTGTCTGGAAGACGTAGTTGTAGCGGCCGGCCGAGAGGCTCCGGTCAAAGAAATTCGGCGCCGGAAAGACCTTGAGCAGCGCCTGCCCGCTCGCATCCACCCGGCTGGCCGGCACGCGGTTGCCCGGGAAGAGTTGGCCGGCGGTCGGATCAGCCACCGCGATCAGGCGGTTGTTCAAGTCCAGGGACTGTGAGAAGTCCCCCGCTCGCTCCAGTTCGGTTGGCACCGTCAATTGGCCCACCGGCTGGCTAGCCTTCTTCGGCCAGTACTCCTGGGCGAAGAAGAAGAACAGTTTCTCGCGGTCGCGGTTGAACTTGCCAGGAATGTGGACCGGCCCACCCACGTTGTAATTCCAGGTATTGAAACGGTAGCGCGGCTTCTCCACGCCCAGCCGGTTACTGAAGAAGTTGTTGGCGTTGAATTGCTCGTGGCGCTTGAAGTAGGAGCCCAGGCCGTGGAACTCGCGGGTCCCCGACTTGGTGACGATCTGGACGTTGGCGCCCGACATGCGGCCGAACTCGGCCTGGTAGTTGGTCAGCAGGATCTTGACCTCGGCCACGGCGTCCTGGCTGACGCCCACCAGCACGTTGAAGTTGTTGCCCAGGGCGTTGAGCGACATGCCGTCCAGCATGAAAGCATTGGTGTTGCGGCGGTTGCCCTGCACGTAGATGTTGAAATTGCGGTTGGGCGAGTCGTCGTCGGCCAGATCCACGACCCCCGGCAAGAGCTGCAACAGGGCGTGGACGTTGCGGCCCTTGATCAGCAGGTTCTCCACCTGGCTGCCGGTGACCAGCCCGGAGCGCTCGGCGCTGGCGGTCTGCACGACGGCGCCCTGGGCCGTCACCGTCACGGTTTCGGCTACCGCGCCCACCTCCAGCAGCAGGTCGCCTACCGACAGCGTTTCGGAAGCCGACAACACCACCGCGCGCTTCTCGTATCTCTTGAACCCGGCGGAAACCACCGCCACGCTGTACTCGCCGGGCTGCAAGCTGCTGAAGACGAAATCACCGCGCTCGTTGGTCTGGGTCTGGCGCTGGCCGCCCGTGGCAGCGCTGGTTAGCGTGACGGAGGCGCTGGCGACCGCCAGCCCGCTGGGATCTTTCACTGAGCCGACGATGGTCCCGGTGATGGTCTGAGCAAAGGCCTCCCACGCCAGCAGAAGGAAACAGCCGAAAACTCGGCGCATGGCAGCAACTCCTCCAGAGTCACTATACAGCAAATGGCCTGCGCGGTTCCTCCCTTGGCATCCACCGCCTCTCCGCGGCATAGGCGGGCTGCCGCGCGGTTAGCGCCTGCCCACCTCGGCCTCCACTGCCTCCAGGGCCTTGCCCGCTTCGGCCCACTTGCCCTGCGCGGCCAGCTCGCGGTAGCGCCGCAGGTGACCGCGGATGGACTCCAGGCGCCGCTCGAGCGCTGCGGTAGCCGCGGCCGGCGCACCCGCCGCCGGCGCCGCCGACACCGCCTCGGGTCTGGCCGCCTCCGGCGCGGCGCCCCGCATCAGCCGCGCCAGCTCATCCAGGCCCTGCTCGTAAGTGTCGGTGTAGATCAGGCTATTGCCCACCGCCATCGCCACCTTCTTCAACTGCGGCATGCGCGCCTCGGCCGCCTGGATGTAAAGCGGCTGCACATATACGAAGGTGTTGGCCACCGGCAGCACCAGCATTTGCCCGCGCAGCACCTGCGACCCTTGCTGGTTCCACAGCGTCAGGTCCTTGGAGATGGTCTGGTCCTGGTTGATGCGCGCCTCAATCTGCATGGAGCCGAACATCAGTTCCTGCTTGCTGAGTTGCAGCACCACCAGCTTTCCGAGGTGCTCGCCGTCGCAGCGCGCCACCATCAGCCCAATCATGTTGTCCTTGTTGCGCGGCGTGAACGGGATGATGAGGAGAAACTCCGCCTGGTCCTCCCCCGGCAGACTGGCCACCACGTATGTGGGCGTCAGCGCCTGTGGCCTTCCCCCCGTTCCCTGCGTGGTCCGGGGCAGGTCCCACAGGTCCTCCTTGTTGTAGAACGCCTGCGGGTCCCGCATGTGATAAGTACGGTAGACCTCCGCCTGCACCCGGAAGTACGTCTCGGGGTAGCGCGCGTGGGCCCGCAGATCCGGCGGCATCGCGGAAGCCGGCAGGAAGAGTTGCGGAAACAACCGCTGGTAAGCCCGGATGATGGGGTCCGACGCGTCGAAAATATAGATGCGCGCTTCTCCGTCATACGCATCCATGGTAGCCTTCACGGCGTTACGCATGTAGTTCAACGTTCCCACGCCCTGGAGGCTCATGCGGTGCGAATAGGGGTGCGCCGCCGAAGTCGTGTAGCCGTCCACCGTCCAAACCAGCCGCCCGGAGTCGCTGAGCACCAGGTAGGGATCGTTCTCCCAAGTGATGAACCGGGCCAGCGCCTGCAAGCGCTCCCGCACGTTCCGCCGAATCATCATGCGGCTTTCCGGCTTCAGATACCCGGTCAGCAGGATGTTGAAATCACCCTGTGCCACCGCCGCAGCTACCCGCACTCCCAGAGACGACGCCGGGAACCCGCCCTTCCCCTCGTAACGGGAGAAGACGTTGTCCGCGCCCGAGGGGTAGTTGAACTCGGCCTGCTCGGTATGCACGAACACCGGCTCGTGCATCACCTCGCCGTAGTAAAGTTCCGGCCGGGCCAGCTTGAGGCTCCGGGTTTTCACTTCCGGCGGGGCGTCCTGCACGAACAGGTGCGGCAGCCCGTCGGCGGTGATGCGGTTGGCTTCCGCCATCACCAAGCCGTAGCCATGAGTGTAAATGAAGTGCGGGTTGATCCAGCGGGTTTGCGCGTCGGGCAACTGGCGGATGTCCAGCTCGCGCGGAGTGAGCAGCACCTGCCGGAGCTGCCCGTCGATCATATAGCGGTCCACGTCCGAATCCGCGAAGGTATAGTAGGGCCGCAGCGCCTGGATCTGCGTCACCGTGTCGTGGAACGCCCGCCAGTCCCATAGCCGCACGTTGTCGAACAGCGCTTGATGCCTGGCCGGATCGAACCGCCCGTCCAGCTTGGCCTCGAAATCGCTCTCCTGGACGCGCCCTTCCAGTCCGTAGGCCGCCCGGGTAGCCCGGATGTGCGTCTCGATGTACGGCCGCTCAATCGAGATCTCGTTCGGCCGCACGTAGACCGCCGTCACCAGCGGCGGCAGCCCGGCCCGCAACACCACCGCCAGGGCCATGGCTGCGGCCAGCTTCCAGCGGCCCAGGCCCAGGAGCAGCGCGGCGGCCAGGCACGCCGCTATGAGCAGCCATTGCAGCGGCAGCGTCACGTTCTGGTCCACCCAGTCGATGCCTACCATGAACCCGTGGTCGTTCCACACCATCTCGTAGCGGCCCAGGAAGAAGCGGAACGCCACGGCCAGCAGCAGGACCACGCCCAGCCCGCGCAGGAAGCGCGACTCCAGCGCTCCCTCCAGCCGCAGAATGCTGACGTCCAGTTGGCCTCCCTCCTGTAGCTCCGCCAGCTTGTCCTTCAACTGCCAGCCCCGCGCCGTCAGCCAGTACACCAATGCGGCCGCAATAGCCACGGCCAGCAGGTAGCTTCGCAGCAGCCGGTAGAACGGCAGGTCGAACAGGTAGAAACCCAGCGGCTGGTTGAACACCGGATCGTGCCAGGCCGAGGCTTCCCCCGGCAGGGCGCGCCCGCCGAAATACCGCATCACCGTCCAGGCGTCGATGGTGCTCGCCGCCACCACGATGCCGAGGAGCAGCAGCACGAGCGTGGACACCCGGGCGTACATCCGGTGCGCCTTCAGCCGGGTCCCCGCGAACCGCAGCGCGCGGGCGTGAGCCAGCCACAACACCGCGAAGAGCGCCACCGCCGCCACCGTTACCGGCAGGACGCTGTACAACAGCATCGAGACCCACGTGCGCACCTGCTCCATCTCCCGCCACCACTGGTATTCGATTACGTACCGCGCCACGGTCCGCGCGCTCGCCACCAACACCAGCAGCACCAGCAGCAGGAACACCCACCGGCCTGGGCGTCCCGTGCCCGCTCCGCTGCCCAACCGCGGTAATCCCGGAAACTCGTAGTCCGCCATCGGCGTCCTCCTGTGGGCCAGAGCTCCAGCCCGGCCCCTTCTGCCTTTTGCCCTTTGCCTTTTGCCTGTTGCCCTTTGCCTTCCGCCCCACGCCCCCTACCGCCGCCACACCACGCGGCCTCCCACCACCGTGGCTACCGGGCCGCCACGGAACGCCCGCCCATGGAACGGGGTGTTCCGCCCTTTCGAAAACGACTGGTTCACGTCGTAGGTCCACTCCAGCGCCAGGTCGAACAGGGTCACGTCCGCCACCATGCCCGGGCTCAGGCGGCCCCGGTTTTTCAGCCCCACAGTCCGCGCCGGCCCCAGCGTGAACAGCTCCACCAGGCGCAGCAGCGGGATCTTCCCGCTATGCACTAGCACCTCCAGGGCCACTGCCAGCGCCGTTTCCAGCCCGATGACCCCGTACGGGCACTTCTCGAACTCCTGCATCTTCTCGCTGCCCGGGTGCGGGGCGTGGTCTGTGGCGATGGCGTCCACCACCCCGCTCGAGACTGCCTCCCGCAGCGCAGCCACGTCCTCCCGCGAGCGCAGCGGCGGACGCATCTTGTAGTTGCTGTCGTACGCGATCATATCCGCATCGGCCAGCGCCAGATGGTGCGGCGTCGCCTCGCAGCTCACCCGCAGCCCTTTCGCCTTGGCCTCCTGGATCAGCTCCAGCGAGCGTCGCGTGGATACGTGGGCCACGTGCAGCCGCGCTCCGGTCACCTCCGCCAGCAGCAGATCCCGCGCCACGGTCACGTCTTCCGAGCAGCCCGGAATCCCTCTCAGCCCCAGCCGCGTCGATTCCAGGCCCTCGTGCATGTCCCCGCCCGCGCTCAGGTTCAGATCCTCGCAGTGGTCGATCACCGGCAGGTCGAACACTCGCGCGAACTCCATGGCCCGGCGCATCACCCGCGAGTTCATCACCGGTTTACCGTCATCGGAGATGGCCACCGCCCCCGCGTTCTTCATCGACCCGATGGCCGCCAGCTCCTCGCCTGCGCTGTTCTTGGTGATGGCCCCGATGGGAAACACGTTCACCACCGCCGAGCGCGCCGCACGCTCCAGCACGTAGCGCGTCACCGTGGCGTCGTCGTTGACCGGTTGCGTGTTGGGCATGGCGCACACGCTGGTGAACCCGCCCGCCGCCGCCGCCCGCGAGCCCGTCTCGATGGTCTCGGCGTGCTCGAACCCGGGTTCCCGCAGGTGCACGTGCAGATCGATGAAGCCCGGCGCCACCACCAGCCCGGCCGCGTCCAGCACGGTGGCGGCGATCGCGTGCAGGTTCGGCCCTGTCCGCACGATGTAGCTGTCCTTGATCAGCACGTCGGCCGCCTTGTCGTGGCCCGTCTCCGGGTCCATCACACGCCCGTTCTTAATGAGCAGTTTCGCCATGGCCGCCCAGTATCCGCTCCAAAACCGCCATCCGCACCGCTACTCCGTTCTCCACCTGATTCAAGATGACGGAGCGCTGCGAATCGGCCACCTCCGAGGCGATCTCCCGGCCCCGGTTGATGGGGCCCGGGTGCATCACGATGGCCTCCGGCTTGGCCAGGTCCAGATGCTCCAGCCGCAGCCCGTAGAACTGAAAATACTCGCCGCCCGGGAAGAACGCCTCCTGCTGCCGTTCGAGCTGCACCCGCAGCATCATGATCACGTCCGCATCCTTGATGGCCTCCCGCATGTCGTAAGTCAGCCGCACCCCGGGGGCGATTCGCGCCAGTTCCGGCGGCACCAGCGAGGCCGGCCCGCACAGCACGATGTCCACCCCGAACTTCGACAGCAGGTATATGTTGGAGCGCGCCACCCGGCTGTGCACGATGTCGCCGATAATGGCCACCCGCAGGCCTTCCAGCGACGGCAGCCGGTCCAGAATGGTCCGCGCGTCCAGCAGCGCCTGCGTGGGGTGTTCGTGCGTCCCGTCCCCCGCGTTGATGATCGGCGTGGGCAGGTGCCGGGCCAGAAAGTGCGGCGCCCCCGAGGCCGAGTGCCGCATCACGATGGCGTCCGGATGCATGGCCGCCAGCGTGTTCAGCGTGTCCACCAGCGACTCCCCTTTCGCCACGCTCGACCCCGCTGCCGTGATCGTCACCGCCTCGGCCCCCAGCCGGCGGGCCGCGATCTCGAAGCTCGTCCGCGTGCGCGTCGAAGCCTCGAAGAACAGGTTGACGATCATCTTCCCCTTCAGCACGTCCAGCCGCTTGTACGTATGGTTCTCGAACGGCTGGAAGTCCCGCGCCCGGTTCAATATCGCTTCGATCTCGGAGCGCTCCAGCCCCTCGATCCCCAGCAGTCCTGCCATGCCTGCCTACCCCCTTAACCGACCTTTTCCACCAGCATCACTTTCTCTGCCTGGTCGGTCTCCTTGAACTTCACCTCGATGATCTCGTTGTCGGTGGTCTCTACCCTCCGCCCCACGAACCGCGCCTCGATGGGCAGCTCCCGGTGCCCCCGGTCGATCAGCGCCAGCAACTGCACCCGCGCCGGACGCCCGTGATCGAACAACGCGTCCAGCGCCGCCCGCACCGTGCGCCCGGTAAACAGCACATCATCCATCAGAATGATGTCCTTGCCCGCCACCGGAAAGTTGATTTCCGTCGCGTTCACCACCGGCTGGTTGGCAATCACCGTCAAATCGTCCCGGTACAGGCTGATGTCCAGGATCCCCACCGGGATCTCACGGCCCTCCAGGGCCTTGATCTTCGCCGCCAGCCGCTGCGCGATCGGCACCCCGCGCCGCCGGATGCCGATGAAGGCCACTCGGTCCAGATCCTCGCATCTCTCCAGCACCTCGTGCGCCAGCCGCACCAGCGTCCGCTCCACCTCCGAGGCGCTCATCAACTGGGCCCTCTCCCGCGTCTCGCTCATACCCTCCTCTTCAATCCGCCTTAGGTTACCACACCTCTCGGACCCGCCACCCAGCGCCAGGCCGCCCTCCAGCGCGAGGACAGGCGGAAGGTTGCCCAGCGCTGTGAGGGAACGCTCCGTTTGTCCCCGCGACGGTCGTGCCTGGGCATCGATCGCCGCGAGCAGAAGTCGGCACCATGGAGCCGCTGAGATCCGGACGCCGAGGAAGCGCCGTTGACGCAGCTACGCCAGAGGCGTAGAATAGGCTTGTGTTCACGTTCATCGAGTCGGCGGCTTTCGAGCGCGTGCGCGCAGTGTACCTCGATGACGACGAATATGCCGAGTTGCAGCAGTTCATGATGCACAACCCGGAAGCAGGGAAGGTCGTTCGCGGCTCTGGCGGCGTAAGGAAGCTGCGCTGGGGGCGCAAAGGCACAGGCAAGCGTGGCGGTTTGCGTGTGATCTACTTCGTGCGCTATCAGCCCAACGAGTTCTGGATGCTGACGCTGTATGCGAAGGCCAAGCAGGAGGATGTGCCCGCCCACATTCTTAGGCAACTGAAGGAGGCGTTCGAAGATGAGTAAGAAGCTCACCGGAAGGGCGCTCGCCCGATTCGAGGCTGGGCGCGAGATCTGGCAGGAGGTCGTAGACGGTGTACGAGAAATCAGGGCTGGCCGCGGCAAGCGATTTCGGGTCGAGCCGCGTTCGCCGGTCGTGCGAGCCCGTTTGAAATCCGGCCTTACGCAGGCACAGTTTGCGGCGCTGCTGGGCGTATCGAGACGGACGCTGGAGCAATGGGAGCAAGGTCGCCGTCAGCCAAGCGGGGCGGTAAGGATGCTCATCAAAGTGGCAGAACTGCATCCCGAGGTGCTACGCGAAATCGCAGCGTGAAGTGCCAGGGCTGGAGGGCACCCGCCTCACTCCCACTCGATAGTCGCGGGGGGCTTGTGGGTGAGGTCGTAGAGGACGGCGCAAACCCCCGGGAGAGCCAGTAGCTCGGCGGTCATGGCCTCCAGTAGCTCCGTATCCATCTCAACGGAGCGGGCGGTCATGCCGTCCACGGAATCCACGGGGCGCAGCACCACGGAATCCGGCCGCTCTGGGACGCCCAAGGGGATGAGGATGACAGGGAACTGCCAGACGGAGCGGTCGAAGCCGCTGTCACGAGAGAGGCGGCGGACGATCGCGTCGGCCTGGCGGAGGCGGGCGAGGCGCGCGGGGCTGAGGGCGGCGGGACAGACGCGAAGCTGCTCCAAGGGCACACACGCGGCAACCAGGGCAGCCACCCGGTTAATGTCACGCATACGGTTGATGAGGCGGGTGGCGGCCTCGTGCAGGCCGGCCCCAGGCACCGGCCAGCCCTCAAGCAGGACAAGGGGCTGGTAGCTGCGCGAGTCCCCCTGGACACCCACGGAGCGGATCGGGACGCGCCAGCCTTCCGCGAGCCGCTCGGGCCAGGCCTCGGCCGCAGTCGAGAGGCAGCGCACCGCCAGGCCAGGCCCCGGAAAGGGCTGGCGCACCAGAAGTTCCTCGGGGAGACCCAACTCGCGGCCGATCGCGCGCACCTCGTCCTTGTAAAACAAGCTCAAAGGTTCGAGGACGCGCCCGGTCTCGATGAGGCGCTGGATGCCCGGCACACGGTTGTGGTGGGTCTTGATGACGGCGGCTAGGGCGGTGCCGCCGGACTCAATCGTGTCGGGGTAGATCGTGCCCTGGCCGAGGATCCAGTCGCCCTCGAGGAAGTGTTCCTCTTCGAGGATCCGCCCCTGGACCGCGACGAACTTCTCGCCAATGATACAGCGCTTCAGTTCGGGATCGCAGACACCCTCCAGGGCGGCGAGGAAGGATTCAGAGGCATCTTCGATCCGGATGGTGCCGGCCGCGAAGGCGTCGGAAAGCCGGCGGACAAAGCTGGTTTCGCCCTCGCGCATGAGGCCGGTATCGACGTAGATGCCGCGGACCCGCTGGGGGCCGAGCGCGCGCAGGCAAAGGGTGTAGGCGACGGAGGAATCGACGCCGCCGCTGACGAAGAAGAACACGTTGCGATCGCCGGCCACCTCGCGGATGTGGTCGAGCAGGCCGGGGATGCGGCGGCGCGGGTCCCAGTCCTGGCAGCAGCCGCAGATGGCGAGGACGAAATTGGCGAGGATTTCGCGCCCCTGGAGGGTGTGGACCACCTCGGGGTGGAACTGGACGCCGTAGAGGCGGCGGGCAGGGTAGCCCATGGCGGCGATGGGGCAAGTGTCGCTGCGAGCCAGAGGTACAAAACCGGGGGGCAGGCCGGTGACGAGGTCGCGGTGGCTCATCCAGACCTGGCGGCGGATGGGGTCGAGGCCGGCGAACAGGGGCGAAGCGGAGGTGATATCCAAGAAGGCGAGGCCGAACTCGCCGCGTTCGCCTGGCTCGACCCTCCCGCCGAGCAGGTGGGCCATGAGCTGGTGGCCATAGCAGATGCCCAGGGCAGGCAGGCCGGCGGCAAAGATGGCGGGATCGACCCTGGGGCTGCCAGACTCATAGACGCTCGCCGGGCCGCCGGAGAGAATCAAGCCACGGGCATCTGCAAGCTGCGAGGCGGGCGTGTGGCTGGGGCGCACTTCCGCGTACACTCCCAGCTCGCGGACCTTGCGCGCGATCAAATGGCAGTATTGGCCGCCCGCATCCAGCACCACGATCTGGGGACTGAGGCAGGCGGCGTTCAAGCGGTTATCGGCTGACCCTCTGGGCGATGACCTTCTTGGCCGATTCCAGCAGCGCCTTAGCCTTGGGCAAGGATTCGATGGCCTTGGCTACGGCCGCGTCGGTCTCGATCTTCAGGCGTGTGGCCTCGTCGATGCCAAAGCCGGACAAGTAAAACTCGCGCCGGAGGTGCTGCTTGATCCAATCGTGCTGCTGCGCGAATTCAGCCTCGGAGAATTCGTACTTCTCCTCCAGCAGATAGCGGTGAAACTCATTGAGCAGGTTGTGGTCCGGCTCCCAATTCTTGGGCAGCTTGACCTCGTGCGTCCCGAAGTACTTGGAGGTGAAGTTGAAGAAGGCGTAGCGGCGGGCCAGCAGGGCCTGGAAGCGGTCCAATATGAGCGGGGAGTACTTCTCGTCCGGCTCGATGCCCCCGCCCCCGCAGACGGTTCGCCCGGCATCGGTCATCCTGGCGTCCAGGCAGTTCTTGGGATCGGATTCCCTACGGGCGAAGTAGTAGTCGAAGTAAGAGGCATGGGAGTAGTCGCGCTGAATGAGGCGTCCGCTGGGGGTGTAGTAGTGAGCCGTGGTCAGGGCCAGCCCAGTGCCCTCCCGAAGCGGGTAGACGGTCTGGACCAGCCCCTTGCCGAAGGTGGTTTCCCCGAAGATCCAGGCGCGATCGTGATCCTGGAGTGCCCCGGCCACGATCTCGGCGGCGGAGGCCGACTGACGGTCCACCATTATCACGATGGGGTAGTCGCGGCCGCCGCTGCCTTGCCGGGCGGAATAAGGCTTGTCGGAGGAGATGCGGCCGCGATGGGAGACGATGGCCTGGCCCTTGCGGAGGAAACGGTCGGCGACGGCCACGCCTTCATTGAGCAACCCGCCGGGGTTGCCACGCAGGTCCAGGATGAGGCCCTTGATGTTGTGTTCGCCCAGGCGCCGGAAGGCCTCCTCGACCTCGCGGGAGGTGTTCTCATTGAACTGGCTGATGCCCACGTAAGCGATGCCGGGCTTCAGCCAGAAGGCGTCCTGGATGCTCTTGCGAGGGATCTCATCGCGGGTCAGCTCAATGACCAGGGGCTTGTCGCTGCCCTCGCGGCCCAGGGTGATCTTGACCGGGGTCCCCTTGGGGCCTTTCAGCAGGTCGGCGATTTCGTCCGTGCGCAGGTTGTCGGCGGGCTTGTCGTCCACCGCCAGGATCACGTCACCGGGGCGGATGCCGGCACGGTAGGCAGGCGAACCGGGAAAGGGCATCAGCACGATGGTGCGGCCGGTCTGGGTGCGGCTGAGCCCGATCTGCATGCCCACGCCGAAATAGTGCCCCCGCTGCTCTTCACGCATCATCTGGAAGTAGCGGGCGTCGAGGAAATTGGAATGCGGGTCCAGCGTGCGGAGCATGCCCGGAATGGCGCCGCCGTAAATTCCCCGTTCAGCGTTGAGGCGCTCGGCGTAGTTCTGCTCGACCAGGCTCAGCACGCGGGTGAAGGCGCCGACACTGGCGCTGACCTCATCCGAGGGCTTGTCGGGAGCGGCCCCTTCCAGAGAAGAACCGAAATAGCCGCCCAGCAAGGCGAACAGCGCGATGGTGAGGGGGACCAGGAGCGCGGAACGTCCGCCCTGTGTAGCACGAGTCATCGTCAGAATCCTCTTCCACCTCCAGTATAGCCCAGACCGGGCCCTGAACCCGGCCTGAAAGGCGTCATCCTACGTCGCGGAGGCGGCGGGCGGCGGCGGTTTCCACACGGGCGGGCTTCTTGAGGGGGCTGGAAAGGCGGCGAGCCTGGTCACTGACGCAGACCAGGAACATAGGCTGGCGAGCGTTCTTAAGGATGTCGATGATGCGCTGGTGGTCGTCTTCGAGGTAGATGGACTTTCCGTCAGTAAGCA
>Ga0315312_1002775_pt1 | contig 11795 bp, 10 predicted proteins | sample TDP7_MG_FD_203629 | JGI IMG/M metagenome (GOLD analysis project Ga0315312, IMG submission 203629) | Freshwater sediment microbial communities from Lake Towuti, South Sulawesi, Indonesia - TDP7 | ecosystem: Environmental > Aquatic > Freshwater > Lake > Sediment | place: Indonesia: South Sulawesi... | reverse complement strand
ACCACCCTAATGCTCAGCCTTACCACCCTTCCTACTAATGACCCTCTTGTCTTTCTTCCCGGTCATCCATCGTGCCCCTGTTCTCATATCTCATTCCCTGCTTTTCATAAAACTTTTGACATTATCTGATTAAAGTTTAATAACATAATCCTTTCCTGAAAAAACCATCCTTTTGGCAAGGCATTTTGCCTCTTATTGAATTCCGATATCGATTCGGAAAGCGGCCTTTTTAGCCCTTGCGATCGAAATCTTTTGAATGATGATCACCAGTATAAATAGCAATATACCAACAATATCGGTAACGATTCCCTCGTGAAGGAGGCCAAATGCAGCAATAAACAGGCATATTCTTTCAAATTTAGTTGTTTCTTTAAATAGGTATCCTTCAAGAGCTGCCCCCCAGGCCATTAAGGCGATGATGCAATCTATTATGGTGAGGAAGAAGTTGAAATTCCATCCCACCTTCAGAATGGAGGTATAGACAAACAGGAAGGGCATAAGATAGATCCACGAAGCAAGTTTTGTCGCCGCCCAACCTGTTTTCCATGGATCAGATTTCGCGATGGCAGCAGCAGCCCAGGCAGATAAAGCTACAGGAGGGGTGACATTAGAGGCAACGGCAACCCAGAAGACCAAGAGGTGAGCGGTGAGAGTCGGTACGCCTATTCTTATGAGAGCTGGAACACCTAAGATGACGAGGACGACATAGGAGGGCGTAGTCGGCATCCCCATTCCAACAAAAATTCCGGCGATGATGATGAGAAGAACGAGTAAAGCAAGATGCCCACCCGAAAGGAAGATGACAAACTGTTGAAAGTAGTTTGCCAATCCTGTGAGGCTGGTCACACCTATCACAATCCCTATGACACCCACGGTGGCACCGACAGAAAGGGAACCACGAGCCCCTCCCACCAAGGCATCAAAAATCTTTTTTGGCCCCATCCTTGTGCTTTTCCTGAACCAGCTTACCACTACAGCCGCACAGATGGAGTAAAAGGCAGCAATGAATGGAGTAAATTCAAAGGCCAGAAGAACAATTAGAATGGGGATGGGGAGCAGGAGATGAATCTCTTTCTTGAGTTCCTTGAATTTGGGTAATTCCGAGGCAGGCATACCTCGCAGACCGCGCTTCACTGCTTCGAGGTAGATAATGACTGCCACCGATGCAAAATAGAGACAGGCAGGGATGGCAGCGACCTTGATCACTTCGATATAGGGAGTCCCGGAAATTTCGGCAAGGAGGAAAGCAGCCGCTCCCATGACCGGAGGCATATATTGGCCACCCGTAGAGGTGGCCGCTTCCACAGCTCCAGCAAAATGTGCAGGGTAGCCCAGCCGTTTCATTAACGGAATGGTGAAGACCCCATCCACAACCACATTAGCAACGGAACTTCCAGAGATAGTTCCAAATAAGCTGCTGGTAATGACAGAAGCCAGCCCTGGTCCTCCTGTACGCCTTCCAGTGATGGCATAGGCCAGGTCTACAAACACTTTCCCTGCTCCAGAGACCTCCATAAAAGAGCCAAAAATAACAAAGATGAGGATGTAAGAGGCAAAGATGTTACAGATCATACCCAGAATGCCGTCGCTCGTCAAAAAGAGGTATTCGGCAACCCGGGAGAGTGAGAAACCTGAATGGCCTAACCCTAAAGGGAAGTAAGGACCGAAATAGGCATAAATGAGAAGGACAATGCCGATGATGGGGATGACATTGCCTACTGTCCTCCTGGCCAATTCGAGCGACATGATGATGAGGAACCACCCAAAGATGGCGTCACGAAGGGCCGTTCCTCCCCCGATCCGGTCGGCGAGTGTTGGAAATTCAATAATGTAATAAACAATCACACCAATAATCCCCAAGATGAATAGACCATCGAGAAGACTGATTCGATTTTCCGGGGATTTTTTTCTTGATTTGTAGAGCATGAAACTGAGCACAAAGGTGCCCAGAAAGTAGAGGCCTACATGGGATTCTTGAGAGATCAAACCGAAGAAAGTTGTATACAGGAAGAAAAGACTGAAGGAGACAGCGATGATCTTTACGGCGATGTCATACCCCCCTTTCAATTTCCGGGTGGTAGCCATTTCACTCGCCAGCGCTTCGTCCTGAATGGTCCGCGTGACCTTCGATACGATGCCCATCCGTTTCTTCTGTTCAACCACTGTCAGGACCTCTCCCTGATGAGGTCATAATAGAATGTTTGCTACAGAGTGAATACCTTCAGAATCTGCTATCGCACTGCGTGCCTGAAGGTACAAATGTCAACGAGTTCTTTGATGTCGGGTTCGTTTTCCAGGTTGAGAATGATATCTTTCGTGCGCTCGATATTGGCATCGGACAATATCCCCTTGCAGTATTTGCGATAGATATCACTGACCTGATCCATGGTCAGCGGATACTTGGGTCCTCCATAAGGTTGATCCATGGCATGGGTAAGAGACTTTCCGTTCTTCAATTTAAGATCGATACGGCCTTCCCCTGCAAAATAGCGCTTAGGATATTCCGGATGATAAACCACCTTCACCTTCTTGCGCGCTTCAGCTAAGCGGGGGTCCTTCACAGAGGCCTCTGTGCAAGTATCCAAACCACATTCCCCACGGATCATCTGGTAAGCTAAAATATGTTGAGTGCTGAAACGACTATCCTCTGCATTCTTTGGCTCTGGTCGATCCACAACGGTTCTTAACTCATCGAAATGCAAAACTACTTCCTCAATATCTTCATATTTAACTTTATTCTTCTTCATTAGATCGCTCAAGACATCGACAAAATTATGAGTAAAGAAACAGAAGCCCCACTTTTTAATCCAGGTGTTATTCGTATAAAAGGGAGGTTTGCCCAATCCTTCGATCATCTTATCAAACTCGATATTCTTGTCACCGCCCGTCAGCATATCGAGGCACTTCTCAATCACTGGATTACTTGTAGCGCCGTTTTTTGCCATGATCGCATTCACCACCGCATTCCGACAGACCGTCGCCGATTCCCAGAAATGGGCATCGGTTCCCCAAGTGTGAATGTACCCCAACCCCTGAACCATGGCGAGCCCAAAGGACGCTTTCGTCTGTTCCTCAGTCAATTCAAACGCCCTTGCGCAACTTGCTGTGGCTCCATAAATTCCGATAAAAGGAAGGTTACAGATCCCAATGCCATCTGTCCCTGCCGATCCATACATGGCGATCCGGTTCTGCATCTCCTGACCGACATAAAGGGCAACGATCATCTCCTTTCCCGAGAGCTTACACTTCTCCGCAGCGGTCAAGAGGGCCGGCCACGTGGTCACATCACTGATTCCCCCTCCGGGAAACTGATCATCCTCCATCTCCGATGCATGTCCAAAGAAACCATTTGCGAGAGCAGCTTGTGCCACATCGGCCCTGAAACCGCACCCATAAACCCCGCACTCCGGCCTTCCTGGATTTTCCATGACGTAACGGATGACCTTTTTACTTGTTGGTGCTGCCGAACCGACAAGGAGCCCCATGACCTGTTTTAAGGTCAGCATCTTCACATATTCGATGACGCTTGGATCCATCTCATGGAATTCCGTGTGGGTGACAAACTTGGCAAATGTTTCCGCCACCTTCATCGTCCGCTCCTCCTCTTCAAATTTGTCTGACAAGCTCCTTTTTTAGATCCTCTGATGCATTCTTAAAATTCCTGCCAATGGACTTCTCCACCCCTTTGGCATTCCCTTTTTTCAATTCTTCAAAGATCATCCAGTGCTCCTGCATCGACTTCTCTATTCGATGTGGCACATGAAGGGCATTTATGATAAACCGATTGACGTGTGAATCGAGATTTTCCAAGATCCTGATGAGCCACTTGTTTCCGCAGGTATGCCAGATATATGAATGAAATTCATTGTTTTTTGTAACGTAGGCCTCGATATCCCCTTTTTTCAGAAAAGTTTTCATTTCTCTACACAATCTTTCCAAAGTTTTCAATTTCTTGGAGTCTCCTGAAATGGCCGGGGTCGCTAACCTACCTGCCAACCCTTCAAGGGATATCCTTATGGTGTAAAGCTGATCGATATCTTCGATCGTAATGGTGTTTACGACAGCTCCTTTATAAGGGTAGGAGGTGATCAGCCCCTCTGATTCCAAGCGTCTTAAAACTTCGCGAACGGGGGTACGGCTTACGTTCCATTCCTTGGATAACAAGTTTTCAGAGAGCTTTGTGCCAGGCGGAATAGACCGATCAATAATTTTCTGCCGGAGTTCCTTATAGATACTGTTGATCGTCGGAAGGGTATTCATATTCTTAATTCGCTGGCAAATCGTATACAAAATTAATGCGTATTTGTCAACACTTTTTTGTATCCGCCAAATCCCGGAAACACATTCTCTTGGGGTGGTTGAACAGTAGCTATTCATTGGCCTTTTTGTTGAAAATATTTTCTTGACAAAAGTCCTCTCAAATAATAAAAGATAATTGCCCTTGCCACAAATTGTATACAATTAAGCTCAAAATTCATGAGCTTTCTCGAAAAGAGGGCCTGAACCGTGGGGATCAGGATCGAAGTTGAAGTAAGCCCAGTTTTCAAAACATCTCAGCTACCATTGCGGCTCTTCTTGGATTTAGAGGAAAGAGAGGCGACGGTGGAAGGTTTGCTTAAGCGCCTCTCCCAGGAATGGGGAGAAAAGTTGCGTTCTCTCCTTTTCGAAGAGGACGGAGACTCAATCCTTTCGGGGTTGATGGTGATGGTCAACGATCGTGCGTATACAGGTACGGCCCTGAATCAAGAAACCATACGGCTTCATGACGGCGACAAAGTGAGTCTGATGTACTTCGTTTCAGGAGGATGAGGTGGTGAAAGAAAGGATCGGCTATTTTGAAAACCGCAGGGACCCGGAGAATATGTGCAGCCGTTGCCGCATGTGCGAACTCATCTGTGCATTTCACCACCATCACGTGGGTAATCCAAGACGGAGCCGGATCAAGGTCATTGTGCTGGGAAAGGGAGAGGATATTCCTGTCACCTGTCTCAATTGTGAGGACCCACCTTGCATGAAGATCTGCCCGACAGGGGCTCTTCATCGAAAAGAGGGTGATGGGATGGTTCTGGTTAATGGGGATGTCTGTATCGGTTGTGCGATGTGTGTGAATGTCTGCCCCGCAGGGGCTATCATCCTGGATCCGGTGGATGGAGTGGCTGCGAAATGCGATCTGTGCGGGGGAGATCCACAGTGCGTCGCCTACTGCCCGGCCAAGGTTCTAAGGCTGGCCGATGGTGGTCAATTGGCCACACACCGAATGAGAGAATTCGCCAAATTCTTAAGGACCCTTGGCGAGGAAAGCTAAGCTTATACAAACCCATTTAATGAATTTACATTGAGATTCCGAAATCGTTAGATCCTGAAGCAAGTTCAGGACCTGGTTCGGAATGACACTTTTATGCTACTTTTGTCATGCTTGTTTCAGCATCTTTTTTTTCAAACGCAATGACATCTTGTTTAATGCGGTTGTAATAATCTGCAGTGGAAGAAAAGGAATAAAAATGAGCATTTTTGGTGGAGGATATGCTGGACAGATTCTATATGTCAACTTAACCGACGGTTCAATTCAAAAGAGACCATTGGATCGAGACTTTGCTTTGAAGTATATCGGAGGAAGAGGATTCAGTTCGAGGATTTTGCTGGATGAATTGACGCCAGGGATAGATCCATTTTCTCCTGATAATCTGGTCATCTTGGCAGCCGGGCCATTAAATGGCACACCTGCACCTTCCGCAAGCCGTCTGGTCGTCGCTGCAAAATCACCTCTCACTGGAGCGCTGGGAGATGCCAGTTCTGGTGGTTACTGGGCCCCCGAGCTGAAGTATGCTGGCTTCGATGCAATCGCCTTTAGAGGAAGGTCACCGCAACCGGTCTATCTCTGGGTTGAGGATGGAGAGGCTGAAATCCGGTCGGCAAAGCATCTATGGGGTCTTAAAATCCACGAGACAAGCCAGCTCTTGAAAGAAGAGATCAGCGATGAGGATATTCATATCTGCGCCATCGGTCCTGGCGGAGAGAATCTGGTGCGGTATGCCTGCATTGTCACGGACGAGGAGAGCGTGGGAGGAAGGACGGGCGTTGGTGCGGTGATGGGTTCAAAGAATCTTAAGGCTGTAGTGGTTCGCGGTTCCAGTGATGTGAGGATTGCCGATCCGAAGCGCTTCAAAGAGGGCATTGATGCTTACCGGGAAACCCTTTCGGGAGAGGTCTGGACAGAGACCTTGCGGAGGCTGGGGAGTCCTAATTTGGTTGCCCATCGGCAGAAACTGGGCATCTGGGGCGCAAAGAACTTTCAGCGGGCAACGATCGAGGGCTGGGAGAAGATCAGTGGTGAGGCATTCAGAGAAAAATTCCTACTGAAAGTGATGGGATGTATGGGCTGCATGGTTCGATGTCGAAGATATTCTGCAATCAAGGACGGACCCTTGGCTCCCACTTATACGAAAGGCCCCGAGTACGACACGATCAATGCTCTGGGAGCAAAGACTTATATCACCGACCCGGCCGTGATTCTCCGTGCCCACTACCTCTGTGACGAATACGGAATTGATGAGCAGACAGCCGGTTCCTCTGTAGCCATGGCCATGGAGCTATACGAGCGGCGCATTCTGAAAAAAGACCAGGTCGACGGTGTGGAGCTTGTGTTCGGAAACGGAGAGGCACTCCTTCACTTCATCGAAAAGATCCCTCATCGAAAAGGGTTTGGAGATCTTCTGGCCGAGGGGACTAAGATCATGGGGAAGCGGTTGAATGCCGACTATTACGCCATCCACGTCAAGGGGCTGGAGGTGGATGCGAGCGATCCTCGGAGCCTACCTACTCGCGCCCTCACATATGCTGTGGCTACCCGAGGTTCCTGCCATCTTCGAGGTTTTCCCTATATCGATGAGTTCATCAAGCCTGAAGAAGCAATGGCCTTTTTCGGAACTCCAGCAGTGAGTGACCTGCAAGCCATCGAAGGGAAAGGGAAGATGGTCGCATGGAGTGAAAACTGGATCACCATTGCGAACCTCATGGGTCTCTGCCTTTTTGCCTGGTACCGGTCGAGAAGCTTTCCTATGTTGATCAAGCGAGGTTTGGACCTCGTGAGCGAGATCTTCGCCGCAGCCACAGGCCTTCCGATGACGAGCGAGGAGCTTCTTCGGTGCGGAGAACGCGTTTACAATGTGGAGAAACTCTTCAATGTCCGCGAAGGGTTTGGAAGGGAATCGGATTATCCTCCGCCCCGTTTCTTTGAGGAAGAGATGCCCGACGGTCCTGGAAAGGGATCTAAATTGAACCGGGAAGATTATGACAGGCTTCTGGATGAGTACTACGAGGCCCGGGGCTGGGACAAGAAGACCGGAATACCTACTCGTGAGAAAGTCGCCTCTTTGGGACTTCCATAAGCGATGAACCGGAAGATATTCTTTCACCCTGAACGCTGCATGTTCTGTCTGTCTTGTGTTTTGGCCTGTGGGATGGACTTTCTCGGCATCTCAAATCCTCAGAAGATCTCCTCCGACAAAACTCCACTCAAGAGGATGAGAATGACCTTTCATCGCGGAACCCCTTGGGTTTGGAAATGCCAGCACTGCATCTCCGCTCCCTGTGTAGAGGCATGTATCAGCGGGAGTCTGGTCCCTATGGAAGAGGAAGCTGGAGTAGTTCATCACCCGGAAACCTGTGTGGGATGCGGATCTTGTCTATTGGTCTGCCCCTACGATGCCCTAAGGTACGATGAGAAGGAAAGGCGAGTGACCAAATGCAATCTCTGTCCTGACAAAGAAATCCCTCCTTGTGTCGAAGCCTGCCAGAACAGGGCCCTTATCTTTCAGGAGTTGAATTCTTTTGTTCAGGTGAAAAGAAAAGGGATGATCCAGAAGATGGGGGAATGCCATGAGGCGACCTGAAAAAGACGAGGGAAAGTTTCCTGCCTGTGGATACGGTCTTCTGGGACTTTGCTGTTCGAGCTGCCTCCTTGGCCCATGCCGCGTCAGCCCCTTTGAGAAGGGGTCAGGGAAAGGGCGATGTGGAGACACTCCTGATCTGCTCGTTGCCAAAAACCTCTTCAGGTTGGTTGCGGGAGAGGCCCTGGAGGGGTTAAGCCCCTTGAAGAGGGCTGTCGAAAGATTCTCCTTTCTTGAGGCAGAGAACACGGCCAAGAGACGTGCCTGGGGTAGAGACCGAACGGGGGTCATTGAGAAGTACGGTCTCCCACCACGAACAACGAGAAAGGCCCTGAGTAGTTATCTCTTCAAGGAATCAGAGAAACTCCTTTCTCCATTCTCTCCTAAACAGCCTCTTTTTCTTAAAAATCTTTACCCCGAGAAAGTCTTTTCCACGTTATATCGGCATTCTTTCCCTCCCGGCTCCTTGACGGGCTTCCTTTTTGATTCGATGAGGGCCGATTCAGCGGAGTCTGCAGATGTTGAAAAGATTCTCTGGCAATGCCTTCAAATCTCAATGATCAAGATCATCTGTGAAGAGCTTGAAAAAGATATAAATGGTATTATCGATCCAGAAGGACCGAGTCAAAGGGAAAAGCAGGCCCTTGATGCATTAAAGGCCGTTTCTTCTAATCCTTCTCTGGTGATAATTTTCGTTGAGGACGAAAAGGTTGACTCAAAGGAATCGATCTATCGGACAACTCAGAAGCTAAAGGAATCTATCAAAGGCGAAATCCTAACCCTTTCCATTAAGACAGTTGGCCTTTTGCCAGGAATCGGGCGAAGGCTCTATGAGGAATGGGCCCTTCCTGTTGCTGAGATGAAGCTTATTGTACTTATCTCATCACCTTTCGCAACGTGGCCACTTGGTGCACTGGCATTGGGTTTCAATGTCATCTCCTTTCCGGCCTTGTCCATTCACGGTAGTGAGCGGGTGGAGAAGTTCTTCACTGACACTCTTAGGAAGAGGTTCGGCAACGTGTATTTTCTTTCGTGGAAAGAGAACCTTCTTGATGAGGTGCTGGAATTTTTGAGATGGAAAGATTGAAGTATGTTATCATCGGCAGTGGGCCTGCAGGCATCTTCGCCACAGAAGCGATACGAGCGCGAGATGCGGAAGGGACCATTACCATGGTTTCGGAGGATGAGAACCCAGCTCGTTCTCCGGTGATGCTCACCTACTGGATGGCAGGCCATCTCACGAAAGAGATGCTTTTCTTTCGAGATGCCTCCTGGGCCAAAGAGAAGAGGATTGACTTCAGGTCTAATTCCAGAGTCGTTTCGATTGACACTGCATCAAAGAGAATCACACTGGCGGAGGGCTACGAGCTCCATTATGATAGGCTTTTGATCGCAACAGGGGCTTCCCCTATTTCGCTGCCCATTCGAGGTAAGGAATCGAAAGGGGTGAACTCCCTTCGATTCCTACGCGATGCAGAGACAATCTTAAAAAATGCTTCAGATCTAAAAAAAGCCGTCATCATCGGAGGAGGGTTCATCGGTCTGAAGCTGGCATGCCATCTCAAAGAGCGAGGTCTTCAGGTGACGGTCCTTGAGAAGGAACCAAAACTGGTAGCGAGGATGTTTGATCTGAAGGCCTCCCGGATCGTTGAGGAGAGGTTACGGGAGGGAGGCTTGGGAGTCGAGACGGATGTCGAGGTCGTCGAGGTCTTGAATGAGAAAGGATGGGTTTCGGGGGTGCGTCTTAAGGACGGTCGCTTATTTTCTTGTCAGAGAGTGATTGAAGCCGTGGGTGTGAGGCCGAACATCCAGTTTCTCGCCGGCTCGGGGGTCCAGTTGAGAGATGGAGTCTTAGTGAATGAGCGGGCAGAAACAAACGTTCCTGGAGTCTACGCAGCTGGGGACGTAGCCATGACCATCGACTCGATCACGTCTGAACGGGTGAACAATGCCACCTGGTCTGCCGCAGCCCGCCAGGGGAGAGTGGCTGGCTTGAACATGGCAGGAGGGCAACAGAGATATATTCACAATTTTACTCTGAACGCCCTCAATCTTTTCGGGCTCCAGGTGATGACTGCTGGACACTCTTATTATCAGAGTGAATCCGATGTCGATTTGTTTATGAAGGAGGAGAGAGACTCTTATCGGAAGATCGTGATGAAGGATAAACGGTTAATCGGATTTATTTTAGTCGGAGATGTCTCCGGAGCAGGGTTTCTCTTGAGTCTGATGAAGAGGCGGGTTGAATTATCCTTGGATCGGTGGGATCATCTTCTCTCGTCGCGAGCATCAGACTACGATCTGCCTCCATATCTTGGTTTCGACCATGGGTTTCTGTTCGAGAGGCCGGAGGAAATTGGAGAACTCTCATGAAATATCCCAATTTATTTCAATCCTTTCAGATCGGAAGCATTAAGCTCAAGAATCGGCTGGTCATGTCGCCAATGATGATGAACTTTATCACGAGCTTCTATCTTCCGGACTAATGGTGGTGAAGGTTGGAGACTGTGTCAAACCGAGGAGACTCCTCGAATCTGTACAGGAGGGGTTTCAAGCGGGAAGAACGATTTAGCGAATTGCGCTTAAAATGACGTGACCGTGTCCGTGTCGCGTGTCCGTTACCTAAAGAATATTCGTTCTGTTCGAGACTGTGGCAGTCGAATAGAGAGGAGGTAGCACCATGAGTACTCGAGAATGGCCGATTTCTTATTGGCACTATACTCCTGGGGCTTCAAGTCCCATACAGATGATGAAAGGGGCGCTGAAATGCATGAGGTGCGGAGATGTGAAGGAGGGTGAGACCGTCTTGATTTCAACCGATACGAATAAGTTAAGAATTGCCGAAGTGCTGGCTGCTGCGGCCTATGCGGTTGGAGCAACTCCTATCATCATCATGATCCCACCTGTCGGGGTTCATGGGGCCCAGTTGCCGGAACCCGTAGTGGCCGCATTTAGGGAGGCAGACGTCTTTTTGCAGCCCACCACCTGGTCACAAACACATACCAAGGCAAGAGTGGAGGCCATCAAAGCAGGGAAACGGGGAAGTACCATGTGCGAAGTAACAGAAGATGCCCTTTGTGTGGGGGCGATCGAAGCTGACTACGAAGAATGTGACAAGATGGGACGCATCTTAGGTGCAGCCCTTGCGGAGGCTGATGAAGTCAGGATCACCAGCACTCTGGGAACGGATATTAGGGGACAGGTCACTGGCCGGCCTGTTCAGTATGAAACAGGTCTATTTAAGAAACCGGGACAGTTTGCAGCATTTCCAGATAGTGAGATCAACATTTCTCCCATTGAAGGGACCGCAGAAGGAAAGGTTGTTAGCGACGTGAGTATTATGAGCGTCGGTGTTACGCTTTATGATCATGTGACGCTCATCGTTAAACAAGGCAAGGTGGTCGATATACAAGGAGGCATGGCCGCCAACAAGCTGCGCCAGATTCTTGAAGTTCTGAATGATGAGAAGGCTTATAATTATGCTGAATTCGGAATCGGCCTTAATCCCAAGGCCCGTCTGGCAGCAACAAACCTGGAAGATCTGGGGCGGTTGGGTAACTGCCATGCAGGTATTGGAAGCAACTTCGCCATTGGAGGGAAGGTTCTGGCACCTAATCATATCGATGCGATGTATAAAGACACAACGGTCTATTTTGATGGAAAAGTGGTTTTGGACAAAGGTGTATTGAAAATTTAAATCCCTCCGAACCTCCCTTCCTGCCTGCCGGTAGGCAAGTATTAAAGGGAGGAGACAAATAATTTCCCCTTTTATAAAGGGGAGGATAATGTCAAAAGTTTTATGAAAAGCAGGGAATGAGATATGAGAACAGGGGCACGATGGATGACCGGGAAGAAAGACAAGAGGGTCATTAGTAGGAAGGGTGGTAAGGCTGAGCATTAGGGTGG
>Ga0315312_1002774_pt1 | contig 11799 bp, 12 predicted proteins | sample TDP7_MG_FD_203629 | JGI IMG/M metagenome (GOLD analysis project Ga0315312, IMG submission 203629) | Freshwater sediment microbial communities from Lake Towuti, South Sulawesi, Indonesia - TDP7 | ecosystem: Environmental > Aquatic > Freshwater > Lake > Sediment | place: Indonesia: South Sulawesi... | reverse complement strand
AGATCCGATGCGTTTGAGCCGCTCATGCCGAAAGGTCCCTTAAGTATGACCGCAGCTGTTGCCTTCATTTTCGAAACATACTTGGGAGTTGAAGCAATCGCCGCTGCCCAAGCTGAGATAAAGGAGCCGGAAAGAACAATACCGAGAGCCATGATCCTTTGCTCGCTTATCTTGATAGTCGTGTACTGTCTTGTAGTGTATGTGACGATCGGCATAGTCCCGCCTGAGATTCTGATTAAGTCAGTGGCTCCGTTGAATTTGGTAGCCGAGAAGACTATGGGCAATGTCGGCGTGATATTGATTGTCGTAGCGGGCCTAGTTGCCGCGTTGACTTCCCTCAATTCGGCAATAATTGCCTCTTCAAGGGTTGCCTTAGCGATGGCTCGAGATAGGCATTTTCCCAAGATTTTGGGAGAAGTGCATGGACACTTCAGGACTCCGTACATAGCAATCGTCACCTCGTCAGTTTTCGTTGTGTTCTTCTCCATAGTAGGCAGTCTTGAGTTTGTAGTTTACTCAATCAACTTCGGATTTCTGATAGGTTTCTCCATTGTCGACTTGTCCCTTATCAAGCTCAGACGAACCAGACCACGCATGAACCGCCCCTTCAAGACGCCGCTGTACCCACTAACCCCAATCATCGGGATTGCTACTTCAACCGGGCTTCTGGCATTCTTTGATGTGAAATCGTTGGCGTTCGGGATCGCGTGGTGCCTAGTCGGCTTAGCGGTATATCTACTCGGACAAAAGCAGACACGAAACAATACTTGACTCGCCAAGTAGATCAAGAACGTCGCTTGCTACCTTCTTAAGATCTATTACACAGTCCATAAGTGTCAGTCCTTGAGTTGTCTATGAGCCTTGTTGTAGACGTGAGGCAGCCGACGAGGTGAGAAGGCAGTTCAAGGAGCTCGGATTCATTATTGAAGACAAGCCTGAGGAAACAAGATGGAAAAGACGGACCCAAATCACAACCAACCTAACGGAAGTTGCGCGCGTGGGTCTCCTGATCTGTCTGATAATGAAAATCCTTTGTCTGAATAAAGAAAAATCCGGTCATCTGGACAAATCAGAGGAGTCCAAATGAGGCAAGCTAACGGGTCTCTACTTCCATTGCTGCGCCCTGTTTGATCAGTGTCTTGGCGTTCTCTTTGGGAAGGTTTGCTATGTCTTCAGGCTTGAAGGGCCCGTAGGTTTTCATGTCAACCCCCACTATCTCTGGAATTTCTCTGAGGATTCTGACGACCATGAGCCCCTCTGGCCCTGCCTTTCTCCCTTGCAGCAGCCTACCCTGAAGTAGGCTTTTCATAAAAGCTTGGAAGGAATCGGTTTGGGAAGTTGCCTCCCTATAAAGGTTCTCTTCCTCTTCTGACAGCGCTGTTGTAGGCACGATTTCGCCTTCGGCAACCATGCGCATCATCTTCTCGTACCGAGTCTGGACAAGCTCTTCAGCCATGCTTCTAACGTTTTCCTCTTCCTTCAGGAGAAGCCTACCCTTCACGGTTCTCTCGTCCAACATACGTTTCTCTTCGCGAATCCTCTTCACGTACTCCGCCAATTTCACGTAGAACTCCTTTGGAAGGACCTGGATTTCTCGTATCTCCTTTTCCCTCTTCCATGCTTCGAACAGCTCGTCGTACAAGCTTAGTCAACCACCTCTGCAGCGCCTTTGCATAGAAGGAAGAGGGCAGCAGCTAAAGGCAATTGAACCTTCTGCTTCTTGAAGGGACCGAATCTCTCTTCCCCTAGTCTGAATTCTGGGGCTTGGTCCACGTATACTGCGGCTTCTCCTTTTTCGAAAGCCACGGCATTCTTCAAAGGGTCGAACTCTTCAGCATCAGCCGGTGAGAACGAAACCTTCAGTAATCCCGTCTTCCCGTGGAGGCTGCCGGGCAAGCGTATCAATCGGTGAATGTCCGTTGTCACAACAGTGTCGATCTTAACCGACTGGCTCTCTACACTACGCTGGACTATTGCCTTCCATCCGTCCGCTCCTAAGCCCCCTACTATCCCCCATGGGCCGCTTTTCTCCCAGCTTCTCAGGATAAGGTCTTTGTTCCCGAGAATCTCGTCCACTGCTCTTCTACGTAATCCCAGGCTCTGAAGGTCTTCGCTTGTGGCAGCCGAGAAGAACTCACGTGTCCCTCTTGCGATACGGCCCCCCCAACCTGCATCGTTCAATCGCGGGCCGGCCACGATCCTGGGTCTACTTGTGCCGCTTCCTTCCAAACCGTGGAAAGCCGGGTCCAATCCGACTCCTGTGACATAGTCAACTATCTCCTTGCGGGCAACCGAGTTCAACTGGCGTATTGCTTCATTTCGGACATGGACATGGTACCCGCGGTGGCCGCTGAAGGAAAGGTTCACCTCCGTTAAGGAGAAGCCGAACTCTTCTGTTAGAATGTCTACGAGCTTTACTGTCTCGAGTTTAGCTGATTCAAGGCAGACTTCGCAAGGCCATGTTCTCTCTTCAAAGCTTTTGCCACTGCACATTGGGCACGTTTCGGGTGCAATGCCTCTGCCTTCGAAGCCGCAGTCTTTGTTCTTGCATGCCCACGTGTCATGTATCTTGCGGCAGTTTGTTGGGATGTGGTCTGCGTCAATGTCGAAGTAAAGGTCGGCGCCTAACCAGCCCTTTTCCTCCATCTTCTCCTCAGGCATCTCGTAGTAGGCTGTTGAGTAATAAGCGTGAGCTGGGGTGACCTGTCGTACGAAGGATACGAGGTCTCCCAGCTTTGTGAACCCCTTGTGCCTAATCATGACGCTCTCTCTGAAGGTGAGGAAGCCGAATTCTCTTTTCTCAATCGAATGCGGCGCCTCGATATCCTCTGCCTTCTCCTCGTAGAACTCAGCAAACCTTTCTCGAATAAATGCCTGCGTGTCCATCGTCATACCTAACTAGCGGGAACTTCCCTCTTAAGCATTCGTGTCTTCCTTGAGTAGTAGCTCAGGGGATGCCGAATCCTTCTGCACAGTTGGTCCGGTCCTGGGCATAACCCGTGAGTCTTGAGAGTCTCGCAGGTCGGCGGCTTGTACTTTGTTCTGGAACCCCTATCGCCAGCTATGTGCTCAACCTGATACCGGGTCATCCTCTCGTTGAAGTCTGCCGAGGAGCGGAAAAGATCCACAACCTGCGCGGGTTTCATGCCTATGTGGAGGAGGAATGATGTCAATGTGAACCGTCCAACATGGGAGAGATGGAGGCCAGCCTTCGCCGCATCATAGAGATGTGTCACGCATGGAGGGTAGGCAACATCCACCACCCTTTCCGGAAACCCTTCGAACCCGACTCTTCCTATCTGGCGTGCAAACTCCCTTTTCAGGTTCTCGATCCTCTCGAGCATGCTGTCCGAAAGCATGGATCGAACATCCATGTCGAGCTTGCTCTCGATGTGTCGACGGATCTCCTCTTGAAGAAGACGGCTGGCTTCCCCATGCGTCAGACAGACTTCTCCCTCCAGCATTGGCTTGTTAACGAGCTTCCATTCTTTCTCCCGGAACGATCCCGCGTTCCTAAGGAAGTCTCCGAAAAAGAGAGCAAAGTCATAGTATCTGTCGCCAACCTTCTGGCGAAGCGGCCTAATCCTCCATTTGAACAGCCCCGCAATCTCCATGATCTTCTCTCCATCTTCAGCTCGGAGGAGCCCGTAGGCTCTTATGGCTTCAGCAAGCGCGTACCGTCTTTTTATGTAGCTGTTAGCCGAGGCGGCCGCCAACATTACAGCCACCGGAAAGGAGGGGATCTCTGTGCCCTCTTCGTGCGGACGATAGCTTACCTCTGGAGGGTTGTTGCGGAGAGCCTCTTCTATCCTGTCTTGGGCTCTATCTATGATGGGTTTGAGTTCAGGATTCTCTAGGCTCTCGATTCTCAGGTCTAGGCGTTTAACCTCTTCTGCCGCGTCCAGCAGAAACGGGTATTTGGCTTGGTCGTTTTTCGTGAGTACCAATTTCGGCTTCCTTTGCTCGTAGGCATTTAATGTTCTTCTGTTATTCAACCTCTATTCTCGGCGCCAGGTAGTACACCAGTGTTCCGTCATACCTCTGTTTGAAGTCCAAACGGATGGGCATGTCGGTCGAGAACTCAAGGGTGACGATGTCGGAGGTGGCAGCTGCAGCCTTCACGATCTCTGAGAGGTAACTCAGAGGGAAGGCTGACTTTGAGGGCTCCTTGACTTCTAAGGATAACAGGGCATCGCTCCCCTTCTTGAGTTCTATGTTTGCACCCATGATGTCGCCCTTGGCGTTCATTGTAACTTTCTCGCCGTCTGCCTCTATACGGACGTAGTCGCTTGCCAGAGCTACATCTTCAAGAGACTGATGGAAGCCGTCGGTCGTAACTGTGACTTTGGCGTTAAAGGCAATCTTGGGAGTCGGGACCTCATCTTCACTTGCTTCTAACGTCGGCATCCTGAAAGTACGAACATATCTTCCGCTGACCATCACCACGAACTGCCCGGTCTTTTCGTCCAGAAACAGCTCAACTGCTTCATCCTTTCCTGCTCTCTTAAGCAGCTTCAGGAATTCGCTGAGGTTCAGACAGATTTTCGTGTCTTCGTCTGCAGCGTATTCGTCGAAGACTGTTTTCTGCATTTGGAAATCCACCATCGCGACACGTGAAGGGTCCATGGCTCTTAGCTTGACCCCCTCAGAGTCCATCCTGAACGTTCCCTCGTCGATGAGTGTCGAAACGGCGGTCACGGCGTCTCTCAGCAACTTCGCATCGGATATCTTGACCCTAAACAAGAGCTACTCACCACGATCTACTTTTCAGCACTAGTAATTCTTTGTCCACTAGTCATTTATACCTTTCAGACGAAACTACCATTTAAGCGATTTCATGCTCTCCTAAGCCCTAATCAGAGAACGTCGCCACAGAATTTCGAGTGGTCCAGCTTCTATAGTTCAGAGAATGGTTCTAACGATCTCTCCTTCACACTGTATGCTCAGTGTTCAGCTATATTCCCTAAATGTGTAGTTACATTTTGTGCATCTGAAAAACTGGGTTGAGGACTCGTCCGCCCCCCTTGTTTGAACTTGCCAAGCATAGGCAACATTGTTCCCGCACTTTGGACATTCCATCGTGACCGTTGGGAGGGTTCTGAGCTTCTGCTCCTTCTTCCCGATGATGATTATCTGGTCTTCTGGCTTAGCTGCCGAAACCTTCGAAGTCGGGATCAACTTTTCAGCGGGCTTCCTGTAATCACATTTTGGACACGCTAGGAAGACCTTCTTCGTGTCCTTCTTTCTTTTATGCACCAGTCGAGTCCCGCATTTAGGGCAAAATTCCATCGGAACCCCTCGAAATACGCGCTCATTCTTTTTAACTTGGAGTCTTTTAAGTGTTTCTGATTCGGGTTCTGTTAACTCTTGGGGGCTAACCTTTGGACTGCTTGTATGCATACCAGACAATCAGGGCTGCAAACACGGCTTCTGAAGCAGGTAGTATCGTAAGAGCGGTAAGGTTTTGCCAGTGTCCAGCCATAGCCATGACTGGAACGATAGTATAGGCTATGCCCGAGATGATGTTTGCCCAGCGGTTTGCTTTGTCCTTCAAAGTGAGGGACAGGAAAGCCATGACGAATGGAACTAGGAACATAATTGTGAACAATAACATCAGTTCAGGTCCTATTTTCACGCCTTCTTTTTCACCTGACCGTATTTGGTCTATCAGACCTGGCTCATAAAACTCTAATATCATCGCGGCTAAAGCACCCACTTCCCAAACTAGCCACAGAACAGAAAGCCTTACCCTATGGAACATCGAATCTTCCATAATCTGTCACCTCCTTTTCTCCTCATACAATTTCCACAAAACGTGAATCCAAGTTGTATTAATAACTTCATAAGAATCCCCGTCATCCAAGTCTCGAAGAGTTAACAGAACCTGATTCGCTAGAAGCCGGGTCTGCCGCGATGTTTGGCCTACGCATCTTGCAGAGGAAAAGCCTTTTACATCCCCTTCCAGAAAGATATATGGTCACGAGGGAAGCAAGTTGAACGCTTTCATCCTGATAAATACTGAGCGAGGAAAACTGTGGATGGTGGCTGAGAGAGCCCTTAAGATTGGGGGAGTCAAGATTGCACATGCCGTCACTGGACAATTCGATGTTATCGCCTACGCCGAGTTTTCGAGCATTCCCGAGCTGAGCGAGATAATAGACGAAGTTCAGTCAGTAGAGGGCGTGATTAGAACAACCACCTGCATAGCGATGGCTCCCAGACTCTCTGAATAGGCTAATGATTCGCCTGTCCGACAGCAATAACGTACGGACTTTTCTCACGCAGCTGAGACGCCCAATTTTGCCAAGGTCATTGAGTGAGATGGAAAGACCTCTGGGGAAGTCCTCGCAGAATCTTCTGGGTCGTGAAGCCACGCACACCGGACTATGGAGCATAGTATCTCTTCTTGGTTTTCTGAGGCTTGTGCTACTATGGTTTGGCGGCTCGAACGATGAGACTTCTACGAAACAATCGTCGTAGATATGCCGGTCTTCTCTGTCTTTACCCATCTCCTCGGCATTCTGAAAACTATCTGCAGAAATGCGTAGGCTGTGAGGAGACACTGCAGGCTCAGATATGCATAGACGAAGGGGAGCCAAAGAATGTTCCTGAATCTCATCGGCCGTGTGGCATGAATCAGAGCGATACCCACGGTCAGAAGGGTAAGAATCGTCAATCCCAAAGTGATCCTCGACATCATCGAGAGAATAGGATCAGCACTCGGAAACGCAAACATGTAGAGTGATATAATATGGCTCAGCAGGAAGGCCGTCAACACGTAGGGTCCCAGCAGAGTGATCTCGGCATCAAGAGCTTTCTTCTCAAGCCTCTTCAGGAAGCGACCGTACTTCAGGGCAACCTCCATGTAGCCTCTGTACCACCTTACTCGCTGCATGATCAGGCGGGAGAGTTTTGAAGGCGCCTCCTGCCAGGAAATGAGGTTTGGAGCGAACTTTGTGCTGTAGCCCATCTCCGTTATTCTGGCCGACATTTCAAGGTCTTCGGCTAGGCAGTTTTCGTCCCACAGCCCGACTTCTTCGGCGACATTCTTCCGGATGAACTGGCAGCTGCCGGTTAAGGGCACGAATAGACTGAGCGCGTCTTTTCCTCGCAGGTAGTTCCTTAGCCAAACCGCTTCCTCGCAAGAGACGATTTTGGTCAACATGCTCTCCTCGGCGTTTAGGGCTGATGTCGCTCCTTGCACAGCTGCAACATTGGGATCTTCAAAGTATCTGGCAGCCTTTATCAGCACATCCGGCTCTGGAACGTTGTCAGCATCGAAGACAGCGACAACGTCGCCTCTTGCGTGCCTGAAGCCGAAGTTCAGAGCTGAAGGCTTCCCTTTCGACAGACGCCGGTGATAGAACTTGATGAGTGTTGAATGCTCCCGGGCGTAAGCCATGCAGATTTCAGGGGTTCTGTCCTTCGAGTTGTCCTCAACTATGATTATTTCTTTCCTTCCGGGAGGGTAGTCGAGTCTCAAAAGAGCGTCTAATAGTCTTCCTATCACTCTCTCCTCGTCTCTAGCAGGAACGACGATGGACATCTCCGGCAGGTTAGGGTTCTTCTCTACCTCAGTCTTTTCTGCCTTTGGTCTGCTGAGAATCGCATGTCTTACGCCGACAGCAAGAATAGGGATGTTGTAGGCAATCCAGAAATACAGAAGGATGAAGAGACCAAAGCTTAGCGGAGAAATCAGGTCCATCTAAGAGTCAGCCTCAATCCACACTCTCCAAACGATCAGTAACGGCGAAGAACAGCGGATGGTTTCTACCGTCCTGCTGCTCGTAGCCAGTATCTCCGGTCGAGTCCGAAGACCCCTAAGAGGGCAACTGAGATTAACTTTCTGTCACCTTTCCCCTTGCCGATAAGGTGACACTGAATACTTCGCGGAATAGGCTTGGGAAAATCCTTGTATCGACTTCCTTTGAACAGCGGGGTGCAGCCAGTATGCCTCTTCCGTTTGAATCTCTCGAACCTAGTATTCGCACAGGCATTGTCAGGAGGCTTCCGATTCTGAACACCAGTAGAGGTGAAAGCCTTAAAGACTTGATTGCCCTCTTTCACCATCGCACGGCGCAAACAGTGAGAAATGCGTGCTGACCAGACGCCTAACCGTCGGGTTCCTCGGTACCAACTGCTATCTCGTTACGTGCGAGAAGACCCTCGAAGCCATAATCATCGACCCGGGGTTCGGGGCTGATGAAACCGAGAACGTTCTCCGAGAAATCACTGAGAAAGACTTGCGACTCAAGTACGTTGTCGATACACATGGTCACGCAGACCATGTGAGCGGCAACGGTGCACTCAAGCAGGCTACTGGAGCCGAGATCCTGATACACGAGGACGACGCTCCATTGTTTGCTGATCCCTGGAGGAACCTCTCGAAGATGATGGGCCTCACGGTGGCTTCTCCTCCGGCGGACCAGCTCCTCCGCGAAGGCGACCTGATAAGGGTTGGAAGCTCCGAACTTGAGGTTATGCATACCCCAGGGCACACTGCAGGAAGCATATCGCTACATTGCGCAAGCGATGGCATCGTCTTTACGGGTGATACGTTATTCGCCGGATCCATTGGCAGAACGGACTTGCCGGGCTCCTCTTTCGAGGATATTGTGGGGTCCCTCAGCAGGTTGATGGGATTGCCGGCGCAAACCGTCGTCTATCCTGGGCATGGTGAGAAGACAACGATTGGGAAAGAGAGACGGGAGAACCCCTTCGTCTTAGGCTAGGGGCAGGACTCCGGGGTTTAGGATGCCGTTCGGATCGAAGAGCTTCTTGATGCCCTTCATTAGGCTCAATTCTTTCTCGCCGAGCACGAGGGTGATGTCGCCAGTTCTTATCTTCCCTATGCCATGCTCGCCAGTTATGACCCCGCCCAAGCGGACCCCTGCCATGTATATCTCTCTCTTGACATTGGCAACATAGCCAGGTTCCTTGTTTTCCTCCTTCATTATGTGAACGTGAAGGTTGCCGTCTCCAGCGTGGCCGTAGACTGGCAAGTGGACTCCGTGCTTTTTGGCTGTCTCATCCACGAAGTCCATCAAATCACCAAGTTTGCTCGGCGGGACCGTTACGTCCAAGATGTCAACCATTTTGGGCTTGAGAGTCGTGTAGATGTTGCTTCTTATCCGCAGGATTCTTTCTTGCTCTTCTTTTGTCTCGGCAAGCATGACTTCGGATGCATTGTTCTTTTCAGATATGTTTGCGACTGTTTCGCAGGCTGAGAGGAGCTCGTCTTGGGTTGTTCCGGTCAGCATCACTATGAGCTGAGCCCTGCCCGTCTGAACTGGCCATTCTTCATTGAGGTGCTCTGCTGCTTCGTTCAGCTCCCTCACCTCAGCGTATTCAATAGCCAAGGGAAGGACCGCCGACTGCAAGATTTTCTCGACCGCCATCAACGCATCGGAACGGCTGTTGAAGGGCACTACGAGCGTAGCCGCAGCTATGCTTTTGGGGTAGAGCTTAATCACTGCACTTGTTATCACGCAGAGGGTTCCTTCACTGCCTATCAACAGCTGCATCAAGTCATATCCTGTGTTGTTCTTGATCAGCCGTCCGCCGAGATTGAGCACATCGCCGGTTGGTAGGACCACCTCGATTCCCTTTACGTAGTTCCTCATCACGCCATACCTCACGGCCCTCACTCCGCCGGCGTTCGTAGCTATTAGTCCACCGATTTGAGCGCCCTCGTCTCCCGGGTGTGGAGGAAAGAAGAGACCAGCAGCATCAGCGGCTTTGAACAGATCCCCCAGTGTGGTGCCTGCTTCGGCGATAGCCATGAGGTTTTCCCGGTCTACCCCCACTTTACTCATCCTTTCCAAAGAGAGCACTAGCCCTGGCTTGGTTGGCACGCATCCGCCAACAAGTCCGGTCCGTCCGCCAACAGGGAAGACGGGAACCCTCTCTTCGTTGGCAAGTTTCAGAATCTGAGCGACTTCTCTGGTTGATGAAGGCTTGACAAGGACCAGGTCACTTGCGGCTGGGGGTCGCATAGGCTCAGGCGTTTCATCTCTTAGATAGCTGTCCATCAGTTCACGTTCACTTATGACCCAATTTTTCCCAACGATCCCTTCCAGCCTCGTGATGAGCTTGGTCCCCTCCACTTTCCTCATGCCTCCTTCTCTCCAAGTTCTCTCCTAAGTTCACGGATCAGTGCGGGCAGGATCTCGTAAAGGTCCGCCACTACTCCATAATCCGACACGTTAAAGATCGGGGCTGATGGGTCCTTGTTTATGGCTATGATGATGTCAGAGTCTCTCATCCCGAAAAGGTGCTGGGGTGCTCCGGATATGCCGCAGGCAATGTAGACTCTCGGCTTCGTAACGTTGCCACTAAATCCGACTTGGTGGTCTTTGCCTATCCATCCCGCATCCACCAACGGTCTACTTGAACCGACAACCCCGCCCAGAATCTCGGCCAGCTCCTTCAGGAACTGGAAGTCCTCCGGCGTTCTCAACCCCCTACCAGCCGAGACAACGACCTCGGCCTCGGTCAAGTTGACCTCGTCCGCTTCGGTCTTCTCCAGAATCTTCATACCCGTGTCCCCGATGATCTCGGTCTTCTTCCTCACTATCACGCCTTTTCGGCTAGGATCCCTCTCGCCCATTTTCATCACTTTGTACCTGACTGTAGCCATCTGAGGCCTTGTCCTGGTCTTTATCTGAGCCATAATGTTGCCGCTGAAGGCTGGCCTGATTTGGATGAGGTCGCCGTTTGCATCCAAGTCTAGATCCACACAGTCTGCGGTCAGGCCCGTTTTGAGAGCTGCCGCTATCCTTGGCGCCAAGGTTCTTCCGATACGAGTTGCGCCTATGAGGAATATGTCTGGCCTCTCTTCTTCTACCAGTTTGACAATATTTCGCGCATATCTGATCACATCAAAATCCTGGAGAGAAGGATCCTCATACAAGAAGACCTTGTCAGCACCGTAATGGATAAGCTCAGTCGCCTGCCTTTCGATTCTGTAGCCTAAAAGAACCGAGCTTAGTCCTACACCTAATTTGTCCGCGAGTTCCCTTCCCTTACCGAGGAGTTCAAAGGTGACTTGGTGCAAATCTCCCCCCTCTTGCTCGGCATACACAAGCACGCTTCCGTGTTCTCGCACTATCTCACCTCAAGATTTTGTGAACCCTCAGAGCCTGCACGATCCTTTGCGCGACGCCTTCAGAAGTCCCTTTAAGAATTTGGGCTCTTCTCTTTTCACTGAGAGGCGCATAGATCTTAGCGACCCATGTCGGCGAACCCCGAAGGCCGTAGAATTCCTTATCAGCCACATCTGTGAGGTCCTTCGTGTGCCAGATTGTTATGTCTGTGGTTCTCGATCTTATCTTGTCTCTTAAAGCAGCGAGGCGGGGTGTGTTAACGTCCTTTGTCACAGTAATGAGTCCAGGATAGGTCAGTTCAATGAGATAGTATTCCCTTCCCATCTTCGATCTGACTATTATGCGCCGCTGGTCCATGTCTCTGATCTCTTCCACGAATGCTACATGTGGGATGCCTAATAGCTCAGCCACTTCTGGTCCCACCTGCGCAGTGTCGCCGTCTATCGTCTTCTCTCCGCATATGATTAGATCGAACGCACCGAGTTTCCTTATGGCGCTGGCCAAAGTGTAAGATGTAGCCAACGTATCTGCGCCCGCGAACTCTGGATCCGTAAGCAGAACGGCTTGATCCGCCCCTCTAGCGATGGCATCTCTCAGGGATTCCTCAGCTTTTTCAGGTCCCATAGTGACGACTATAACGGTCCCTCCGATCTTCTCTCTGATCTGTACCGCTGCTTCCAGAGCGTTAAGGTCA
>Ga0315312_1002773_pt1 | contig 11804 bp, 9 predicted proteins | sample TDP7_MG_FD_203629 | JGI IMG/M metagenome (GOLD analysis project Ga0315312, IMG submission 203629) | Freshwater sediment microbial communities from Lake Towuti, South Sulawesi, Indonesia - TDP7 | ecosystem: Environmental > Aquatic > Freshwater > Lake > Sediment | place: Indonesia: South Sulawesi... | reverse complement strand
ATAGCCAGCATTACTGGAAGGTTTTAGATGGGCCTATCGGAGAAAGGCTCAAAAATGCAGGTGAAAAGGTGGGCCTAAAAGGCCTGTGCTATTACGATGCTGGCAGCAGGAGTTTTTACACCAAAGGGAAACCGGTTCTTACGCCGGCTGACCTTAGTGGAATGAAAATAAGGGTTCAGGAAAGCAAAACATCGATGCAAATGATAGAGGCTTTAGGGGCTTCGCCGACGCCCATTGCCTGGGGTGAACTGTACACTTCCTTACAGCAGGGAGTTGTTGATGGTGCTGAAAATAATCCGCCGACCTTTTATCGTTCCCGGCATTTTGAGGTCTGCAAACATTATAGTCTCGATGAGCACGCAATGGTTCCAGACGTAGTTCTTATGAGCATGGAAACGTGGGAAAAACTTCAACAAGATGTTCAAAAAATGGTACAGGAAGCCGCAAACGAATCAGCACAGTATCAGAGGCAGCTTTGGAAAGAGGCGACAAAGGATGCCCTCGACAAGGTACAGGCACAGGGTGTTAAACTGTATTATCCAGATAAAACAGCCTTCAGACAGAAAGTAAAACAGATGCACGAATCCTATAAGGGTACGGAGGTAGGCGACCTTATAGAGGAAATTAATAAGGTACAGTAGCTATGCTTAATGCCATCCTTAAATTAAAACAGTGGCTCGTTAAGGGCCTTGAGTTAATTGTTATTTTGGTTGTAGGTTTTCTGGTAATTGATGTGGTCTGGGGGGTTTTCACAAGATATGTGCTGCAAAACGCCAGCTCCTGGACCGAAGAGCTGGCAAGAATGCTTTTAATATGGGTTGCGTTGTTAGGTGCCAGCATAGCTTTTATTAGAAAGAGTCACCTTGGCGTTGATTATTTTGTAGGCAAGTTAAAGGAACGATGGAGAACAATCGGACAGTTAATAGTTTATCTGTTCATCGCTGCTTTCGCAGCTATTGTGCTTGTTTATGGAGGTTTTCGGCTTGTTTCTTTGACCCTTAAGACCTCTCAGCCATCCCCTGCTCTGGGCATTCAGTGGGGACATGTTTATCTGGCCTTACCCATAAGCGGCTTTTTCATCGTTATTTTTTCTATTGAGATGATGATTGAACAAATCTGCATACTTTTGAAAAATAAATCGAGCGCTTAAAGGAATTATTCAATATGGATATGCCGGTCATTATCCTGACGGCCAGTTTTATTATCCTTCTTTTGATAAATGTGCCAATCGCAGTGAGTATCGGCATTTCAACTTTTTTGACTATTCTGTATGTGATGGGCTCGGTTGATGGAGCCGCCAAGATTATTGCTCAAAAAATGGCCACCGGCATCGACGAATTTGCTCTTCTTGCGATACCATTTTTTATCTTAGCAGGTTCATTTATGGGAAGAGGAGGGATCGCGCGAAGGCTTATTGATTTCGCCGGTGCTCTTGTAGGCCGATTCACAGGCGGCCTTGCGTATGTCAATGTTTTAACCTGCATGCTCTTTGGTGCTATCTCCGGCTCTGCAGTTGCCGCCGTCTCGGCTATAGGCGGCTTTATGATTCCGGAGATGAATAAGAAAGGCTATCACAGAGATTTTAATGTGGCTGTATCGATCACCGCTGCTACCACCGGCCTTTTGATTCCTCCAAGCAATATAATGATTGTCTATGCGTTGGTGACAAGCGGCGTATCTATCGTTGCTATGTTTATGGCAGGTATCCTTCCGGGAATAGTGGTGGGTTTATTTTTGATGTTGGCCAGCGGCATTATCAGTAAGAGGCGAAATTACGGTGCTGGCGAAAAAGCTGCTCTAATACAGGTTCTATGGGCATTTATCCGAGCTATACCAAGCTTATTGCTGATTATTATTGTTTTAGGCGGCATCTTATTAGGGATTTTTACAGCAACTGAGGCGGCAGCAATCGCAGTTGTATATTCATTTATCCTGGCTGTTTTAATCTACAGAGAGGTCAAAATTAAAGAAATACCACAGATGCTGCTTGGCTGTGCAATTACCACCGCTGTTGTGATGCTTTTGATTGGCGCTTCGTCAGCAATGTCCTGGATAATGGCTCGCGAGAATATCCCTCAAAATGTCAGTGCAGTGCTCTTATCCATCTCCAACAATAAAATCGTTATCCTTCTGATTATCAATATTCTGCTGTTATTCGTGGGCTGTTTTATGGATATGACACCAGCGGTTCTTATCTTTACTCCAATTTTTCTGCCGGTGATATTGCAGCTTGGTATAAATAAGATTCATTTCGGGATAATTATGATTACCAATCTTTGTATCGGCTTATGTACGCCGCCGGTGGGAGCGTGTTTGTTTGTCGGCTGCGGCATCGGCCAAACTACTATAGTAAATGTAATAAGACCACTTCTTCCATTTTTCGCAGCTATGATAGCCGCTCTGATGTTGATAACGTATATCCCGCAGATTTCACTTTTTATTCCTGAGTTGTTAAAGCTTCTCTAAAAGATGCGTAATGCAGTAAAAAAAGATGCGCAGGCAACGCAGGTGGAGCCTATTGGGCCGGAAGAGTTTGACTTTGAGGCGTACGCAGACTATGAATCGTCGCTGCTTCAGCGATGCCGAGCGTTCTGGGCGGGCCAGCATGGCGTGTTGGTGTACCGCCGGATGCGGGTCGCTGAGGTCTTTTCTTATGGCTGTCGCGATATGAAAGATTCGCTGCAATGGCAATTAGGCGCGCTTTCCAAGAGCACGCAGTTCAAAGCTGATGTCCCTAACTTTCTGGAACCGTGGTATGGTATCGGCACAGTGGCCGGCGCCTTTGGAGTTGATTATACCTGGAAAGAAAATCAGGCACCAGCTATACGGCCAAAGTTCAATTCGGTCAGCGAGGCGCTTGCATATTCAAACATACCGGTTGCCAAAAGCTCCATCGGTCAACACACGCTTGATATGATTGATTACTTCATCGAGAAAACCGACGGTCGGCTGCCAATGTCACTTACCGATACGCAATCGCCTTTAGACATTGCCGGTAACATTGTGGATATAAGCAGTTTCTTTCTGGATATGGTCGATAGGCCGGAAGAGGTCAAGAGACTGCTCAATCGGCTGGTTGAGCTGCTGGTGGATTTTACGCGTGAACAAATTAGCCACATAGGCCAGTCCCTGGTCTGGCCGGGGCATGGCTTTGCTTCGAGCCGGTGCTTTGAAGGGCTTGGTATGAGCGATGATAATGCGTTTTTGATATCGCAGTCCGCCTACGGCGGATTTGGAGCTCCGGCAACAAGTGCGGCAGGTCTGCCATTTGGAGGTTTGGCATTTCACTGTTGCGGCAATTGGTCGAATAAGATTGAGCAGGTTTTGCAAATCCACGGGCTAAAGATGGTAGATGGAGCGTTCTCAGTTGCAGCCGACCCATCGCCCAATCCGCCGGAGCCTTTCGCGCAAGCGTTTGCTAACACCGGCATTGTGGTCAATGCCCGGATTGTAGGCAGTCCCCAGATCATTGCGGATGTCGTCCGCAGATTGTGGAGGCCTGGAATGAAACTGATTGTGGTCACCTATTGCCAGACGCCGCAGGAACAGGCGCAGGCTTATGACCACATTCATGAAATTTGTGGATAGGCCTGACAGTTAAATGTAAGAAAGGAAAAACTATGAGCAGCAAAAGTTTCTTAATTTCGGTGGGCTTTGTGTGGTTACTCTTAGCCGGGTCAGTTTTCGGAAATTACCCGCCGCCCCGCCTCGCGGCGGGAGACGCGGGGGCTGGCAAGATATACAATGTGCGCGACTATGGCGCCGAAGGCGACGGCAAAATATTGTGCACCAAAGCCATCCAAGAGGCAATCGACCAGTGCGCCGATGACGGCGGCGGGACAGTCTATTTGCCGCCCGGGACATATCTATCAGGCACTATATTTTTGAAAAGCCACGTGACATTAAGACTTGATTCGGGCAGCATTCTGCTGGGTAGCAAGGACCCCAATGATTATCCTCTGAAGTCGTCTGGTAGCGGCACGGACAAGTTGGTATCTCGCAGCCTCATCGCCGGGCAAGGCCTTAACCACATCGCTATTGTTGGTAGAGGCACTATTGACGGGCAGGGTTCGGCGTTTCGCTGGAAGGATGGTGGCCGGCCTAAATGTATCCATCTGGCAGGCTGCAGCGATGTTCTTATCGAAGGCGTTAGGATGCAAAGTGCAGGAAGCTGGATGCAGCATTACCGTGGCTGTGACCGCCTTACTATCCGTGACATTGCCGTGTTTAACCATGTTACTTACAACAACGATGGTCTGAATATCGATAGCTGTAAGGATGTTTGCATATATGGGTGTATGGTGGATTCGGACGATGATGCCGTTGTTCTAAAAAGTTTGTCGCTTAGTCCTTGCCAGAATGTGACGATAAGCAATTGTGTAATAAGCAGTCATTGCAACTCAATTAAGATGGGCACCGAATCCGGCGGAGGTTTTCAGAATATCACGATTAGCAATTGCACGATTTTGTCTCCTCGGTATTCGCAAAGTATCTACGGCAAGCAGAGAGGGCTTGCTGGGATTGCACTTGAGATTGTGGATGGCGGAATATTGGAAGGCGTTGCGATTTCTAATATCACAATAAAGGGGGTGACGGTTCCTATTTTTATGCGGCTGGGCGATCGCGGCCGGCAGTATGAGAAAGACAAGCCTAAGCCGGCGGTGGGGTCATTTAGAAATGTGGTTGTCAGCAATATCCTGGCGACTGATTGCTCTAATGTCGGCTGCTCTATAACGGGTTTGCCAGGGCATCTTATTGAGAATGTGTCTCTCAACAATATCAATTTGGGTTTTGAGGGAGGAGGGACAGTAGAAGATGTAGTCAGGCAAGTTCCTGAGAAACCGCAGAGCTATCCGGAGAGCACAATGTTTGGTGTGCTGCCAGCTTATGGTTTCTATTGTCGGCATGTAAAAGGCTTAAAGCTTGATAATGTGCAGTTGCAGTTGGCAGGCAGTGACCAGCGTCATGCGATTGTGTTTGAAGACGTCCAGGACGCGTTCATTGATGGTCTAAATGCTGCATTCTATCCTGGTGCAAGCTCGACTATTCGGCTGACCGATGTCAAAGGAGTTCTTATCCGCGGATGCAGACCAAAATCGGGGACCGAGGTATTTTTGAATTTACAAGGTGCTCAAAGTGACAATGTGGTGCTCATGGGCAACGACCTCAGCGGTGTCAACGAGGTTGTCCAGATAAGCCCAGATGTTCCGAGAGGGGCATTCTTTGAGCTGGCGAATCACACAGCCCCAAAATAGGCGATGGACAATTAGCTCATGATTCTTCAAAAGTATTCCTTCGGAATTGGTGACAGGTTCGGTCATCAGGGACAGGCGCAATTAGCTGCCTTGATGAAGGTAAAACAGCAGGGCCTTGAAATTACGCCTGTCTGGAATAAGTCCTATCGGGAGCACACTATTATAGGCACAAAGCCGGCTGATACACGCGAAGAGGCCGACCAGGCCGTAGCGGCCTGCGGATGGGACGGGCCTTATTTTGTGGACGCCGACCATATCGGCCTTTCTAACGTCGAGCAGTTCATTGACTCCAGTGACTTTTTTACGCTTGATGTCGCAGATTTTATTGGCCAGCCACCGGGCGAAAGTGACGTGAAATTTTTCGTCAAGAAGCATAAGAAATATCGAGAATTTGAAATTTCAAATATCAAATTTGAAATTACCGTGGACCAGATAAGGACGATAGCAGGTAAGTTTCTGTTGGCGGTTAAGCAGGCGGGCAAAATTTATCATCATATCGCGCAAGCGCGCGGCGCAGATAATTTTGTTGTTGAGGTATCGATGGACGAAACCGACCAGCCGCAGACGCCGCTCGATTTGTTTTTTATCCTCGCTGCTGTTGCTGATGAAGGAATTCCGGCTCAGGCCATCGCACCGAAATTCGCAGGCCGATTCAACAAAGGCGTTGATTACGTGGGCGACGTCACCAGATTTGCGAAGGAGTTTGAGGAAGATATAGCGGTAGTTGCTTTTGCGATCAAAGAATTCGACTTGCCGAGGAGCTTAAAGCTGAGCATTCACTCCGGCAGCGACAAGTTCTCCATCTATGGGCCGATAAATAAAGCGTTAAAGAAATTTGATGCGGGACTGCATCTTAAGACCGCCGGCACGACCTGGCTGGAAGAGCTTACGGGATTAGCAATGGCAGGTGGAGATGGCCTTGCCATCGCTAAAGAAATTTATGCAAAGGCGTTTTTGCGCATCGAAGAGCTTGCCTCACCTTATGCAACAGTAATTGATATTGACCGGGCTAAGCTGCCGGCACTTGCAGATGTTGATAAATGGGATGGGCGCAAGTTTGCCTCGGCGTTGAGGCACGATCAATCATGCCCCAATTACAATCCCAACTTTCGGCAGCTTCTGCACATTGCTTACAAAATCGCCGCTGAAATGGGTCAGCGCTACTTAAGAGCGCTGGCCAAATATGAGGACATAATCGCCCCGAACGTGATAGAAAATATCTACGAAAGACATATAAGACCTATCTTTATAGCCTCAACAAAGTAGGGAGATTGCGCATAATCGAGCCTGCCCTGAGCTCGTCGAAGGGTCCGATAAAAATGGTTTTCTTGAGGGTGGGAGGGGGTTAGGGATTATGAACTTATCGGGCTTTAGAGGTGTATAGTTTTTGGCTTGGAATTGGCTGTCAATGCTTACTGTAGACCTGCTGATGCTAAAGCTATGTTCTTTATTTGCCGATACTTACAAAAGATAGAAAGAAAAACGGTTGATTAGCTAATTCCCTCATAAAACTTGCAGAGCAACCGACGGAGACGGAGTCTGTTAATTTACTATTGACTATTTTTCTTTACCTTCGCAGAATTCTAATCCAGGTTTTGTATGAAAGCGTTGATTACGGGCGGTGCAGGTTTTATTGGCTCTCATCTGGCAGAACGACTGCTGGAGGATGGTGACAGGGTAGTTGTTATCGACGATCTGAGCACTGGCAGCCTAAAAAATATTGAAACTCTCAAAAATAAGTCAGAGTTTAGCTTTGTGCAGGGCGACATCCGTGACGCTAAACTAATGGAAAGCCTGGCGGAACGGTGCGAAATTATCTTTCATTTAGCTGCAGCCGTGGGCGTTAAACTTATCGCCGATGACCCCGTGCACACCATAGAAACCAATATTATCGGCACCGAAGTAGTGCTGCAGGCAGCCCACAAATTCGGCAGGAAAACCCTAATCGCTTCCAGCAGCGAGGTTTATGGCAAAAATGAAACAGTTCCCTTCCGTGAAGACGACGACATTGTGCTTGGCAGCACCAGTTTATCCCGCTGGTCGTACGCTTGCAGCAAAGCAATAGACGAATTTCTGGGTCTTGCTTTTTATCAACAGTACGGTCTTGAAGTTATTATCGGACGTTTCTTTAACACGATTGGGCCGAGGCAAACAGGTCGGTATGGGATGGTGGTGCCTCGATTTGTTAAATGGGCGTTAAAAGATGAGCCGGTCTTGATATATGGAACGGGTAAGCAAAAGCGATGCTTTTGCTACGTTGCTGACCTGGTCGAAGCGATTATAAGGCTGATGAATTGTGAGCAGGCTGCAGGAAAGGTATATAATATTGGCTCGGCTGAAGAGATTACTATCGAAGGTCTGGCAGATAAAATTATCGACATGACCGGCAGCAAAAGCAAAAAGAAATATGTTGCCTACGAGATTGCTTATGGAAGGCCCATTGAGGATATGATGCGGCGGGTGCCCAGCCTGGAGCGCATCAAAAAAACAATCGGCTGGGAACCTAAAACGAGTCTGACTGATACGCTGAAGATCATTATCGACAGTTTTTAAATAGGGCTGAGATACACTATGTCAACAACGCTTAGACATCCAGACGGGGTGGTCCATATCGAACAATTGGAAACAGGAAAGAACAAGATTACTGTTGAGCTCCTGAATGAAAAAGTGTTCATGCTACGTAGTACATGTGAAACATCTTATCCTGTCGAGTTAATAGAACAAATTATGAAGGTAAAGGGCCCAGGAGCCCTATGCGATGAAGTAAGCAGAGATGAGGACCCGATGTATGTTCAGCACAGTCTTAAATATGACCTATTGAGTTACATTAGTGAGGACAGTTTCAACAAAAAAAGAATCCTCGACTTTGGCTGTGGGAGTGGTTCATCTACTATGATACTGGCTCGAATGTTTCCAAATAGTGAAATAATTGGGGTAGAACTTGAGGATGAGCTGCTAACCATCGCTAAAATGAGAGCTAAGCACTATAAATTTGATAATGTGAGTTTTGTTCCTAGCTCTGACGGAAATAGTCTTCCATCCGAACTTGAGGATTTCGATTACATAGTCTTAAGTGCGGTGTATGAGCATCTTCTCCCCATGGAGCGACAAAACCTAATACCTAAAATATGGTTGTGCTTAAAACCGGGTGGTATTCTATTCGTTAATCAAACGCCCTATAGATACTCTCCCATAGAATCCCATACAACAGGCCTGCCGCTAATAAACTACCTCCCATATAAAGCAACATTGTACTTAGCCAGAAGATTTTCGAAAAGGATTAGGTCCGACGAAAACTGGGAAACTTTATTACGCAAAGGAATTCGGGGAGCAACGGCGAAAGAAATAATAAAAATATTAAGCGGAACATCTCAAAAGCCGGTTCTTTTAGAGCCGGATAGACTGGGGATAAAAGATAGAATTGACCTATGGTATCAGCTATCAAGCACTGCAAGACTACCGATTTTAAAGAAATTCCTGATATGTTGTTTAAAAACATTCAAGTTAATCTTTGGAATGATAATAACACCATCGCTTTCTTTAGCAATAAAGAAATCTCATGTTCGATTAGTATAAGAAGCAAAAAGCTAAGAGTAATTGTTTGGGAAAGAGATTGAACATTATGAAAAAGGCATTACTTACCGGCATTACAGGACAAGATGGCTCATATCTTGCAGAACTTTTGCTTTCCAAAGGATATGAGGTCTGGGGCATCATTCGGCGAAGCTCGTCATTTCACACCGGCAGGATTGACCATCTGTATAAAGACCCACATGAACATCCCCGACTTAAATTGGTTTACGGGGATTTGACCGACGGCGGCAATCTTTCAGCAATTATGAATGAGATTAAACCCGATGAGGTTTATAATTTAGGTGCACAAAGCCATGTTCGGGTAAGTTTCGATATGCCGATTTATACGGCCGATACCGATGCGCTGGGGACGCTTCGGCTGTTAGAGGCGATTCGCTCCAGCAATAGGCCGGTGAAGTTTTATCAGGCCTCCAGCAGCGAGATGTACGGCAGCGCTGCCGAAATTCCACAGACTGAGAAAACGCCGTTTTATCCGCGAAGTCCCTACGGTTGCGCGAAGGTGTACAGCTTTTGGCAAACGGTGAACTATCGAGAAGCTTATGGTTTGTTTGCATGCAACGGCATCTTGTTTAACCATGAATCGCCCAGACGAGGCGAGACGTTTGTGACCAGAAAAATCACACGAGCAGCAACGCGCATCAAGCTCGGCTTGCAGGATAAGCTCTATTTAGGCAATCTGGACGCAAAACGAGACTGGGGCTTCGCGGGCGACTATGTCCAGGCAATGTGGCTGATGCTCCAGCAAGATAGTCCCGACGATTATATTATTGCTACGGGCGAGAGCCATTCGGTTAGAGAATTTGCGCAGGAGGTTTTCAGCTATCTTGATTTAGATTGGCAAAAATATGTTGAAATTGACGCCCGGTACTTTAGGCCGACCGAGGTCGAACACCTGCAGGGCGATGCCAGCAAGGCCAAAAAGGTCCTCAAGTGGAGGCCAAAGGTGACATTTAAAGAGCTTGCAAAGATGATGACCGATGCCGATATGAAAATCGCTGAGCACGAAAAAATTATCAGAGAACATGGAAAACAAAAAAGATAATCAATGAGTGAATTTTTCAAAAGTAGACGAGTTGTTGTTACAGGTGGAGCTGGTTTTCTCGGCGGATATGTCACTGAAGGACTGCGAAAACGCAATTGTAAGTATATAGGCGTGCCCAAGAGCAAAGACTATGACCTGGTCAACCTGAGTGACATTATTCGGATGTATGAGGATATGAGGCCGGACATTGTCATTCACCTGGCTGGGGTGGTCGGCGGCATCGGTGCCAATCGTGAGCATCCGGGCGAGTTCTTCTATAAGAATTTGATGATGGGCGTTCAGCTCATAGAGCAGGCGAGAATCCGAAATATCGAAAAGTTTGTAGCGATTGGCACTATTTGTGCATATCCAAAAGTTACGCAGGTTCCGTTTAAGGAAGAAGACCTTTGGAACGGATACCCGGAAGAAACCAACGCGCCATACGGCTTGGCTAAGAAAATGCTGCTGGTGCAATCGCAAGCCTACCGGGCCGAGTATGGTTTTAACTCGATATTTTTGCTGCCGGTCAATCTCTATGGGCCGGGTGACAATTTTAACCCTGCTACCAGTCACGTAATACCGGCTCTAATAAAGAAATGCTTTGATGCGATCGACAGCGGGAGGGATTATATCGACTGCTGGGGGACAGGTGTGGTTTCGCGTGAGTTTATTTACGTTGCTGATGCTGCGGAAGGAATTCTGCTGGCGACAGAACATTACAACGGCTCTGAGCCGGTCAATATTGGGGCTGGATTTGAAATAACAATCAAGGAGCTTGCGGAAAAGATCGCCCAGCTCACGGGTTTTGCCGGCGAGATTCGCTGGGATAGCTCCAAGCCGGATGGCCAGCCCAGACGTCGGCTGGATGTTTCAAAAGCTAAAAAATACTTTGGCTTTAAGGCCAAAACCTCTTTTGATGAAGGCCTTAAGGCCACCATAGATTGGTACAGGGCAGTCAGGACATCAGGTAACCAGATTATCAGGTGATCAGGCCATTACGATACCTGATTTCCTGATCGTCTGATATCCTGATAACCTGATACAGCACATCTGTGACAAACTCAAAGCAAAAGTTAGGTTGGTGGTACGCGGGGATATTCTGTAGTGCGGCCTTAGTTTATATAATCAGTTGTGCTCCGGGGGCTTTGTGGCAGGATAGCGGCCTTATCCAGTACCGCATCTGGCATAATGATATCGAAGGATTTCTCGGCATAGCTCTTTCTCATCCGCTGTTTTACATATTTGCTGTCGGTGTAAAGTATCTGCCATTAGGCGGATTCCCTTATAAGGTGAATTTGCTCTCTGCAATTGCAGGGGCGGTGACAGTAGCAAATTTATTTTTGTTTGTGCGGCTGTGGCTGGGCAAAAATCTTCCGGCGGCAGTCGCGGCTGTCACCTTCGCTGTCTCTCACACATTCTGGCTTCATGCCAGCATCATCGAGACGTATACTTTATGGTCGGCAATATTTACTGCTGAATTGATAATGCTTTTTCAGCATGTCAAGACAAATCGCGTGAGCTATTTGTACTGGCTGGGATTACTCAACGGACTTGCGATTGCCGTTCATAATCTCGCTTTGATACCGCTTCTATGTTATGCGGTATTTTTTGTTGTCCTGTTAGCTAAAAAAAATATCCGCTTCAAAAATTTAGCCATTATCGTTCTGTTGTGGATTGTCGGTGCGATGCCTTATGTGTACCTGATAATCAAAAGCATAGTACAAACTGGCAGAATCAGCGGCACTTTGGCTTCTGCAGCTTTTGGAGTCCGCTGGCAGGAAGCAGTTCTTAATACCTCTTTATCAGCAAAAATTGTAAAAGAAAACTTTCTGTTTATCTTGTTTAACTTTCCTACGCCTAATATTCTGCTATTTTTTGTAGGCTGCTGGGGCTTGTTTAAGATTTCAACAAGCCGAGGTTTTAGAAATGTTTTG
>Ga0315312_1002772_pt1 | contig 11814 bp, 10 predicted proteins | sample TDP7_MG_FD_203629 | JGI IMG/M metagenome (GOLD analysis project Ga0315312, IMG submission 203629) | Freshwater sediment microbial communities from Lake Towuti, South Sulawesi, Indonesia - TDP7 | ecosystem: Environmental > Aquatic > Freshwater > Lake > Sediment | place: Indonesia: South Sulawesi... | reverse complement strand
TCCATATAAAAAACGCTTACAATCCAAGCAATAGGAGTTATTATGATGTAAGTTCTAAGCCAGCTACTAATTGTTGTTTTCGTCAGTTCACATACCTTGAACCAGCCTGCAACTCCTGCACCGCCACCACCCGTTATCATTTGAATATTTGAAAACCAAATATCAGTTTTGGGATATCCAGATAAATAAAACTGTTACATGTTACTATCTAAAAAAGGCTATCTAGATGTTGCAAATAGGTAACAAATCCCTAAACTCTCTATAGGGGTGAGAATCAGAAAGCGATAATCATTCTTTATTTAAGAAAAGAAGGACAAATTAAGGCTAAAATGCAATTTCCGATAGGTCTAAAAAGGGCGGTAACTTCAGCCTCTTTCTGGTTACTTGAAACGCTTATTTGGTTACTACGCTGATAATTCTGGTTACTATGTAAAGTGGCTAAAAGAGGTTGAATTTGGGCTTATTTTAATGAATGTTTTTACTTCCTTTTCCGATGACAGTATTGCAACCTTTATTTGAAACAGATTGTGTAACTTATCTGACTTTTTCAAGGTTAATGTTACAGTGATTCATGGGGTTAAAACCATTGTATTCCCATATGAGTATTGCGTATAAGCAGATGAATCATTCTTCAAGTGAAAAAATTCACATTTGAGGAAACTCTTATTAACCCCTTCATTGATAGAGGTATGTGCCTATCGTTCAGAAGTGCAAACCCATGATGGTAGAGGTCTAGTCTTTGACTAGGCTTCTACTCTAAAACCTTAGATTGTTAAGTTTAAATATCTGAACCATGTAAGAAATAGTGGTTTGCACAATGGCATCGAACGATACGCAGAGTAAGGATAAAGTATCCTCTCAAACTCGAAAGATGAGAGGGGATGATAGTAAGTTCATAGATGAGACTTTTGAACCTAAGGGAGAGAAGAACGGAATCGAAAGGATACATGAAGAACAGATATTCGTCAAAGAGATCAAAGAAATAGTCGATCCCTGCTTAGTTATCGAAGGAAATTTCCAAAAGAAGACAATCTTCATGCTCAAGAAATATAGAGATGCGATTGCTGAAAATCCACGTCAATTTTTAGAACCTGCAAATGATGAAGATTGGTTTCCATGTAAATGGAGAATTCCCCAATACGATCTCAATGGAGAGTTCTTAGGTTTCATCTGTAGAAACAAGAAATGTCCTCTCGATCTATCTGCTCAATACGTAACTAAGGGAAGGCGACATCTTAGAATAATCACCAAAGAAGATTGTTGGCTCTGTGGCGAGGAGATTGAAAAATCAAGATTAGGGTTAAAAGAACCATCAACGGAAACGATAGAAGTGATAGAAGCTCACAAAGAAGGTCTAACTCCGAAAGAACATAAAACACAGAAAGAAATATTTCAAACCATTCGAGATCAAGGCTTCCGATTGACAGACCATCATTTGAAATTTATCCTCAAAGAAGTTCGATTAGAAACTCCTAGATGTAAGGGCACTACGACTGCTGCTAAAATAATAAATGTAAGCAGAACGACAATTCATAGAGTAATCAAAGCCTATAGAGAACTTGATCCTACGCTGAGTCTCTACAAGAGGTTTCATGGAGATAGAATTTTCAATGAAACGTTAGATAAGGCTGATGAAAAGAGAGACATGATGAGAAGGAATCCCCATCTTTTAGACAAGGACAAGATCAAAATGATGTTGGAGTCTCCTAATTATCCTGAAAGAGTTAAGAATCGTTTGAAGAACCTCTTAGGACATGAAGATGAAGGTCAAATAGACAAAGCCTCTCAATAGCCTCTTTTTTTGTGTTCCCCTAGATAAGGTTAGTGTGTTTTCTACACTTAGTAAGATTTATATACTTAGTGTGCCATCATACACTATATACATGATAAAGGAGATGGTTGAAATGCCGATTGAAGGCTATTCCACGATAACCGTTTCCGATGCGGTTAAGAAAGAGTTGAAAGAGAGAGCTGAGAAAGAAGGGTTAAGCGTTCCTCAACTCATCGAGCAATATATGACTCACGCCACTCACATAAATCAACTTACTTGGCTAGATCGCCCTGAAAACATCAAAGAGAGAATCGACCTGCTCACTAGAGAAATCAAGGGAATCGCTCTAGACCGAAGACTAAGAGAGTGGGCTAAAGGATTCAGATTAAAAGGCGAAACCGTGCCTTCCGAAGTCCCTTATGAAGAGAAAACCCAATGGGACAATGAATGCGGAGAAATCGCTAAAGAAATCGCTGAGGCAATCATAGAACGGAACAAAGAATCCTATGAAGAGTTCAAAAAGAAGACGGAAGAAGAAAACCTCAAATTCCATCTGAGACAGCCTTCAAATGAACCTAAGGATGTGCAGCTCGATTCACTTGGAAGGTTTTATTCATGTAGCTACAAAACCAATGCTGAAATAGTCCATGAGAAGCTTCAAAGCATATCTAACAGAGTTAAAGAGCTATTCGGAAGAAAAGCTAGCCTATCTCAGATAGGAAAGAACGTTGTAGAAGTCTCAGAGCTTATGGCTAAATGGAACGAACTCAGAAAGTATGTTCCCTATCTCTCTGAGGAAGACAAGAAGTTAGATAGCGAGATAGCGAAGATTTTGGGGGTTCAATAATGGACAAGAAGAATTTTGGGGGTTCAGAAGAAGAACCTCAGAAACAAGAAAGACCAATAGAGAAGGCTAAAGGAGAATTCGAGTTCAACCGCAAGACAGAACAACCCATAGGCTATCTTGTAGAAATCAACGAGACCGTTAAGAGGATAACTGAGAGATCAGCTGTAGAGGCTTTAAAGAAGAAAAGGAGAGGCTATTAACATGCCAAAGAACGATAAGGTAGAGCTGGGAATTCCCACTAAGGCGGGTTACGTAGGGGTTAAGATACCTTCCAAAGTTGCCATCTTAGGAATGAAAATCTCAACAAAAGTTTTCTTACTCTCTCTAGCGTTAGGCATAGGTGCTATGGTTGTCCTATGGTGGTATCTAACATATCAATCGGGCTTTGAAAGGAATCAACCTGCTGGATCATCTCAGAAACCTAGATATCTATAGTGGTCTCCTTTGTCTCAATATCTGATCATTGAAACTAATGAGAGAGATGTCGATAACCCTCTCCTAAAGCATAAAGAGTTTGCTAAAGCTGATTCTGTTAGAGAATACAAAAGGATAAGGCTTTTTCCTAAGAACTATCAAACGACAGATGCCTATGAGGATTCTCGGATTATTGACATGAGGCTTTTTGATGGATGCCTAATAACCATTGTGAACACGCATTCAGCTAATGGTCTAAAATATCAAATCTTAGGGTGCATTGAACCGCCTTACCTGACGGAAGTTTCAGAACAAGTCTTAGCTGGTGGAGCTCAGGGTTCTCAATCTATAACTAAGAGGTATGCCTTTCTTAAGGTTCAAGTGAAATCTTCTATAAGTGCAACTCCCGCTACCTTAGAATGTTTTGGGGGGTTACATCATTGAGTTATAAGAAGAATTGGGAAAGCCTCATAGATGCTCTCTTACCTAAAGAGGTTACGATTTTCGGCTATAAATTAGAGAGAACGGAATACTTAGCTATAGCTGGATTAGGAATATTCTTTCTCACAATCTTAGGCGTCTTAATTAATAGGCATTGGATAAAGAAAGAAGTTGAAGGTTACGCTCATGCTTTCAATGAGTTGTTAATAGAAAAATGAGGGTTCGATGTTCCTTTTGCGGTCATGTTCAGACTTTAAGAAGAGCCTCAAGTAGAAGAACCTCTCAAGATGGGAAAAGGCTTTTTCAATGCTCAAACTGTCATAGATACTCTCCTATCTCTGAGAACATAACTCAGAGAAGTATTCTAGTTCAACGGTCAAAGCATGTTGATGATAGTGATGTGGATTATGCTCTTCCCATAGATTTAGGATTAGTGGCTTTGCACAAGTTAGGAATCATCAAAAAGGAGACTTTAAAAAAGATAGCTGGAAGAGAAACCTTAGAGAAGTTAGGCATCATAGAAAAGGAGAAGCCTAAAGAAGAGCCTAAGAAGAAAGAACCTGAGAAAGAACCCTTTTGGGGTAAACCTCTTCCTAATAGACCTTAACTAAAAATCTAATTAGGAGTTTTTGCGTTTGTTTTGACCAATAGACTATATTCTATATGCTATATGCGAAAATAAGCCTTTTTTGGGCATATCTTTATATTCTTGTATAGCGTATAGATCGGTGGAGATTGAAATGTCTCGAATGTCGAAAGCTCAGATAAAGAGGCTGAAGGAGATTATTGAAGTCGAAGAAAGAGGAAACTATACGGACTTCAAAGGAATTTCTGAAGCCTCAAAAGAATTAGGCATCCCAAGCGACCAAATTGCCAAATTTGTAATTAGAAATTTCTAAGGTCGCATCCCCTCTCTTTTTTTTAGACCTATCGGCGTTCAGCTCCTAGAAACAGTTATGAAAAAAAGCATTATGTCCCTTAAAAACCGAAAAATTGTTACGTCATTTCTTGAAAACAAGATACAGAGATGTAACAATATCCTTATCCAGACAATAAAATAATTGTTTCATTAACGTAAGGGATAGCCATAGACATCCCAGTTTCTCCAAAGGCTCTTGTGGATATCAATGCAGCGAAAAAATTCCAACCATATATGAGAAAAACTAACAGAAACCAAGGAAAATCCGTCAAAAAGAATTTAAACAGAAAAAAGACTGCAGTGCATATACTCAGATACACAAGAACTAGTTTTTTGAGTGGCCACATACCAAATTTTTTGGCATGGTTCGAAAGGTTTACTAAGCTTCTTAAAGACTGAGTCACAATTCTTGCTCTCATCAAAAAAGGGATGACCGAAGCAGCAAAAGTTAGGCCAATTACAGGAAACGCCCAAAAAGCGAGAGTTGACCTTTCAAAGATGTAGCCAACATCACTCCCAGGGCTCCATTCAGGATACAATCCGTATTTGACAAGTATTGGGTTTCCAATGAGCCAGACAAAGATTGAACCAACAAGCATGCTGGCCACAACATTTGAGGGCAACATCATACCGATTGCTAAGGACAGTAAGTCGGTACCAATACCGAATGATGCTCCTGGCAATATTTTCTCAATAGACGTATTAAGGTCAACCCAAGGTATAGGAATTATATTGGGAAGGTTGAGAACGAACGGAGGAAAGTAAGTAAGAAAAGCATAAAAAGCGGATAAAATTGATGATGCTACCAAAAGGTTAATTTTCTGTGAGTCTCTCTCGGATAATGTCGAGCAAGTCTCGGCTTGCACCTGAGAAATGGGAAACGGCAATTTTTCGCTTACTGCAAAAAGTTGATAACATATGAAACCTATGACAGGATCAACGATCCTCCACATTGAAAAGTATAGAACGCCATATAGCAGAAAGGGAAGAAGCCAATCCCGATGGAAAAGAGTTCTGAGTGTCAGAACATCAGAACTCGGAGGAGGAGCCCACCAGTCTGGAATAACTGAAGGCAGGGATTTGTCTCCAATAAAAAATGTTTTTGTAACTGGACTTATCGATCTAAAGTAAAATTGATGAAAAATACCTAGAGCCAATATGCTTCCTGTCGCAACTAAGCTTTGACTCCAAATAATAAAAAGTTCCTGCTGGGTTAGTTTTGCCCCTGAAAATCTAGCTACTTCTGAAGATAGAAAAACTGCCACAAAGCCTATAACAGGCATTCCTGCAGCTGCCAAGCTCATACCAGTCACAAGTGTTGAGAAAATGGCGACTGGCATGAGAGTTAATGAACAATAGAGGAGACCTAGAAAAGATCTATAAGTCAATCCGCTGCGAAAAACCTCTGCGTTCGGTGCCTCCACCTTATTCTCTCTTTCCACTTTGTTCTCATCTCCTTCAACCTATCGATTTTGTCATATATTTTCCCTTTTCTCCAGGATTTAGTGAAATCCACATCAGCAGTTGTTTTCTTGCAGCATCAATGAAAGTTCTATTAGCAGAAACCCACCTAGGTAATTCGCCTGTATCTCTTTTGATGTACATGTTTAAATTCCATTTATTGTCAACATTTATCGTTGAAAATTCCACAGTCTGCGTAATTCTTGCTTCGTAAGGAGGAATACTTACATCTAAGACTAGGCTTATAGATCCATCCTCTTCAGCTTCTTTAATTAATGCCCTCTGTGTAGCGAATGGAAAACCTGAAGCTTCTATCCGATACGCTTCAAAGTACTCTTTCAAGTATCGGAGCAAACCTTCTACTTCAACTTTTGAAGGAAAAATGAATGGCATAGGAATATCCCATTCATCACCCACCGGTCTGGTCGGTATTTTCCATTTTCTCTCTAGAGAGGGGGTGACTAATTTGGAGACTTTTAAAAACGGGTATAGAGTGGATAAAATGACAGTACCCATTATTATTCCTAACGATTGCATTACGAACCTAGAGGCGAAATTGGGGTAAAACCCTTCTGGCAATAGTTTATTCCAAAATGCTAAATCTAGACCTACTATGCCTACTACGTATCCGATCATTCCCCCTATAACAGCAAATGCGAGAGATTCAGCCAAGAAAAGCATTCCAACTTGTGTAGGAGAAAGACCAAGTGTGCTAAAAGTGCCTATCTCTCTTATCCTTTCATATACCACGCCTAACATGAGATTTAGCATTATGAAAGCAGCAAGTATAAGTGGCAAGGAAACAAACTCGTAACCCGCTGTCTGGTATAAATGCGTTTGTGAGTAAAGATACACAGGAACATCTGCGCCTACACCATTGGCTACATATATTGAGGCGTGAGAATCCATGGCTAATTCTCTTGCTGTTTCATCAATTTTTTCCGTCATTAATATGATTTGAAAAATATCGCCTCCATGTTCCATCGCCCATAGATATGGAACGTAAATGATGCGTCCAGCAGGAATGAAAAAGGGTAAGTCCACAGATGAAGCTAAATCTCTTGGAGAATTAACATATCCATCAAGATTTTTGAAGAAAATAACTTCGTCTTCAAATATTCCAACAACCTCTAAGTTTGCGCCAGAAACGGAGATTTTGTCCCCTATATTAGCTCCTATAGACTGAGCTAAAGAAAGAGTTATCATACAAACATCGTAGTCGTATTCTAGAAAAATTCTTCCAGAATAAAGATAGTTGGTCCAATTGAGTGTTATAGCTTCAGATGAGCTAAAGCCGTAGTACCCGCGAATTGTCGAATTTCCGTTAGGACCGATTACAGTATCACCGGAACCGGTCTCCAATCTAAGTGTGTAGATCCAGCTCCTGGGAAAGACTAGGTCCTCTTTATACTTATTTCTTACATAATCATAGAAGCGGGTTGTGAAAGGTTCCCAGTCGCCGCCTCTCATAAAGATACCTTTATAGAGTGCTCCTTTTCTCTGTTCAAACGGCTTAACTGTCGTCAAACTGACCATAGAAGTGAATATGATTATACTCGAAGATATTACAATCAAAGTCATCAAAGTAAGGAAAGTTCTTAATCTTCTCTTTTTCATATATGATATACCTATTCCTAATGCCATGACTATTGAGCTCAATTTTCCTAGCCCTTCGAAGTGTTTGCCAGAGGTTCTTTCTCTAAAATCTTTAAAAGCAGAAAATCCATAGCTGATTAAAAAGGCTAGAGCCATGCCTATCAAAACAAACATTAGTAATCCAAACATCGACACATATATGTTGACTGCCATAGTGAACCCTGGATGAAATATTAATAGAGGGCTCATTGCAGCTACCACAAAGATAGCAATCCCTATAACTCTCTTCCTCAATTCAGCAAAACCCAAAAAGAGTCTTTCTGCCAAAAAAGCAAAGGGTATAAGAAGGAAAAATACAATTATTGATGTTGATAAGGTGTCAATTGTATCAGTCTTTATCATGTTATATGCTTGTCTTAAAATAGATAAACAAGAAACGCTTTCAGACATATATTTATCATATTCCAGATTTTTCAAGTATTGCTCGGCCGATTCTAAGCTTTTGTTTGCTGAGTAAATAATTGGAGAAGCGCTAGTGAATATGCCTCGTTCAGCGAGGAGCCTTAATCGTTCATTGTTCAGATAATAAAAATCTCTAGCGGCCACATATGGAGTATATATTAAGTCCAAAACTTTGCCGTCCTTGACTTCGAACCCGTTTCCTTCCACCGGTTTTTCATCTGTTGCATTATGAAGAATAAGTAATGGGTTGATTTCATCTGTGTACTTCATAGCAATTTCTATTTTTTCTCCTCCCGATACAAATGCCAAGACTACACCCGAATCTTCCACGTAACTGAAGTGTTCCGCAATTGTGTGAGACACCTGATCAAAAATGCTTACCTCCACAGCTGTTATTTCTCTATATAGGTTGTCACCTTCAGTCATTAAAGGACGGTCATGAGAAAATGACTCAGAAGCAACTATGTTATAGATCTGTATAGTGCCACATTCAAAAGCCACGTAGGGGTATGGATTTTCAGTAGTTCCGTAGAATGCACCCGTCACACCTAACATCATAATATTGTGAGGAAATCTCGCTGAACCGAACTTTCCGAAATCCGGGGCATAAACGATCTCGCTGGTTGTTTCATTCAATAGGAATGGATAGATACGGACATTATATCCATACCGAAGAACCTTAATGTTGAAGACTCCTTTCTCATCTGCCGTTTCAAACCATGATCTATCTTTAAACAAACCTTTTGCCCCTATTCTTGTTCCAGGATATTCAACAATCACCTGAACGACAGCATTTGGTATGGCAGTATAATCAGCTGCATGCTCATCATATTTTGTCACTTTGCCATTAAGTCTATAGAAAATAGGCTGGCTCCAGAATTCTGAACCTATTTCTCTCCACGTCGCCATTAAATTAGGATTCGCATCGACATGTGCCAAATCATAGGTATTACAGTATATGAACTCTAACTGAGGCTTAAGGTTGTTTATGTCCTCCAATCTTGAGTAAGTGTCAATCGGTGTGTATCTTCTTTCATTACGGACAAAAATTGTCCGATAGGTCAACTTTCCAGGACCCACTATGAAAGCGTCAGAATCCATTGAGAATAGTGTTGATATGTAGCGATTCCACCAACTAGACAGAGAAATTATTGAGGCGATAGGCCAAGTTTTTCCATAAACTCTGTTCGAAGCCTCATTTATCTTATCTACAAAACCGCCTGCATAGAAGAAATATGGTCGGGCAAATTCAAGATAGAAGCGCCCCTCTCCGACATTTTCCGGGTAGAAGTAACTGGACTCAAAAACACCAATTCCAGTTCCTTCTGAACTTATATCTATTCCAAGATACAGAAAGACCCTTTGGTCTTTTTGGGGATTCGCAGAGACAACCTCGGGAAACGTGTTTTCTATAACAAATGAGTCTACAAAGTGTCTTGCACCTGCAATGCCTTGTTCGTGGCCAGAAAATGCGATAAACATAATAGATCTTGCATGCTCTACTCCCGCATAAAAATGTGAAAGTTCTATTAGTGCAGCTATCCCAGCAGTATCAGTCGCACCGTCCGTTAGGCTAGGCACAACTGACCAAGCATCATAATGCGCAAAAAGTATAATCCATTGGTCCTTTAGGGTAGTACCACGAGAGAACCCTATAACATTTGCCACTTTCTTAACTTGCCATTCCATTCTCGAATCTAGTCTGGCATTTAGACTACCGTTATACTGATATAATAGAGTTAAGAGATCAGTCGCCGTTTCTCGATCCAAATATACGCGGGGTGCGTATAAAGGTGCGTATCGCAAGTATTTGGTTTCACACTCTTTTTCGTTTGTTGTTTCTGGCTCGATGAAGATTATGGCTTTTGCTCCCAGTTCCATGGCTTTAAGCCAGTTTTCCATGCTATTAAAATCCAGTATTACGATGCTTCCGTTAACAACGCGGCCATTATAGTCTGCGTAGTCTCCTTGACCAGCATAGAAAAGATTGCCTGAAATGCCTCCAGGTGGAGTAGAAGAAATCTGAACCGAGTTAGGCCAAAGGTGGCTAACCTGATATGTTCTGAGTGAAGATTCGTTTGGAGAATATACTTCTAGTTCTCCACCCAGATCAACTGGAATCGTGATATTATACCACTGGTACTGAACGTCCTCTAACCCGTATTCACCGAATTTTTTGTAGATGTACTCTTGTGCTTTGTAGAAACCTGAATATCCAGTGACCCTTGGAGTACAATTTAGAGTGAGATACCGAATATGACTGTTGACCCGATTAATGTTGATGTAATTATTTCGGACAATATCCTCAAAAGTAACAGGAAGATTTTCAGAATGAACTTGTATTGCACGAGAATTGAAGGAAGTAGCGCTCGCAATCGTGCATGCAAATAAAAAAATATCGAGAAAGAGGATGCATAAACCAAAAAACCTTTTGCGCATCGTTTTACAGATCTCCTTTTACATATCCTCACCGCACACTAATCTGTAAAAAAGGTTTTACAAACAAAAAAAGGTTAGGGAAAGTTATGGTGGTGGGATGTTGCTCACACCTACACTCATACCTACAATCCAGCTGATGATTTCTTTTAGGAAATAGCCTCCCAGAAAACCAATAGAGATCATTGACATTTTTCTGTCAAGTTTTTGTCCTCCAACCTTCCATGTAGCGAATTTCCAGCACCATGCAGCCAATATAATCCACATAGTCTGTGGCGGCCACCAGCTTCCTATATTGACAAGAAAGCCAACTGAATTGAGTGGGAACCAAGCGAAACTTGTTCTAAGGAAGTTGATTGCGAAACAAAGCACTATGCCTACGGCCAGATTAGCCCATGGACCTGCTGATTCATGAAATGTCCCTTGCGATGCTTCGTACGCATAGAGGTAGAGGGCATTCTTATAGGCGGGATAATTGCCGCCCCTCGATCCAAGACCTCCATAACCCCATGCTGTTCTTAGAATTATGGCAAATGGCAACCCCACTGCAAGGGCGATTAGCGAGGATATTATTACATGTTTGTCAAATCCTCCGGTTTCGTCACTGACTTTCAGAGAATCCAATAGTTGTGTTTGATACCCACCGTAACTATCTCTTGTAAAACTAAAAGAATTGGCATAACTATTGACAACGAAAGATCCTGATGTTGGTGATCCATATACTTCTTTTCCCGCGACTATACTCAGTCCCATGATGTAACAGGTATCAAAGTTCATTCCCCACGCTCCGTGTCCCCCGTACCAAGTTTCCCCTCTGGCTCTCATGAACCCTAAGATGAACAAATAGTGCCATATCCAAAAAACTATGGCGAAGTCTGCTTTGCCTCCAGATGCTAGGATAGTACCTAGCCACAATACGGCGCAAATAACAAAGCCAAGTACAGTAATTTTATAAGATATAGCGGAATCATCAACTTCAGATTTACCCCTTAGAGCGCCGACTATATTCTTAAGGTGATCTCTGTTACTGTAGATAAACCATAGACCTAGTCCCATTAAGACCCCAAGGCTAATGTGCCATAACCTTGGCCAAGCCCACTCATCTCTAACTGCTTTTTGTATCTTACCAGCTCCCTGTGCACTCCAGTCTGGAAACCATCCAACGCTTTGTCCGATGCCAGCTATGGCAGTAAACCACAAGAATTGCCAAATAAACATGGTCAGTGTTACATCAAGCGGAAAGAAATACAGGCCGAAGAACATCGGAAAGTTCCAACCAAAGCCCACAATGCCCTTAGTATAAATCGTATAGTCCACGTAGTTGAAACCCCATGTCTGGTTCTTCAAAGGTATTCTAGGTATGGCTCCGCGACTCAGAACGCGGAGAATATCCCATATGTAGAGCGCCCAGGCTAATATGAACCCAATCCAGATGAATTTCTCTTTGCGGATACCGTGATCTTCGCC
>Ga0315312_1002771_pt1 | contig 11815 bp, 9 predicted proteins | sample TDP7_MG_FD_203629 | JGI IMG/M metagenome (GOLD analysis project Ga0315312, IMG submission 203629) | Freshwater sediment microbial communities from Lake Towuti, South Sulawesi, Indonesia - TDP7 | ecosystem: Environmental > Aquatic > Freshwater > Lake > Sediment | place: Indonesia: South Sulawesi... | reverse complement strand
TCTACAATCCTGACTCTTTCATATTTCATAGTTTCTCCTGTGCTTTCGGACCTAATGTTTAGGACATCTGCTCATGCCGATATATTTCGTATTGGATCACTTGTGCTCTTTACGATAATCCTTGCTTACATCTTTGAGGGCCTTCTAACTGGGCTTCAACGCTTCAGTCGCTTAGCCCTCCTAAGGTTCATAGCGCAGCTCGTAAAGATAGCAACCACTGTTCTGCTCTTATTGGCAGGGCTTGGCCTCAAGGCGGTATTTTTTGGCTTGGCTGCCTTTTATTTTTCGATAATCACGATGGCCCTAGCCCTGACTAAAGAACTCGTTTCTGAGGGCTTAGATGACAAAAGTAACGTATTTCCAATGAAATCTCTACTATTTTTCTCCCTCCCCATGATGGTCTATTCCGTAGCACAGTTTGCCTCCAGCTCTGTAGACTCATTCATCATCCTAGCCCTCTTGAATGCAGAATCTTTAGGCTCATTCACGATAGCGATGATGGGCTCGACATTTGCCGTAAGCATATTCGCCATGCCCATGTCAACCACCTTGATGCCGAGCATGAGCAAGATTCATGGACGATCTAGCATCAATGAGGTGTCCAATGCCTTAACGCTAGCGAGTCGGTACATAGCCCTATTCTTTGTCCCAGTCACATTCGGGCTAGCTACTCTCTCACCTATAGCCATCCGGATCCTAGCCGGCTCCAAATATGTAGACGCTACTCTCCCCTTTGCCATAGCATCTTTAGGCATCTCAACCTACGGCTTCTCCTTGGCCATAATCTCATCCCTAACTGCTATAGGCAAGACAACAAAGGTGATGCAGGCCTTCCTTATGAGCTTCGCTTTTGGGCTAGCCATTTGCTTCACCCTCACCTCGATACTTAAGATCCCGGGGGCGGCACTGGGCCGCGCAATCATGTACATGCTCACGTTATTAGTTCTCTTAAGGATCGGCTCCACCTCCATACCCATTTCTTTTGACAAGAAGGCCTTGTTTGGCGGCTTCGGGGCCTCAACTATTATGGCCCTTTGCTTGTATCCCATTGCGCTTCTTACAGGCTTTAGCCCGATCCTCTTACCATTATACCTATTTCTGGGAGTCGTTGTTTATGCCCTTACTCTATTGATCATGTCAATTCCCAAGAAGACTGATGCCCGCTTCTTGTGCGAAATATTGCCATACTCTGTAATCTCTAGATTAGAAACGATCCTACGCAAGCCGCTTATATCAAGAATAGTCAATAAGATCTCAAGCAGTTAGGATTGTGAAACTGGATTACGAATATTTACATTATCTCTTCTGGGTACTAGCGGCTGTGACCTTCAGTTCAACTAATTCATCACTGAGCCGGTGTGTCGAGGCAGAACAAAAGGAGACAGTTATGTACTGCTCGTGAAGGTCTTTCAAAGCCCAAGAGCTTTGCCTCATAAACGCCGAGAATGGGCTCGATCTCGCTCTTCAAACCCATTTTGATTTGATAATAATAACACTAGAACGAGTTTCTTCATACTTTCTAGGTTGATTCACCTTGAAACCTTGGCGATACGCTCTGGAATGGCTGAGGCCCAATCATCTCACATGCCAGCCTACCGCCGAGGCGTTTGGCGGCTAGGAGAGGGAAGACGAGGAAAAGAACAGAGTATTATGATGTGATCAGAAACTGGATGCACGCTCTCGTCAGCACCTTAGGCTCAACTTTCAGGTGTCGGATAGGTCTTCCTCTTGAGGAGCTTCTCAAGCACTCGGTTTGCCTCGAACTCCACCAGCTTAAACCAGACGAACAGAACTGGCTGGTTGAAGTCATGCTCATTTGGATTTATCATTACCGCGTCGCTCAAAGGCATAGGGTTGAAGAATCGAGGCACGTAATCTCTTTAGATGAATGCCATCGCTGGTTCTACGGTGGCAAAGGATATTCTGAAACAACCCACGAAATGGGGATGCCTCCGATGGACACTTGTCCAATACAGTTTCGTGATTTTGGTGAGGGCTTCATTTGCACAACTGGTGATTGCAATTAAGAATTATGACTAGACGACTGCTGCCAGACGATTTGCCAGTCCTTGTGATTGCCATAGCTACGAAACCCTAGGATGGACAGACAGACCTCGAGGAGCGTGGCGACTCCACTACAATGATAAGCTTATCCTACATATTTTGACTTTTGGCTCTTTGATAGTCCTTGAACTTCTGATAAGAGAAGAAAACATCCTGCCTAGAAGGCGGATCATGCGCCTTTGCATCGAGAATTTTCTTTTTCATTTTCTATAGCCTTCAAGTCGATCACAAGTATTATTTAGCTCGAGTTATCGCGGTAAGGTTCCATGTTTTTTCATCTAATCCTCTTCTTAAATCCATGAAAGGATATAAGCCTAAGACTTTAAACCCATTTTCTTCTAAACAATGAGTAATCTCTTCTGGGAAATAGAACCTTACAACATGTGTCTCTTTGAACTCGCCTATTACTCTGTCTCTCTTTTTTATTAAACAATAATAAGTATTTTCACAAGTCTGACGAATAGGATCTAATTTAGGAGTTACAAATCTTATTATTTCTTCTCCTACATGTTCGACAATTTTTATTCTATTTTCAGGTCGTATGCTCAAAACGGCTAATCCATTCCAAAAATCAAAGACAAACAAAGAAGACGCACAAAGATGTTTTCTTATAGAAACCAAAGTTTTTTGTACATCGTGAGAAGTAACTAAGTAGTCAAGTACTGCGAACATAGAAATGGCAGCATCAAATTTCCTGTTAAGCCTTAACTGTCTCATATCCTGTACACAAAAATTTACGTTGACCCCGGATTCTTTGGCTTTTTGTCTGGCAATTTTTATCATTTCTCCTGAACGGTCTATCCCGGTGACATCGTAACCCCTTCTAGCCAATGGAATGGCATGTCCGCCAGTGCCACAACCGATGTCAAGAACCTTTTTTGGTTTATTTTCTGAAAACTTCTTAAAAACTTGTTCTATAAAATCACATTCTGCCTCATAATCTTTATCCTGATAAAAAGCATCATAATATCTAGCATAGTCTTCTTTGAAACTCTTGTTAATGTGGCTCATGTATGCTTCTCTCTATAATTAAAGACGTCTTCACGAGGAAGCCAGTTAGGCGGTATTTTTACAGCCATTCCTGTTCTCGCAGATTCGTAGACAGCGTAAGCCATTTGAACTGCTCTCATTCCATCATAACCGTTTGGCCTTGGTTCTCTTTTTTCTTTTATTGCTCTGATGAAATCTTTGATTTCATGGTCGTATGATGGGGGTGGCAACAGTGGAGAATGTGGCGGTAATGAAGAATAGTCAAAAATCTGAGGGGCCTCTTTTTTATTGAATACGGTTAGTTTGTTGCTGCTAATCCTGTTGTCGATCAGCATATACCCGTTTTTTCCGTATAGTTCACCATACATGTACCCGAGCCATTCTGTCCAAGAAGCTTGTATAGAAGCATACTTGTTTCCTTCAAATTTGAACAAACCATAGCCGTTATCTTCGGATTTGGTTTTGTTTGACCAGTAGGCAAGTTGCGTATAGCCAACACATTCTTCAACTTCACCTAAGAACGTTCTAGCCAAATCTAGTAAATGAACTCCATTGTCTAGAAATGTTCCACCACCAGTTGTTTCGAAGTCATTGAACCAATATCGAAGTATTTCACCATCATTTCCTATCCAACCTCTGAAATGTATCAACTCACCTATAGTTCCTCGGCTCAATAGTTCGTTCGCTTTCAATACGCTTGGAAAAAATCGTAGATTAGAACCTATTTTTAAAATAACATGGTTTCTTGTTGCAGCATCAACCATTTGTTTGGCCTCATGTGGATTTCTTGCCATAGGTTTTTCACAGAAAACAACTTTTTTTCTGTCAAGCGCTTCTATGCACTGTGGGGCATGATAGACATTTGGAGTTGCGATCAAAACGACATCGGTATCTGCGTCTTTTTTATCCAGCGTCTTGATGTAGTCGGTGGAATATTCGCAACCAAGTTCTTTTGCGAGTTTGTAAGCTTTTTCTTCGTCGCTATCTACCAAACAAACTAATTCTGCTACGGGATTACTTTTCAGTATCCTAGCTCTTCTACTGCCAAATCTTCCACATCCGACGACTATGAATCTGAGTTTTTCTTCACTCATTTTTTCATTTCCCCTTTGGCAGAAATTATTGCTTGAGCTACTTCTGTAACCTCACTTTTGGTTAAAGTATTGCCTGAAGGTAAGTTGATGCCTTTTTTTGAAAGGTCTTCTGCAACGGGATAACTCTCATTTTGATATAAATCTGAATAAGCTGGCTGAGAGTGGATAGGATAAAAGAAGGTTCTGCTGTCTATTCTTTTCTCTCTCAGAAAAACAGTCAACTCGTTCCTTGTCATTTCGAAATTATCTTCCACCAAAACAGAATACATCCAATAGACGTTCTTTGCCCATTCAGCTTCGGGCGGCCGAGTAATTCCTTCTACGTCTTTCAATATAGAATTATATAATGCGGCATTGGTTCTCCTGACATTGATATAATGTTCAATTTTTTCCAACTGGGCAAGACCTATGGCAGCATGCAGATTTGACATTCTATAATTAAAACCAATTTCCCTATGCCAGAACCTCTTATTCTTCTCAAAGCCTTGGTCCTTAAGCTTTCTGGCATTCTCTGCCAATTCTTCGTTGTCAGTAACTATCATCCCCCCTTCTCCGCAAGCAATTATCTTGTTTGAATAGAAGCTAAAACAACCCATGTCTGCTAAACATCCAGCTTTTCTTCCTTTGTATTCTGCTCCGTGTGCTTCGGCTGCATCTTCAATAACAAATAGATCATGTTCTCTAGCTAATTCAAGAATCGGATCCATATCGCAAGGATGACCATATAAGTGAACTGGCATGATGGCTCTTGTTTTCTTTGTTATTTTCTCTCGTATTTTCTCAGGATTCATGTTCCAAGTGTAAGGTTCCGAATCCACCAAAACCGGTTTTGCTCCACAATATCTAACAGAATTTGAAGTTGCTATCATGGTCAAATCAGGAATAATTACTTCATGGTTTTCTTTGACACCTAAAGTGGCAAGAGCCAAATGAAGCGCTGTGGTTCCTGACGTTGTTGCAATACCGTATTTCGCTCCACAATATCTACTGAAACTTTCTTCAAATTTTTGAACATAAGGCCCGACAGAGGATATGAAAGTTGATTTGACTGCATCTGTCACGTATTCCAATTCCTTTTCTCCAACATCTGGGACAGCTATGAGAATTCTTATCTTCGAATTCATGATTAAACCACTACTAAACGAAGAGATTTTGGCTAGATTGGCATTGCCTGTACCATTCTACTGTCTTCTTGATTCCCTCTTCAAGACTCACTTCAGGACTCCAGCCAAGTTGCACCATAACCTTCATCATATTGGCCCGTCGACATCTAACGCCCTGCGGCCTACCAGTATCAAATTGAATTGAGGTTTCGTAACCGACCAGCCTAAGTATCAGTTCAGCCAAGTCTCTTATCCTAACGGCATCAGGCGTTCCAAGATTTATAGGTTCGGCATTTGACAACCTCTCGACCGCTAAAGGAAAAGCTCGCACCACATCCGTAACGTATTGAAAAGCCCTGCTCTGCTCTCCATCTCCCCACACGATGAAAGGACGCTCACGCCTCAGAGCTCTTCTAATCAGCGCTGGAATTACATGACTGCTGCCCGGGTCAAAGTAGTCGCGAGGTCCATAAGGATTGAACGGTCGAACGACGGATATCTTCATTCCATACGCGTCGTGATAAGCTCGACATGCAACCTCGCCCATAATCTTCGTCCATCCGTAGAAGCTATCGGGCTTAACTCCGTACCTAAATGCATCCTCCTCCTTCAGGGCTGGCATGTCTACTTTCTCCTGAAGTGAAGTCGGGTAGGTACAGGCAGTTGAGGTGTAAAGAAGTCTTTCAGTATCCATCCGTCTGCATGCGTCGAAAACATTTTTATCGATAGAGACATTCTTGGAAATCTCTGCTGGGTAATTATTCACGAAATCAACTCCACCAACCACAGCAGCCAAATGGAAACAGACATCGATGTCCTTAAGCGCTTCCATCGCGACAGAGGTTTCAGCCAGATCGCCTGCAATAAACTCGATTTGGTCAAAGCAGTGGGCCATATTGTCTTTCCTTCCTCGGCTTAGGTCATCAACAACCTTTACTTTCGCTCCCAGCCGAAGAACCTCGTCGACCAAGTGACTACCAATAAACCCAGCTCCACCAGTCACAAGACATCGCGAGTCTCTCCACTTCAATAGCATCAAGTCCTATTACAAGTCTTTGATATTTACTAGTTAAAAATTCTGTTTAGAGTTTAATGTGCTGTCGAAAGCAAATATTAATAACGTATTCAGAGTGAAGTCTTGGCTAGTGTCTGAGGGCATATGTCATTCTGGAGAGGTAGAAAAGTTCTCGTAACAGGCGGAGCGGGATTCATTGGATCGCACTTGGTGAAAAAACTACTCGACCTGGAATGTACTGTATATGTCGCAGACAACTTCTCCAGAGGAGACAGAGGGAGCATAAGGCCTCTAATGGACCAGATTCATCTACATCCGGTTGACTTGACCGAACCCGAAAACTGCCTTAAATCTACGGAGAATGTGGACTACATCTTTCATCTAGCCGCTTGTGTGGGCGGCATACATTACATAAAGAACGAGAATGTTGAAGGTCTCACCCCAAGCGTCCTAATGAATACGAATATATTGGAGGCGGCTAGGAGAAATGATGTCAAGAGATTCCTCTTTACAAGTTCCGCCTGTGTGTATGAGGAGAAGAGTCAAACTCTTAACAGGTTCCAAGAGGAGGATGCATACCCAGCAAACCCTGCCACTACCTACGGCTGGGCCAAACTTCTAGGCGAGATTCAGTGCAAATCTTACTACCTCGACTATGGAATCAGATGCTCGGTGGTTAGGATATTTAATGCGTACGGAGAGAACGAGAGCCTCGATCCGAAATGGTCCCATGTGATTCCTTCCCTCGTCAGAAAAGCAATTCTCTACCCTAAGGAGGGATACAGAATATTCGGAGATGGCAAGCAAGAGAGAGCATTTCTATACGTTCAAGACTGCGTAGAAGGCCTCCTTCTAGCCATGGAGAGAATTGAGGACGCTGAACCAATCAACCTCGGGAGCGACGAACTGGTCTCGATACAGAAACTGGCTGAGAAGATTGCAGAGATATCAGGCAAACACATGACGATTGAACATGATCCTACGGGGCCGCAAGGAACGTACAGGTACTGCGCCGACCTCACCAAAATGAAGAAGAGTCTCAATTGGAGTCCCAAGGTTTCGCTTGACGAGGGCCTACGGAGAACGTACGAATGGGCAAGAGGGAGGTTAAATGTGGTCAAATAAGACTGTACTGGTTACCGGGGGAGCGTCCTTCATAGGAAGCCACCTAGTCGACTCACTACTAAGAGAGAAAGCGGTCGTCAAGGTAGCGGATGACTTCTCCAGTGGGAGACTCAAGAACCTAGAATACGCTTTTCGAAAGAAAAGAACGAACGTTTGGATTTCTGAGACTCTATCCGTTTATCGAGGAGACCTCAAGGACAGATCATTCGCAAGATCCGTCGTCAAAGGCGTCGACCGAGTCTTCCATTTAGCAGCCTGCCACGGAGGGAGAGGCTACATTCATGCACATCCGGTGGAATGCTGCACCAATATGGCCATAGACCAAATCGTCTTCGAGGAAAGTTGGAAAGCGGCAGTGGAAAGGCTCTGTCATGCTAGCTCAGCGTGCGTATACCCTCCCTATCTTCAAGAAGATAGAGGCTCTTCATACCTGTTAAAAGAAGAAGACGCTGACCCATTCGTCAGGGACAAAGCTCTCGGTGACTTGGAGTACGGATGGGCGAAACTCATGGGAGAAATGACTCTTAGAGCCTACCATAGACAAAATGGAATGAAAACCTCATCCGTAAGGATCTTCACTGCTTACGGCCCAAGGGAGAATGAAACTCATGCTATCATAGCCCTAGTCGCAAAAGCGTTCATAAAGATGGATCCTTATGTCATATGGGGAACAGGAGAGCAAGATCGAAACTTCACATACGTCCAAGACATAGTTGACGCACTTATGCTTGCAGCAGAGAAAATAGAAGACGGTTCTGCGGTTAATGCGGGCAGGGATGACCGAATTAGTCTTAATCAAGCCGCTGAAATTGTTTTCGACATAACTGGATGGAGACCTAACCGAGTTGAACATGATCTGTCTAAACCTCAAGGGGTCGCTTCAAGAGCAGCAGACCTGACCAGAGCGAGAAAGGTCCTCGGATGGGAGCCGAAGGTTTCCTACAAGGAAGGCTTCAAAAGGACCATAGAATGGTATTTCGCCAACAAGAAGAAGGACGAAGTCAAAGCCAACTTGGATAAGCTTCTTATGGAGCGTTGAAGCGGCCTTCGACACAACTGGAGACTCTTCGAAAGCCTGTGATAAGCTCATGCTGCCCGAAAGCTTCCAAATGATAGAAGAAGATTGCTGGATCGAGGTTACCAAGAAGATGCCGATTCCATGCGTCGACACGATAGTCTGGCGGGGCGACACGTTTCTAGTGGGCTAGCGAACAATCTAGCCCTACAAGAATGTTTGGGCCCTCCTCGGGGGAGAATGGTCCGCGGAGAATCATTCGCTCTAACCGCGATACGACAGTGCAGAAAGAGCAGACTAGAAATTCACACACCTGGCTTTGTCGGAGTCTATCCCGTCAAATTCCCACGTCGTCATGATATAACTATATGCATGGTGGCAAAGTGGAAATCCGGGAACCCAGTGCCGATAACTGTACTTTCACGATACAAATGGTTCGAAAGCAAAAGACTTCGCGAAATTCGACCTGTCGGGGCTAACTACCAAAAGATGCTGCGAGACTGACAGATGAAAAAGGAGCCGGTATAATCGTAACCTGCAATTGAGAGAAATCGTTGTTGCTAGGTTTGCTGATGACCGCAGAAAGAAGCCTGAAGAAACATTGACCAGCTCCGCATATACTGCCAGCAATAAAACTATATGCTGGGCCCCTTCCTTTTGAGATCCAAAGCGACAAATATTCTGCTAAGGCTCGTATGTTAGTTTCTAAGTAGCAATTGCTAGGGAGACCGATCTCGTATGCAATTTTCCAAGGCTGCAAGGAGCACTTTATGCCTAACGATCCAGCAACTGATCCAATACCTCGCAGCCTTCATCTTCTACGCTAGCGTCGCAAGATTCACTACACAAACGGAAGTCGGCTTACGGTCAATACTGACAGCATCAACAGCTGTCTTCACAACCCTCACGCTTCTTGGACTGCCGGTGGCGACTCAGAAGTGTGTCTCAGAAAACTATGGTAGAGGAGATCTCGGCTCAGCCGCCTCAATCTCGCAGCTCAGCTTCACGATCGTGGCATTATCCACGTTCCCAATCTTGGCAGCTGTTCTTCTGCTCCCACCGTCTCTCTCAACACTCATCCTCGGAGGAGCTGAATTCGCAATCCCATTCATCCTAGTGCTCTCAGCCTCAGCCATCATGGACATAGCTTTCGTTGCAATCCTAGTCAAGCCCTTAGGAGCGAATAGAGCAGCCCTAGCCAGAATAGCAATGTTTCTAACCAGTCTCCTCTTGATGCAGAAGATACTTGCTGCGAAAGCTCAGATCAGAATCGACCTCAGCCACTTCAAAAAGACGACGGCTCTAGCGGCGGTCGTCGCTCTACCGCTCGCCGCACTCGACTATACGCTCACCAACCTATACCTGATCAACCCGATGACCAGACCTACCTGGAAGGAATGTTATTTCTCATAGTCTACACAATCTCCTTGAGGCTCTTCACGATCGTCCAGAGAGGAGACCGCGAGCTTCTAAAGAAAGCACTTCCAAATCAACTCGAGAAAATTCTGAATATCCTTGAAGGCTTCATCATTCATAGAACACCTCCATGATGCAACAGTGGGAGCCGCTAGGCTGGTGGGAAGGCACATATAACAGGCATGTCACACCAGTGGCTACGCTCCTCATTTTGCCGAGCTTATTAATGCAAGACAAGACAATTATCTCAGGCACGTTAGGATATTGCTAAGCAAGCAGTACTTACGCTGAGGCGACAAGACGGTTTGCGAATTCTAGTAACGGGTGGCGGAGGCTTCGTCGGTTCTCATGTCGTGGAGCACTACGCCCGGCATGGCGATGATGTAATCGCCTTCGACAACCTCTCCCGCAGCAAGATGCTGGGAAAGAGCGTTGGAGAGGAAGACTACAATTGGAACTACATCAAGAAGAATTATCCTCGCGTCAAATTGATTCGCGAAGATGTAGCTCACTATGATGAACTCAAGAAAGCATCCAAGGGAGTCGATGCTATCGTACATGCGGCTGCTCAGGTGGCTGTAACGAGTTCCGTGAAGAATCCGAGACTAGACTTTGAGGTGAACGCCCTAGGCACCTTCAACATTCTTGAATCGGCGCGAGCAAACGATTGTGCCGTGGTCTACTGCTCCACGAACAAGGTGTACGGTGAAAACGTGAATAGGATTGGGGTCAAGGAAAAAGAGACACGTTACGTTTTCGAGAGAAAGTTTAGGAAAGGCGTCCCTGAATCTTTCCCGATAGATTTGTGCGAACATACACCCTACGGTTGCTCCAAGCTAGCCGGAGACATCTATACACAAGAGTACGGCCGACTATACGGATTAAAGACAGCGGTCTTCAGGCTGTCTTGCATCTATGGGACAAGACAATTCGGAGTAGAAGATCAAGGATGGGTCGCGTGGTTCACAATAGCAACCGTCACCGGAAAGCCTATCACAATATACGGCGACGGAAAGCAAGTTAGAGACGTTCTATACGTAAGAGACCTCGTTGACGCATTCGATGCTTTCTTGAAGAGAAGCAAGACACTGACCGGACAGGTCTTCAATATAGGAGGAGGACCAAAGAATACGCTCTCCCTAATCGAGTTGATGGGCCTCCTTGAAAAACTGACAGGCAAGAGAAGCAAGATTAGGTACTCTGATTGGCGGCCTTCAGACCAGAAAGTCTACGTTTCAGATATATCGAAAGCCGAGGAGAAACTGAAGTGGTCCCCTAAAATCAGCCCGCTGGACGGTCTTCAGAAACTCGTCAACTGGGTTTCGGAGAACAGGTCCCTTTTCAGATAAGAATGCTTGCGCGTGCGAGTTGGTCTCCAAACCTTTTACCTCAACAAATCCATTGAAACCATGCATCTACTCTACCTTAGGATTATGTAGCCGTACAGTTCCACATGGGCGTGATTCAACTAGCTGATAGACAACATATGCCATCGTTATCCAAAGCGAAATCGGCCATACTAATCCTAGGCGGGTTCCTTCACGGACTAGTAGAAAGGAACCCTCCACTGTCCATAAGACTGACTGAGAACCTAAAGAGAAAGAAAAAACAGCGCTAGACGGCGTACTCGTCATGATCTAAAGAGATTGTACTACACACTCACTCCGGAAGTATGTTCCCAAAATAGAGATCTCTTTTTTGGCGCTCGATAAGAATCGACAAATAGTCTGCGAAGGCTCATATGCTAATTTCAAGTAGCAACTGCTAAGAAGACTGATCCTATATGCAATCCATTAAGGCTGCGAGAGGCACTTTATACCTAACGGTCCAGCAGCTGATCCAGTACCTAGCAGCCTTCATCTTCTACGCTGGAGTCGCAAGATTCATTACGCAAACAAAAGTCGGCTTATGGTCGATATGAATATCCTCTATGTAGAGATAGACCTAGATTACGTCAGAGCCGTAATGAACTCATAAAGGAGAAAGGCTTTAT
>Ga0315312_1002770_pt1 | contig 11820 bp, 10 predicted proteins | sample TDP7_MG_FD_203629 | JGI IMG/M metagenome (GOLD analysis project Ga0315312, IMG submission 203629) | Freshwater sediment microbial communities from Lake Towuti, South Sulawesi, Indonesia - TDP7 | ecosystem: Environmental > Aquatic > Freshwater > Lake > Sediment | place: Indonesia: South Sulawesi... | reverse complement strand
TACATCGGACGTGTCTCATTCGAACACCGCCTCTACCAGGTCCTCATCAACTACGCACTGCGCCAGAACGGCTACAAGACCAAGATCGAGTACAAACTCGGAGAAGGCAGAAGGCTCGACCTGTACGCTACAAAAGATGGCCGCAAGATAGGATTTGAGATCATGCTCTCGGGCAGCAATGACTATGGTAACCTGATACCAACGTTAGACCATGTTGACCAAGTCATGGTTGTCTGCAAAGACCGGCAGGCCGCGTGTGACGTAGAGACCTGGTTGGACAGTACCGCGTCGAAACCTGAGGTACGCCGCAGGTTCATCGTTGCAGTCTTCGGCCAGCTGATGAGAGACCTGAAGCACAATATAGGTCCGTGAATTTTGGAATGAATCTCTTTCCTTGGAAACATTCCAACACACACTCGATATGCTGGAATCAATATGGAATCGAGGCGGATGCGAATGAGTGAATATGGGAAGCGAAACAGAAACGGGTCACGATACCGTTCAAGGAGACGTGACCCATACAGAAGCTTGACACGCGACCTCTACTCTAGGCTGCTCAACAGATACAAGCCGCTCAGATCCTTGGGCGGCAGCGGAGGTGGCGGTTCAAGGTCAACCTACCGGCCGAGTGTGGAGAGGTACCATCCAGCCGCTGAATACAAGCCCAAAACTCAGGAACGGGCACCATCTCAAGGGATGGCAAGACGCGAATCAAGCCCTCGCGTGGAATTGCCTGCCTACAAGCCTGAGCCTGACATAGAGCAGCTGCTCAAAGACCTCGAGAAGAGGTTTGACGCGAGACTGCACGAGCGTGTTCTTGAAATGATGGAGAAACAGTTTGACGAAACTCGTGCAGAAGTTCTTCGTCGCTATACCCTGCCCGAGAGCGCTCTCGACGAAGATGTGCAAGCGAAGATTGAGCAACTTCAAGATCCAGAAGATCAGCGCAAAGAGCACATGTTAGAAATCAGCCAAGACGTAGTCAACCGAGATAACTCATCGCTTGAACAAGAACAAACTCAGCCAATGGAGAGTCAGCCAGAGGCGCTGGATGAATCCTCATTTGAATCCATGCCAGAAATGGAGAAAAGAGACACCCAAACACTAGTAGATGTCAATGAGGTTGTGGATCCAGAAGGAATAGTTGAATCCGTAGACATTCCTGAAAGACCTCCAGAAGAAGCGATGGAGCCCCCTGATTCAGTCGGGGAAATAGCCAAAATGGTGGTGGAGGATCCTGTTCTGGCACTCGATCTTGAGCCAGAAATGCTAGCAGACATAGAAGCACTATACAACGAACTCAAACTAGAACTGGAACCCGAAGAACAAGTTGAACCTGAGAGTTGAAGAGGTTCGGTAGTGTTGGAAGACTCAAGCCCGTTGGAGTACTTGAAGAAGAAAGCGATGGAAAAGGACATTCAAGAACTTGAGAAAGAGGTGGCCGAGCTGGAGAGGGCTGTGGAAATCCTGGACGATTCCGAAGATTCCATAGAACCAGAGGAAGACCAAGAGGAGGAGTAGGCGGCAAGCCCCTCCTGCCTAGCAGAACGTGAAATACCTGTTCCTTCTCTCCAACTTCACTTTCACTGGAAGCTCGTTTTTCATCTTCTGCAGCTGGTCCAATATCACTCTTGAACTGGTTGTTGTTATGAGCTGGTCCCCGTTGGACTTGACCAGAATCACAGCAAACTCGTCGCAGCCCTCAAACTTGGATGGAAAAACCTCATAGTCGAGAACGACAAAGCTCTTGTCCACCAGCTCAGCAAACTGAACCTTCGCGTCCACATTGAAACTCTTCTTCTCAGGAACGATCTCACTAAACGTCTTCACACCCATTTGATTCACCTCCGATTGTGATTTGGGATTGTGAGTTCAAGCCAATTTCTGTGCTGGAACATATGTATCATAGCAGATAGGTCCGATAGTTTCAATTCACACTGCCTGCTCGATTGACCCTTGCAGTTCTCAAGCCTGTTTCTCGTGCTTGACGTACAGATGCATGATATCGGACTAAGGAGGATAACGATGTGGCTGAGAAGTTGGTCTGTCCGGTCTGCAATCATGAGGTTCGTTTCCAAACTACTCCAGCCTGCTATGACAAGCATGGACGCCAGTTGGAGTGTTCATGCTGTTGCAGCGTGTTCTTGCCGAAAAGGAGCCCCCATGAAAGCTGCCCTGACTGCTGACTAGTCCCGAGGAGGCGGGCTTAGCCTGCCGTTGCTCCTCAAAGCAATCCTTCGGGTGCCGTGGAAATGCCTGAACGCTTCGGTGTTTTGGATAGCCTCTACATACTCTGAAACCTTCTGGGCATCCTGCAAATACTCCCTCACCCTTGACGCAACTATTTGTTTCAACGACACACTCTCGGCTGTGGATGTCAAAACTCTTGAAACAACCACCGCACCCTTCTGCTCAAGGCTCTCGACCACCGGGTATATCTTGGACTGTGGAACTGTCGAATACTTAGCAAGCTCCCGCATCTTCAATCTCCCACACGCACACAAGGTGGCATACACCTTCGCCTCATATCTCGAAAACCCAAGCCTTCCGAACACCGCAAAGATGTCCTCAGGCAATACACTCGTTCCAACCATTTCCATCACCGGGATAATTTCAGTGAGGCGAGCCAACTGATTTTCAGCGAAGCGTGGTCTAGAGGCCGAGAATCAGATTGAGTGAGCCGAATAATCGAGCGGCCTCTTTCTGCGTCAGGTATGAACGCGGCAACGCCTAGCTAGAGTCCTGCTAGAGATGCAACTCAAAGCTGTCGCTGTGTGCAAGGAGACTCACGGGATGGTTGCGCTCCTTCGTGAAGGATGTTAGATGCAATTGTGTCTGCCAGTTCGATGCAAGATCCTTCTTTGCCAAGAGGAATGGCTCAGGCCTAGAATGCGGAACCAAGTCCGCCGAGCAGCATCGCATTGTGCCTACTGCGCCTGACCACTTGCAAGTTCTCCCCAGCCTCGCCCTGTCATCACCAGATTGAGGAACGTACCTTCAAAGCCGGAGAACCCCATGCAATTTAAGAACGCGTGAAGGAAACGTTCAAGGAAGTCAGGATCGCCACGTACTTCTTCTCCCGCCCGCCGAAATTCCTCCCCAAGAAGGATTGCTGCCTCTTTGACTTCCACGGGGGGTTCGCCAGGCTGCGGACGTAGGTATGTCCAGGGAATGCTGGCCTTGAGTCCCGCTTGTCCTAGAGCCTCTAAGAGAAGATGCAGCAGAAACTTCTCCCTGTTCTGTTGCAGGTATTCCCGTAGCCCGTCCTTTCGGAGCTCGCCAGCCATGATGACTGCCCAGTTCGTTCCGAGTTCATGCGCCCTTACGACAAGATCCGGCTCATTCCAGTCTTTCACCGTACCGTGATGCCTTACTCTGCCAGTACGTACGAGCTCATCCGCCTTTCCCAATATCGAAGCTTTGGCTGCTTCCATATCCTTCACATCGACACGGACAGAGATCCGAGGAAAGATCTCTTCAGAGAGCGGGTTTGCTTTCCAAGAATCTGGACTCCAGTACTTGTTGAAGTTGCTGCTTACGAGATCTTCGGCACGCACAGCGCCAACGATTGTTGAGTAAAGTTCCATTACTGTGCTCAAATTGTGATAGTCTGCGAGATTCAACTCAAGCTCGACGAAGACGTAGGTCATTCTGACACCAACCTCGTTGGAGTAGGTTCTCAAGCTCTTCCGATTTGAAAGCTTTCCTAGAGGAGTTTCTGAAGTGCCCCGGCTGCGATCCAGAGAAACAACTTGCTCTGCTCTCTCAGCCACGTCTTGAGGTACCAGAATCTTGACGCTACCTTGTAACGCGGGTGAGCGAAAGATGCCCAGAGCGTCCGACAATCACAACGACGAAACACTCGGATTACTGAAGCATGAACTTGCTTGTCTGAAATCCAAGTTCAAGTTAGGCTCAGAACTAAAGCTTGAGTGGACACCTAATGACAGCGCAAAGAGCGGCGAAGTCACTGGCACAACGATTCGCATCTACGAAGCTGACACCACGAAAGCCTTGGACACGCTGCGGCATGAATTCATCGAGTACTTGCTCACTCGGGATCTTGTGGCCCCGTACAAGCGGCTGATAAACAAGCTCATCTCCCTGTTTGAGGAGGAGATGTATGACCGAAAGGAGAAGTTGGTTGAGATACTCCAAGAATTGACAGGATGAGCTAACAAGCTCATCTGTGTTCAGCCTAAACGGATCCTAAAGCTGTTGAAAGGTGATAGTTCGATTCTGGTGGTATGGTGTAGGTCGGAACGGACACCCGAGTACGCTGGTCGCGAAAGCGTTAATTCAGACAGCTGTCCAGCGGTAATGTGAAACATAATGACATCCCAGAAAAGGTTCTGCACGCATTGCGGAGAAGAAAATCCCGCAGACGCTACTTTCTGTACTTCCTGTGGAAGACAGATTCTCAGACCCGGTCCAGCTCAACGCAGCGTGAAGACCCTCGGCCTGATCGCCGGCATCGTGCTGGTTGCGCTCATAGCAGGGATCATCATTGCATCGAGCTACCATCCATACAGTCCTCCGTCTACACCTTCGCCAGCTACTACTGTCCCTGCTCCCATCACTACTACCATCCCCCTTCCTGCTACTACTACCACTCCGCCACCAGCGGTCACCGAGAGGTTACTGATTCGGTGGAGTGGAACCTTTGTCAAGACCTATTCGAGTCGGGGGATCTACAGTGAAATCTGGGCCGGAGGGCAGACTTCGGACTTCTTTAGAGCAACAAGTACTAGGGGGAAGGTCATATTGAAACTGACATATGATGGCCCCACTCCTCGTACCTTCAAGATTGATGAAATCACCGTTGGTTTCCCAAATCAGCCCGAGAGCCCAAGTTTCTATAGCGTCACCTGGAACGCGCAAGATGACAGAGAACTCATCTTGCAGAAATCCATCCTCTTGGACCCCAGAGTAGACACTCGAATAATCACAGTAGATGGATGGATCGGTAGTAACCTCGGCTACGATCCGAGAGTTGAGACCATCAGCTTTGTAGTGGAAATACTAGAGTACTCATGATCTAGATAGGACGACTTACGGCGCGGATCATCCGGCCTTTGCTATTAGCATCTTGCCGCTTCTCAGTTCCCTAGTGAGCTGGCATCCCTTGTTCGCGAATGCCGTAAGTCTTCGTCCGTGACCAATCGGTCAGGAACGCTCACTCGTCAAGGTGGGCTTTCTGACCAGAATCTTGCTATTCACGGTCTGAACCATTTCCCATCCTTTGTTCAGATATCTCTCCAGCTCCCTTTCTCTGACAAGCTTGTTCTGGAACCTTCCAGATTCTTGGTCTTGCCTGAGCTTCTGAGGATTGATGCTCAGCTTCTTGATTTCGTTTTCGTACACGCCGAGTTCTTCTGCCGGAGTAAGATCTTTTCCAAGCTCCTTCTCTTTTGCAACCTTCACATCGAGGAGGTCTATTCCAAGCAAGTTCTTGGCTATGCTCTTCAGAGCCTCGATCTGAGCTTCCTTAACGACTGCGCTCTCCTCGAGCTGCGATGTGGTGCTGAGAAATGGCTCGCATGCTTTGTACTGTGCCCGCATGTCTTCGATCATGTCCGGCGGAAGCTTGCCCTTGTTCGTGCTGTAGCGTGCCTCAATGTCGCCCTTGTGGCCAGCAATGAACTGCAGGTATGGATGACTAATCTTGCCTTTCGATTCGGCGATTATGAGCTGAGTCTCCGCATAGGCCCTTAGGACGTACGGTCTTTTGTGGACCCCCGCGGCGCGCATGTACTTCCTGATGAAGTCGGTTATCTTCTTCGTCATCGAGAACTCTTTCTCAGCCGCGCCTGGACGGTCATGACCTATCAGCGGGCTTTCCGAAGTCAGCTTCTCACCGTTTCTCATGCGTTCTTCAAGGTACTCTTTCAGATAGTCGCATCCCTCATGAGAGAGGAAGGTGAAGTACTTGCCTCTGGTCTTGCTTAGTGAGGATCTGACCACAACCATCGTTGGCACCTTGTCGAAAGTCACTTGCCTATCCTCTACTCTCAGCTCAGGGAAGTCTTTGAGCATCAGGCCGTCGCTTCCGTCAAAGTTGCCGATGCTTTCAGGCCTGAGATCTGCGAAGGCCATCAAGGCCTCAGCGACGCGTATTCTTGAGGGAGACGTTCTCAGTATCCTCGCAAGCTCTGCTTGAGTTGGGACTTGCTCATTCTCTATGGTCGGTGTGGCGTTGCGGTTGCTGACCTTGATACCACGCATGAGGGCGATATTGTTGTATCGCAGCCAGGATCTGACAGCCTTCAACAGCCCGATGATGTAGCCCGGCGACTTCTCCTCTACTTCAAGTCGCGCAACCAGATCCTCAAGAGAGTCTTGGAACCGCTTCATATCGCTCTTGGCTTGCTCTACCATTCCTTTCGGAGTAGTGGAGAGTAGCTCGCATAGCCTACCCAGTTGCCTTCTCACAATCTCGGCGTGTACTGGGCTCCCTCTTCTGACATTTCGGAGCCATCTCTGCAGGTCATCATCTTTCTCGAAATCGAGGTACTTCCTGGCTGTCCTGGCCAAACTCTTTCGACACCCATGCGTAGGGGCTAGATAAAAGGGATTCGCACTTAGTTGTTGGTGCGGCCGCCGGGATTTGGACCCGGGTTAGAGGCTTGGGGGGCGTCCGGCGAGACCGTGAGCTCGTCTCCGTCTTAGACCAGGTTGCCCACCGCTCGGCAGCGGTTCTGGACCACGGCTTTGTGGAGGCGTGCGAGCCTCACGCACCCTCGATCCCGCCTTATCGGCCGCGTCCAGAATCTACCATAACCCGTCATAAAACAGTGTACTCCGGAGGCGTGAGGCAAGGAAAGAATTTTCTTTCAGCGGTTTCATCCCGTCGGTTATGAACCTGTCAAGCTGGTGCATAGTCGACGAGGCACTGTACGTCGCCTACGCAAATGAGGAGTGGCGCCAGTACAACGGCCTGACCCACAGCGAACAGTTCATGAAGACCGTTGCCGAGAAACGAGTAGACCACGCCAAGGATTTCCTGTCAGAATTCAAAGAACCGAGACGGCTCTTCCTCGGCAAGGTCTACGATGTCGCCGACGCGTCAAAGACGCCCCTGAAGCTCGAGCTGTACCGCAAGCGCGAGCAGGAGCTCGTCTCAAGATCATACGAGGTCAACGGGAAGCCAGTCACATGGAACAGCTGGAGACAATTCAATGCTCAAGCGAGGAGCTCAGCGGATCGGAAGGCTGTCTTCGACGAGTTTGTGGGGAAAGTCGACCTCGTCACGCCGACGATCAGAGGGATGTTTGACAGGTCAAAAGAGGTCCAGAGCCAGTATGCAATGTCGCCGCTGGAGCTGTATCTGCAGCTTGAAAGGCTCTCACTCGGCGAGCTCAAAGATCTGGTGAAGACGCTCGGTTATGCTGCAAAGAAGCCGTTTGGCGAGCAGCTGGAACATTATTCCCAGGAGCTCAACGGACGGCCGGCAGAGTACTACGACGATCTCTACTACTTCCGCGGGAAGGTCTTCCAGCCCCTCGATTCCGCCTTCAGAGGTTTCAGCGCGGCGGAGGAGCCAAAACGCCTTCTCGCGAAGCTAGGCTTCCGTGTCGAGAGGCTGCAGACAGACGCTGAAGAGAGGCCTGGAAAGCATACTTCGCCCATCTGTTTCGGGGTTCAGATCCCCAACGATGTGCGGCTGCTTGTGCGTCCAGTCAAGCCATTCACGGACATGGAGAGCTCATTCCACGAGCACGGACATGGTATGCACTTCATCACGATCGCGGACAACGCCCCCTACTGGGACAAGTACACTATCCCGAACGGCGTCGCCGAAATCTTCTCAACCCTTCTTGAGCGCCTCATGAGGAAACACGCCTTCCTGACTAGGCATTTCAAAGTATCCAAAGAGATCGCTGACGAGGCGTTCCAGCGAACAAGGTTCATGGAACTATACTTCCTCACGTTCTACGCCGCCAACTCGCTCTTGAAGATCGAGTTCTGGGAACAGAACCTGTCGATGGAACAGGCGAACGAACGATACCAGCAGTACACGGAAGAGTTCATGGGCACGCCCTTGCCGGGCAAGTACTGGCAGCTTCACCACGTGATGCCGGACTACGACCTCTACTCGCCAAGCTACATCGTCGCCGCTGTCCGCGCAGCCGAGCTCGACCGGAAGCTAGAGAACCTCTTTGGCTCGCACTGGTGGGCGGAGAAACGCGCGGGGGATTACATACGAAGAGTTGCAAGCGATGGTGCAAGCATTCAGCTGTCACGCTTCTCGAAACTGGACACCCGACCATACCTGAAGCCGCTACTCTGAAGGCGGGTCGTCAGGATCCGTTCGTTGCTGAGAATCTAACGGAATTGGTACGGTAGCTGGCCGCGTTGGTGGGTCCCCCCTAGGGGGGTGCCCGCCTTCAATAGAGAGATTATATAGGTGGGGTCACGCCGCCGGAGTGCACAAACTGGCCTCGTGAACAGCTGTCGGCGGCGCTATGCCTCTATGAAATCCTCTGCCTTTTGAGGCTCTGAAGGTAGCCCTTTCCTCTTCCTGATGTCCGCGATCACTTGATTGATCATTGATCCCGGAACCGGCGCCCAGTGAGAGAATTCGAGCCCCCAGAACGCCCTTCCAGCCGTGGCGCTTCGCATTACCTCCGATAGGTCGAAGGTCTCTGAGGTAGGGATCTCTCCGACGACGTAGACGAGATGCCCTCTCTGATCCACTGACAGCACCTTTCCTCTCTTCTGTGAGATGACGCTCGTGGCCGCTCCCAACAGATCCGGCGGAGCCTTCACAGTGATCTTCTGGACGGGTTCGAGGAGTGTCGGATTTGCCGACATGAAGGCCGCGAACATTGCACGTCTAGTCATCGGCATGATCTGGGCGGGTCCTCTGTGGACTGGGTCCTCATGAAGTGAGATGTCAGTTACCTTGACTTTGGTACCTCTGACGCTCTCGTAGGCGAGCGGGCCCTCCTTGAGGCCCCACCGGTAGCCGGCGAGGACCATGTCCTTGACCTCCTGAAGGAACTGAGCTCCCTTGGTGACCTCTATGAGCATATTCCCGGTGTCCTCAACGGCCCACACGCCACGGGCTTCTTCTGCGGGCCAGCCCTTCTCTCGTAGGACCTTTGCCATTGCGTGCCGATCCATGTACTCGCCAATCTCGCCTTTCTTGATCATGCCGATCATGTCTTCGCCGAGCGGTTCGATCTGGATGTAGATCTTGTTGTGCTTGTTCGGCGACCGACCCTCAAATGGACCGGCGGCAGCGCGCACGCTCTCCCTGTAAATCACGATCGGGGTTGATGTGACGATCTCCAAGCCGGTCTTGGTGATCAGCGTGTTTGCGATCTCAAGGTGGAGTGTGCCCATTCCTGAGATCAGGTACTCGCCCGTTTCCTCGTTGATCGTAGTCACCAGGTTCGGGTCCTCAATCGAGAGCCTCCTCAACGTGTCCACAAGTCTCGGAAGATCACGGCTATACTTCGGCTCAACGGCCATTGTCACAACTGGCTCGGTGACGTACTTCACCGCCTCGAAGGGCACCACATCCTTCTGCGACGAAAGCGTCTCACCGGCCCTAGCGGCGTCAAGTCCGAGCAGGGCTGGTATGTTGCCCGCGGTCAACGTTCCAACGATCTCTCGGTAGGGCCCCATGAAGATGCAGACCTGCTGGATCCTCTGGTCAACCCGCGCGCCGAACAGATGGATCATGCTTCCCTCTTTCAGCGTCCCCGAGAACAGGCGCCCCGACGCAACGACTCCTGCCTGCGGGTCAACGACAATGTTCGTGACTGACATGACTGCTGGGCCGTTCTCGTCGCAGTTTATCATGGCCTTGCCCACTTCGCTATTCAGATCGCCTTTCCAGATCTTCGGAATTCGGTACTTCTGCGCGACATGTGGCGGGGGCATAGCCTCAACCGCCATGTTTAGTATGGCCTCGTGAAGCGGGGCCTTCTCTCTCAGCTGGTCAACTTTCTCATTCAGATAGGCGTCTACCACATCAGAGAACTTGATCCCCTTGGCATTCGCTGCTTCGGCTGTGAACCCCCAGCGGTCCTTCGCCGAGCCCATTGCGACGGTGTTCCCCGCAAAACTCACTGTCCACTTCTCACGGTACTCGGGCTCCGCGTACATGTTGACGAGTCGGTTGAACTCGGAGATGATACGTGAGATCCTCTCTTGGACCTGTTCGGAGGAGAGGCGCAGCTCTTTGATCAGTCGGTCGATCTTGTTGATGTAGAGGACGGGCCGAACTCTATCCTCCAGAGCCTGCCTCGTGACCGTCTCTGTCTGGACCATGATCTCTTCGACCGAGTCGACAACGACCACTGCTCCGTCGATTGCACGTATCGACCGGGTGACCCTGCCGGAAAAGTCCACGTGTCCTGGCGTGTCGATCAGATTGATCACGTACGCTTTTCCTTCACGCTCGTGGAGCAGGCTCACGTTGGCGGCCTTGATAGTCATTTGGCGTTTCTGCTCCTCCTCCATATAGTCGAGCGCTAATGCTGTTCCAGCGACGGAGGGGGACAAGAGACCCGCGGCCGCGAGAAGCGAGTCGCTCATCGTGGTCTTTCCATGATCTACGTGAGCGATAATCCCGATATATTCCGGGCGAGGCTAGTGCCTACGCCTTTCGGATCTGGTCCTTGTTCTCGATGATCTTCATGATCTCAGTTGTTGTCTTGTAACGAGGCATCTCTATCTTCACTCATCAAAGTGGCCTGCACAGTCTTCAGATGACTTTTATACTTTTCCAGCTCGAATCCGCCTCGAAATCTTACAAGCCTCGACGCACATCTGTCCTGAGCAGTCTGCGAGCGGCATCTGCAAGGTCTCTGAGTTGGGTTTCAATCTACGACCCATAGTAGTCCGAAAGGAGATCGCCCCCGAGTCCCTCAGAGGCAGGACTCTGGCTGTCGACGCAAACAACATGCTCTACCAGTTCTTCTCTCTGATCAGGACCCCGGAGGGGGTTCCGCTGAGAGACCGAGAGGGTAGAACCACATCGCACCTTGCGGGCCTGCTCTATCGCTCGACTAGACTGATGCTTGACTATGATCTGAGGTTCGTGTTCATCTTCGACGGTCCGCCTCATCCCCTCAAGGCAAAGGTCCTCGCTGGAAGGAGGGCGGCACGTGAGAAAGCAAAGGAAGAATGGAGCGAGGCGTTGCGCAGACATGACTTCCAGACGGCTTGGTCGAAAGCGGTTGTAATGAGCAAACTTGACGAGACGATGATTGCTGACGCAAAGCATCTGCTCTCATACATGGGCATGCCGTACGTGGAAGCACCCGGTGAAGGAGAAGCGCAGGCAGCCTTCATCACATCGCGGGGCGATGTGTGGGCCGCAAACAGTCGAGACTACGATACCCTCCTGTTCGGGAGCCCGCGCCTAATTCGATATCTCATCGTCTCCGGTCAGGAATTCCTGCCCAGCAAAGGGATCTCCCGCCCGCTGAAACCCGAGCTGATAGACCTCTCAGCCTTTCTTGCTCATCATGGCATCACGCGTGAACAGCTCGTAGACCTTGCGATAGCGGTTGGAACAGACTTCAACGAGGGCATCAAAGGAATAGGACCCAAGACCGCGCTCAGGCTGGTCAAACGCCACGGCTCGCTCGAGAAATTCCCCGAGACCCTAAGACAGGCGCTTCCCCAAGACTTGGATACGTTGCGGGGCATCTTCCTAAGGCCGAGGGCCAGAGAGGACTACTCGGTACTATGGCAACAGCCGAACGAGGAGGGCCTCTCTAGATTCCTCTGCGACGAGAGAGGGTTCGCAAAAGAGAGAGTGCAGATCGCGGTAGAGAGATTGAGAACAATATCGAAGCGAAG
>Ga0315312_1002769_pt1 | contig 11821 bp, 15 predicted proteins | sample TDP7_MG_FD_203629 | JGI IMG/M metagenome (GOLD analysis project Ga0315312, IMG submission 203629) | Freshwater sediment microbial communities from Lake Towuti, South Sulawesi, Indonesia - TDP7 | ecosystem: Environmental > Aquatic > Freshwater > Lake > Sediment | place: Indonesia: South Sulawesi... | reverse complement strand
ATCGCCACTCCTCGCCATTCTGTCCTTGACCCAGATACAGTATTTGAAATTGGAAAACAAGTTTTTTCACAATTAAATATTCAACCTTGGGACACCCACAAACGTGTCATAGCAAGCAGACAATTAGTTGGAATATTCGATAGATATGAAGGGATGAAATTAGGAATAACTTTCAATGCCGGTGACATTCTTACAACTTATGCTATTTCCATTGGCCAAATGGTCGAACTTGAGGTTTGTACAAATCCGTTAATTTGGGCGCGAGGAATGTTCAGTAGTCTCATTAAGATTGGTGGATCACAATTAGAGTGGAGAGCGAAAATGCTTCGATTGACTGGAATAGAAAATACCGACATTCTCAAAGAAAAAATTACAACTTTGGCTCAAGAAGTTATGAGTGGGAAGAAGGGATTGGCTGAAGTCATCGAAAGTTCAAAACAAAAACCAATAGTTATAGAACAGGCACAAATCATTCTTGGAGCCTTTTGTAAATCTTATGGAATAGGACAAAAAATTCAGGAAGATATAATTGGTGATTTCAAAGATTCAAACGGAAAAAGTCTATTTGATTTGGCTCAATCTACCAGTCACATAAGTTGGTCTAGTGAAAGATTCAATAAGGATGCAATAAAAGCACCGGGTATTCTCGCGGCTATATCTGCCGCATTAACCTCAATCCGTGATCCTCAAGAGATGTACACCACCTGCTTGGCTAGAGTTCAACATTGAGAGGTTAAAAGTATGAAAAAATCAAAAATTGAAAAACAATGTGATTTTCGGGAGATAATATGCAAATGCGAAGGTGAAACAATTCCAATTAGGCAAGGCGAAGTATTAGAACATATGAATCTAAAAACTGGTGGCCATGCTTCTTTCGCTATTCTTTATTGTGAACTATGCAAAAAAGTTAGATTCTTTCCCAAATTAAATGCTGAAATCTTCATAAGAGATGGTGTAGAAGAAGAGAAAATATGGCTCTACACAGAATTATTAAGAGGAATAAGTCGATGAAAAAATGGTTGAATAGACGTAATGCCGGAGAAATTCTTGCCATAGAACTCAAAAATCTATATTTTGAAAGAGAACCATATGTTTTAGCAATTCCCAAAGGTGGTGTTGAAGTTGGATACGAAATTGCCGACCGACTTCATATACCATTAAATATAATAAATGTGGCAAAAGTCCGACATCCTAATTTTAATGAATTCGCAATTGGTTATGTCGTCGAAGACATGGCACCAGTTCTTGGTTATAAACCAGAAGACTTGGTTAGTTTTCCTCACGGGAGAGGTCTTTTAGAGGAATCGATAGAAAGAGCCAAAGAGAAAGTATGGCAATTAACTGAAAAATTTAGAGGTGGAGAGAAACTTCCGAATTTATCGAATTATAGTGTAATTCTGGTGGATGATGGAGTGGCAACTGGATGGACAATTCAAGGAGCAATAACATATCTTTTAAAAACAAATTCTGTCAAAACCTTCGTTAAATCCGATAATTCAATTGTAGCAGATATTATATTAGTCTCGCCAGTTGCAGGCGTAAATGAATATTTTAACTTTTCACAAAAAGTTTTACATTTCGTCTGTCCTAATGTGGTTTCGAAGCTGGAAGCCGTGAGTGAATTTTATTGTGAGTTCGATGATATTCCAGATGAAGAAATTGAATGTTATCTCCGACATGCCAGAAACTGGATGGCAAAAACTTCAGATACCTGTCTTAGAATTCGAAAAGGAGAAAATCCAGATTGTCATACATGTGAAACAACAGAATCATGTTTAATATTAAATAGTTTGAAGCGAAAAATAGGTGAGGGTAGTTAGATAATGCCAACTTATCATGTAACTATTTTCCTTTATCCAGAACCGTTCGCAGAATATTTAGGGATTGTAAGTAGTTTTGTAGAATCAAACTTACAAACTGCCAAAGAAGTAAAACAACAAATCCTAGACTATCAGAAGAAGAAAAATATAATTGTCAAAGACGTAATTGTTACTGGACCACATAAATAGGGTGAGGTAAATTAGAATGAGTGGTGGGGATGAGAAAATACAGACACTTGTCACTTTACTTGAAAACGCGGTTAAACAGCTGAAGATAGCAGGGACAGAGATCAGTATATGTGCTAGTGGCACAACGCCTCTGAGGGCCGCAAAATTCTTGAACATCCTCGGTAAAGAGACACATCAACTCAGTATGGAACTCCAGATTTTTCTCGGAGATGTTCCATTTGATGACAAAATGCCTTGGGAGATTCCGAAACAGCCAAGTCTGAACATTTTAAAAAGGATGAAAGAAGAGGGTGAATTGTGAAATGGAGTTTGATAGAGTAAACTATCCCTTCGAAGATATACTATCCCTTTGAGGGATAATTCCTTATCTTTTAGATAGAAGAGTTATTAAACAGTAGTACCTAGCCAATCCAGAGCTTCGCCGACGCCTTCCTCTGCAACAATATCATTAGCCGATCCGGATACTGGTCTCCATCGGTAGATTTGACAGGCCGATAAATAAACTTTACTATTTGCAACACCATTAATTTCTTCATAGAGATGGAATACGGTGTCGTCATTGAAGAGGTCATATAACAGATCGGTATCTTGATCTGCCATAAACCATCTTCGGATTGTGAAAGTTGCGTGACGTGTTCCTTTTGCATGTTGACCGGTAGCAGAACCATAGTAAAATTCAACTCCGCCTTCCTTTATCAACTCGACGTTCAATGCTTCTACAACACCAAGAGCCACAGTCCCTAGAGTTGGGTGGACAATCGAGATCAATAGACTCTTAGCCTTATATGGCTGACTCACCATTTCAATACACCTTCCTATTGCTAATAAACTAATAGAACATTTATGCTTATAAATCTTTTTCGTCTCTAAACTGAAGAGAAATCTTCAAAATTAGATGAAACCGAAAAGTTTAAATACTTGTTGATTCTAAATATATCTGAAGTGAAATGACTTGAGTAATCCTGTTCGATTAGTAAAATTCGATTACCAAAATAATCGAATAGAGATAGTTGAACCAACAACAATAGGTCAATCGGGAATTTCAATTTTACCAAACGAAAAAGGAGAGTATATATTAACTTCAGACGTACTTAAAGACCTTCTATCGGAAAGAAAAACTTTAACGGAGAAAGAACAAATCGAAGAACTCAAAATGATGATCCACGAAATCCGTAAGCATAGATTGCTTACTATTGAAGATTTTTTAAAGAAGTTAGATGATATTGCTAGTAAACAAGAGGCCATCGCCTTAGAATTTGATTCTGCTACTGATATGCTCGAAATAAAGAAAGTCGAAGGGAAAAGTAGGGCTTATTCGAGTTTGAAAAATACCGTAAAAGAATATCGATATGTTCTCTCGAAACTAATCGATGAAGAGAAAGCTCTTAGGACACGAATAGCCAAACTCGAAACAATGACCGGATAGAGGTGGGCCTCATGCCTGAAGAAGAGGCCACAAAAATTTACAAAAAAAGGAAACAGCAAAAAACGGACCTCACGGAAACTATTGATAAATGGCGAGAAACTTGGAGAGAATATGGACCAGTTCGTTTTGCTGAAGAAGTATTGACGAATCCCCCGGATGCTCCACCACATCCAACCCTGGGAATATTGAAAAATATGGTTCTTTCCAATGACCAAAAAGAATTCCTTAATGATATTTGGAAAGGTGGAGTTAACCTGGCCATAGTTTCAGCCGGACGTGGTGCAGGAAAAACATTGGTGTTAGCGGTATGGAATTGCTGGAGAGTTACTTGTTTTGACCATTGGTCCATATCTTGTATGTCCGGTTCACAAAGGCAATCTAGGCAACTTCAAAAATATATCGATTATTGGCGTGACACGGTTCCCGAAATTAAATATTGTATAAATAAATCTATAAAAGGAATCGAACCTGCTATCTATTCTCGGATGGGTGGAGAATGTAAATTTCTCCCCTGTTCTACTACCGCCGCACGAGGGCCTCATGTTCCAGAAGTTCAAATTGATGAGGCAGTCGAGGCCGAAGCAAAAAGTCAAGAGGGAGCCGAAGCGGTCGATGCTATCTGGTGGCAAATTACTGGTAAAAAGGTTGGCCGGGTCTTTATGACATCTACAACTCATTATTTGGGTGGTAAATTTTATAAATATCTTACTGATGCTGAATATTATGGATTCAAACCCTATTATTGGGCCATTGCTAAACATATAAGTGGGAAAAGTCCTGAAATTACTTATACAGATAAAAATCCAGATCATTGGGAACCAAATGTTTGGTGGGTCACAATGGAATCGCTCCGAATGCTTAGAAGGGCAAAATCCGATGATGAATTTTTATGCGAAGCTCTAGGTAAACCTTCAAGAGCATCTGGTACAATCTTCCGTGTGGATGATCTTAATGCCTGCATTTGTGATCAATGTGAAGAGTGCAGACCATATCAATGGGGATATTGCAAACTTATAGAACAGTTCAAATTAGGTGATTCTCAAAACCCAACTAGAGATATTATAGAAAGGAGAATGAGTTTTGATTATGGATCACCTGCTCCTTGCGCTCTAACAGTCGGGGGCAAGAAGGGTAAATATATCTTTATCTTATACAACGATGAACAAAGAGGGTTGGGACCGGACGAAATTACGGAGTGGTTAGACATAACTGGTAAAATGTGGAGCGCGCTGATTCTTATTCCAGACCCAAGTTGTTATAGTCATGTTGGAAGGAAGGCAGAAGAAAAAGGCTTCACAGTTTATCTCATTGATTCAAGTAAAAAGAGTGAAAGAATATTTAATTGTGAAAATTTCATCGAGAGGCATTTTATTATTATACCGAAAAGTTTCTGGATTTTAGTTTCATCACTAAAACAAGCAACAAGAGATGAAAAAGGTAATGTGAGAAAAGTAAACGATCACGGGTTTGATACACTTTGTTACTTACTAGATGGATGGAATGTAGAAGAAGATAGTGGAGGAGCGATATTCGACGTACTTTTAGGTCAAGAAAGAGGATCGAGAACAACTGAAACTACAAAGGAAAGAGATATAAACCAGGGCGTGATATTATGGTGATGGTGAAAAAATGATACCTCTGGAAGCGATAAAGACTCTCGAAGAAGCTAAAGAAATAATGGAATCATTAATCAAGGAATATATGGAAACTGAAAAACTCCAAAAAAAGAGATACGACTTTCTTTGGGCAATCGCAAAGAAGTTCAAGTTGAATTTCAGCGTAGAAGTTTTGGGAATGTCCATCGACGAATTTTCAGGAAAATAAAGAAGGTTTTTCTTTTGAAATTTTTTTATGATTCTGAAAAGACAAAGGAATTTGAAACCCTCTTAGTAGAAAGATGGAGCGAACCCAAACCACGTGAAAAAATACATGTATCTGATATCGTCCATTGCTTAGTCGGCGCATGGTGTAGAATGAATCATATTCAAAAAGACCCAACAAAAGAAAATATAGGAATGTTAATTTTTGGTATTATTGGTGGACAGGTAATTCAATGGGCTTTTCCCGAAGATTGGTGTGAGAGTGAAACTGATCTTGAATCCACAATATTTGCTCACATTGATGTTTTTGATAAAAATCTTCATAGTCCCTATGAAACAAAAGCAAGCAGAAAAAAAATATTTAAAGCATCAGATGTTCCTCCATCATGGGTTGATCAATTAATATGTTATATGACAATGAAAAATTCAGATATAGGTTGGATTTTGATTTTGAATGTCTTTTCCAACCAAATCTCTGCCTTCAGACTCGAATTAACTGCTAATGAAAGACTTGGCCAGACTATTGTTATGATGGAGAGGGCGGCGAAGTTGCAAAAAGCACTTAAAGAGAACAATCCAGAGTTACTTCCACTAAAACCGGAAGAATATGAAAATTGTCTTTTTAAAAGAACTTGTCCTCGAAAAATTGCTTGCAAGGTAGCGGCTAAAAATTTGAAGACGAATGATAAAAATCCTCTGGAGTAAGGTTTATAAGTTTCGAACGGATACTATTTTAGTATATATTTCGGTGATCGGATATGACCTTGAATGAAAATGCCTTAACCGAAAATGCTCTTGTAGTAATTCGTCAAAGGTATTTGATGAAAGATAAAGACGGTGAATTTATTGAAACACCAGACCAAATGTTCAGACGGGTGGCAAAGGCCATAGCCTCAGCAAATGGAGATGAGAAATACGAAGACTCTTTTTATAGAATAATGAGTAATCTTGAATTCCTACCTAATTCTCCGGCCCTTTTTAACGCCGGGACGAAAAGACTAGGCTTGTTATCGGCTTGTTTCGTGTTACCTATCGAAGATAATATTATTAGTATAATGGATGGAGTAAAGAATGCCGTCCTTATACACCAAAGTGGAGGTGGCACGGGTTATACATTTTCACACTTAAGACCGAAGGATGATATTGTGGCCTCTACTGGTGGTATAGCTAGCGGTCCCATTAGTTTCATGAAAATTTATGATGTTGCCACCGAAGTCATAAAGCAAGGTGGGAAGAGACGCGGAGCAAATATGGGTATATTGTCCGTGTCACACCCAGATATAATTAATTGGCTTGTCATGAAAGAGAGAGAAGGCGCATTCAATAATTTTAGTGTTTCAGTAAGTTTAACAGATGAATTTATGGAAGCCGTTAAAAACGATGAAGAATATCCACTCATTAATCCCAGGAATAATAAAATCGTTAAAATGGTTTCGGCTCGCGCAATTTGGAATCTACTTATAGCCATGAGTTGGCATAATGGCGAACCTGGTGTCATTTTTATTGATACAATTAATAAATATAATTCTCTTATTAAAATTGGTAAGATGGAAGCAACAAATCCATGCTCAGAAGTTCCATTATATCCATATGAAAGTTGTAATTTGGGATCAATTAATCTTTCCAAAATGATTAAAAATAATGAAATCGATTGGGAGAAATTAAAAGAAATAATTTGGTTGGCAGTTAGATTTTTGGATGATATTATTGATGTGAATATATTTCCATTACCTCAAATAGAAGTGGCTACAAAACTTAACAGAAAAATCGGTCTTGGAGTCATGGGTTTTGCCGACATGCTTATTAAGATGGATATTCCTTATAATTCCCTGGAAGCCAGAAAACTCGGTCAAAAAATTATGAAATTCATAACGGAGGAGGCTAGACAATGTTCTGTCGAACTTGGAAAAGAACGTGGATCATTTGCGAATTTTAAATTGAGTAAATGGAGCGAAAATTATGACGCGATGAGAAATGCTACGGTTACAGCAATTGCACCTACCGGTTCCATTTCAATTATCGCCGGATGTTCATCCGGTATAGAACCAATTTTCTCTTTTGCTTTAAAACGAAATCTGAAAGAAAGTCTTGGTGAAAATTTGGTAGAAATTCATCCCCTTCTTGTAAATTCCCTCTTAAAACATAATATATCAATTGAGGACTTTGGAAAAAAGGGATATGATATTGACCTCCTTCCCGATGAAATAAAAAGAATATTCGTAACGGCTCTTGATTTGACCGCCGAAGATCATGTCAGGATGCAAGCGGCCTTCCAAAAATATGTAGATAATGGTGTGAGCAAAACGATAAATTTCCCAGAGAGCGCAACGATTTGTGACATTGAAAAAGCCTTCTGGTTAGCATATCAATTAGAATGTAAAGGATTGACAGTTTATAGGAATAATAGTCGTAAAAAACAAATTTTGGAATCAGTAAAGAACGAAGAATTAGAAAACGAAAAAACTTGTCGAAATGGATCGTGTTCTCTTTGAAAATATATTTATTTTCAGGAAATGGGGCCGGAAAAACAACTAATGCTCTAGGTTTGGCTCTCCGATCTTTGGGTCACGGCCATAATGTCTTGGTGATCCAATTTTTGAAATGGTATAAAGAAACAGGAGAATACAAATTCATGGAGAAGTGGCGTGTTATCCCTAGTTATCCAAAACGCGGCAAATACATAATAAAACAATATGGTCGTCAAGGATGGATAGGTTTAAATAATTTAACTGAAGAAGATAAGGAACTTTGTCACAAGGCTTTAGATGATACAATATCGATAGCGGGACTTCTGCTTCCAAAACTTATTATACTTGATGAAATAAACCTCGCAATTCATTGTAAACTTTTAACTATCGATGAAATCAAACTCTTCCTAAAAAAATTGCCGGAATGTAATGTTGTCATGACTGGAAGATATGCCTCAGAGGAACTAATCAATCTGGCCGATTTTGTTAATATAATTACTGATACAAAGTTCCCTGAAGAGTCTGTTTGTGAGGAAGGCATTCAATATTAATTTATAATAAACGACCCTTTTTTTCTAGGGTTATTTGCATGTTTGGTGGAGTCAATTGAGTCATTAGTTTGATAAGTGTTGGGTCTTCAGTTAATGGATTAATCAATGTGGAGACGAAAAGGAAACTTTTAACTCTGGCATGTCTTTCCATCGTGGAATTTGCTAACTCTTTCTCTTCATTCTTTAAAATTTCGGGAAAGTTCTTAGCAAGCCATATCAGGTTTTCCAACATCTTATCTATATGTTTTTGAATGCGAATCATATTTTGGCTGTATTTTTTTGGGTTATCGTATTTGGTTTCAAGTCCTTTTTGTAATGATTCTAGCCATATCCGTTGGAGGTCAGTTATCATTTTCATCATTCTCCTTTGAAATATAGTATCCCAATCATACTTATAAACATTCGCAAAAAAATGAAGAGATAACGTTTAAAAGAGAAGAAAGAGTATAATTTATTAGGTATGTGATGGAAATGTCTTCCAAGGAAGAAAAGTTAATTGAAAAACATGCACCATTAAAGCCAAAAGAAGTGGCCGAGGTCAAGAAGCAAGCACAACAGGCCAAAAACATCTATGAAATTGAACAGTCAAAAGTCGAGGAAAATTTATCAAATTTCCTCAAGAAAGCCGACCCTGTTTTAGATGAAGACGGTAATCCAATTCTCTATATTCGCCGACTTTCGATGCGAGAATTAAAGTCTCTCCTGCCCCAAGAGCTTATGGATTTCAAGGGTAAGGCAGAAGAGATAGACCCACAATTAAGTGAAAAATTCGAAAAGGAATTCTATGTGAAATTAGCTGAAGTGATCGTAGCTCCGAAAAAAACGGCTGAAGAGTGGGAAGAGGCAATAAATCCCTGGCTACTCAAAGCAATTTGGAATCATTTTGCATTGATGACCGAAGTGCTTTCAGGCCAAATCGAGGGTTTTTGAGAAGCCCGCAAGGTCGGGCGCATGGAGAACTGTGTCGGTGGCTCGGTTGCCTTCCAAGCGAACTTTACACGAAACATGATCCGACTCCTGCGGATTTCATATATGTGGCCACATACTACAAAATCATTACCGAAGAAGAAGCCGAAAAGATGAAGTCAGTTATCGGCGAAGGTTCAATTCCATCGCCAAGCCTTCCACATATACCCAGAAGGTGAAGAAAAATGGCCGTTCGAGTTTGGAAAGAAGATATGGGAACAGAAGCGAGAGCAATGACGGCAACTGAAAAGGTAGAACAGCAGGCAAAATTAGATTTTGAAACGGCCATTGATGAATGGTGGCAAAAAGTTCTTGAAGAAGCTAAGTATCTTTGTGCCATGATGGCTTATGATACTGGTACTCTTCATGACACGATTAGAATAGTTAAAGGTGAACCCGGTATAGGATTTTTTGAAATAACTGCCGGTCCGGCAGGCGTGACTGTAGATCGAATGCTTATGGCAGGAGGACTTTTAATAAATCCAAAAAGCGGTAGAATTTGTGATTATGCGTCTGCGGTTCATGAAGGATATCATACTCGGTCAGGTACTTTTATACCTGGAAAACCGTTTTTGACAATGGCTTTAGATGAGATGGAACCTGAATTAATGATGATAATGAATAAATTTATGGATAAACAACTAACGACATGGGCGAGGGATTGAAATGCCTATAGGTATGAGTATGAGAACTATTTTCCTTGTGGTGCGAGGTCAATATCAGGCACAGATGGCAATGAGGATGGCCAGAGCGGATATAAAAGAATTAAATGCAGAACAAAAGAAAGTTATTCAAACTGCTAGTGATATGAAACAGGCCGCTCAACACTATTTATTTGCCGGTGTAGCTTTTACGGCCTTTGGTGGAATGGTTTTGACGGCAGTCACCAAAATCATGGAAAAGTCGAGATACGGAGAATTATTAATGAGAAGATTTGGGGCCACATCTCAAAGAAGTATGGAAATACTAGGAAATGTTATGGCAAGAACTTTAACGCCTTTATTTAATCTTTTAATTGCATTTCTTGATATGATTAATCGAAATCCTGCATTGGCCAAATTAATTGGAACATTTATTGCACTCGCAGGACCAATATTTATCGTTATAGGTCTTGCAAGAATATTTCAATGGATAATAATGCAACTATCAGTCAATTTATTTTTGTTAGCCAATCGATCTGTTTTTGCTGGAGGGGCTTTAAGTATGTTGGCAGATATGGAAGCTGTAGCGGCCACAAAAACAGAATTACTTACCGTATGGATGACTAGACTGGGCACGGCAGTAAATGTAGTTTTAGGAGCATTTATGATAACATTCAGCATTGTTTCGTCACTAATGACGAAATTCGGTGCCCTCCCCGCTGTAATAGGGATAGTATGTGGAGCATTAATGATATTGGTTGGATTATTATGGAGTGCGGCAGTAGCCCAATCAATTTTAACCATAGGTGTAGGAGTTGCCGTCGGTGCCACCGCCGCACTATTGGCTTATCGATCAATGAAAAACCAAATAGACGAAACAGCAAGTTATCAATATGGTACGGATTTCGTTAAAAAGGGTGGATTAGCAATTGTTCACGGCGGAGAAAAGATCATATCTGCTAGACAAAGTGTTTCGACTGCACTCCAAGAAAGACGAAATATTGCCCAAATAGACCGGCAAGGTGCAGGCGTGAGACAAAGTAAATGGGATGTAAATATTCACATTGGCCAAGTACAGACAAAAGCCGATAAAGAGGAATTAACTCCATTGATTTTGAAAACTTTGAGAGATGCAACCGATAATAAGGTGTAGATAAATGGTTGAAACTATATTAATTAATGGCATTAGCCGTAATTTCAACGAAATACATTTCACACAGAATCATCCTTCTGCTGATCCCGATACTTTTTCGGCTAGACTTCAATATTATAATAACATTTCACTATTTGATCCAGTAGAAATTAAAAAGAATAATGTTATAGAATATTATGGTTATGTTGAAGAAATGAAACCGTCTATGGGACCAAGTGGAAAAGAACTAACAGTTACAGGTAGATGTTATAAATTAATTTTATGGAAAAAATATACTGATAGATACCAGGAAACACGGGAGATTGGACCTGGAACCAAATCAGGATTTTTTGGTAAAGTCTATCCGGACGAATTGATGAAATTTTTATTGAGATGCCCTATTTCGGATTCGCCGGTTGGTGCAGTAAGACAAAAAATTGGATGGGGAATTAATTCACTTAATTGGGTTGTATCATCGGCACAACCAGTAGTTCAAGGCTACCATCCTTATTATGCGGTAGTTAGAACTCCGGGGCTTTGTTGGAAAGATAGGCCAGATTCATTAACTTGGGGGAATATAAATTTAATAGTTAATGGATTTGCCAACCAGACAAAGGAATGGGATAGTGTTGGAAATTCCCCTTGGCTGGATACAGATGATGGCGATACAAGTTATATTTATGATAATGCCGGTGGACCGGCTGAACCTGCTATACAATATTTTACATTTAATAACTTGGATTCGGATGTCTCCGAAATAAGGACGGTGACACTATGGTTAAAATGCAGACATGATAATTATGCAGAC
>Ga0315312_1002768_pt1 | contig 11826 bp, 12 predicted proteins | sample TDP7_MG_FD_203629 | JGI IMG/M metagenome (GOLD analysis project Ga0315312, IMG submission 203629) | Freshwater sediment microbial communities from Lake Towuti, South Sulawesi, Indonesia - TDP7 | ecosystem: Environmental > Aquatic > Freshwater > Lake > Sediment | place: Indonesia: South Sulawesi... | reverse complement strand
TGAGACGCTTGTTCAAACCTCTCTTGTATAGGGCGTGCGTCGCGGTAACCCACTGGGCAGAACCTGTCCTTAGGAGGACCAAACACCCATATACCGGCGGAGAATTTCAAGTCTGTTCTCATGACAAGATTCCTCAGTAGAGGGTTAACGCCAAACTTGTTTTAAGCTCTTCGGACAGAGGACGGTCTTCGCTACGGTTACCGAGAGAGTTTTTAACTATCGTCTTGCATAACTGCGGAGTGTCGCAGATCAGCCGTTTTGTCAGACAGTTTAGAAAGCTTGCTTTGACAATAGTAAGAGGTGTTTACTGTGAGCATAATAAGGAACTTTTCCGAACTCGTCAAAAATGCAGGATCGACTCGAGATCGAGAAGCGAGAAAACTAGCATTGAAGGCCCTAAATGTCTCTATCGAGACTGTAGATCCGAAAAGGATTGTACAATCGAAAGTCAAGATCAAAGGCGAAACCTTAACCATAGATGGTTTTAAGCTATCTTTGAGAAGGTTCAAGCGAGTAACTGTGGTCGGGGCAGGAAAAGCCAGCGGCGCTATGGCCGAGGCTTTCGAGCGAGTTCTTTCAGACAGAATAACGCGTGGGCTTGTTAACGTTCTTGAAGGGACGAGGTCTAATTTTCACACCGACAGGATAGAACTCCAGGAAGCAAGCCACCCTGTGCCAAGCGGCAAGAACACTGAAGCAACTGAACGCATGCTTGAGCTGTTAGCGGGTCTCTCGGAAGACGACCTCGTCTTCTGTTTGATTTCGGGAGGAGGATCCGCGATGATGAGCAGCCCGGCAGCAGGCATTTCACTAGCGGATAAACAAGAGATTACACGTTCCTTATTGAAGTGTGGAGCGACGATCCAAGAGATCAATACTGTTCGAAAGCATTTATCCAAAGTAAAAGGAGGATGGCTTGCGAAGAAAGCCTATCCCTCGACCCTTGTAAGTCTGATAGTTTCCGACGTAGTTGGTGACCCACTCGATTCAATCGCATCTGGACCGACAGCTCCCGACCTGACGACATATCTTGACGCAATAAAAGTATTGAAGAGGTATGACCTCTGGGGCGGTTCACCAAATTCGGTTAGAGAAAGGCTAGTCAAGGGATGCAGAGGCGCAATTCCAGATACGCCTAAGTCTGATGATGAGAGCTTCAAGAAGGTTTTCAATATCGTGTTAGGGAACAACCGTTTAGCGTGTTATGCAGCACAACATACACTAGAAGAGTTCGGATTGGAGACGCTTTATCTAACATCATTCTTAGAGGGAGAAGCAAGAGAAGCGGCATTGGTTCTTGCTTCCATAATCAAAGAGATTGACGCGTGCGGCCGTCCAGTCCGTAGACCTGCTGCATTGATGGCAGGAGGCGAGACAACGGTAGCTGTCAAGGGTTCTGGAAAAGGAGGACGTAACCAAGAAATGATTCTAAGCCTAATTGGAAAGATCGCCGGTATGTCTGGAGTTGCCGCAGCTTCCCTTGGTACTGATGGCGTTGATGGGCCTACGGATGCAGCAGGGGCTATAGTTGACGGTGAGAGCTTAAGGCGCGCTATCGCGATGAAGCTCAATCCTACTGAGTTTCTTTTGAACAATGACTCCTATGGATTCTTCTCAAAGATGAAAGACCTGATATTCACAGGTCCCACAGGAACGAATGTCAACGATCTATTCGTTGCGGTTCTGGTTTAGACATCCCTCACATTACCGTTTTTGATTTGAAGGGCCCGAAGGCTGCGATTGTCTACTCTCCATAACCTGATGAACTCGTCGTCCCGGCTCCCGTAAGTTTTAAACAATTGCCAGATGCAAATAGAGCTTTGCAGGAATGGAGGTAAGTTGAGTAATGAAAATAGGGATATTTACAGTCCTTTACGACGATAAGCCTTTGGAAGATGTCCTGAAGTACGTCTCCTCATTGGGCTATGAAGCTATTGAATTAGCAGCTTGGAAAGGTAGCCACCACTTGGACATAGACGAGGTCGTGAAGGGAAAGGCAACCGCCTTGAAGAATCTGGTGGACAGGTATGGCATGGTCATTTCAGGGTTGAGCAACCATTTGGAGGGGCAGATGGTGCTGGGGCCTTTAGATTCTTCTACAGACGACTGGTATAAGGGCTCACCAGAAGAGAAGGTCAAGTACGCGATCGAGAGAATGAAGAGAACAGCTGAAGCTGCTGCAGCGCTTGACGTGCCCGTGGTAAATGGGTTCATAGGCGCTCCAAATTGGGGAGCTTGGTACATATTCCCTCCTGCCTACGAGAAGATCTATGAAGAAGGGTTCCAACTCTTCTCTCAAAGGTGGGGAGAGATACTCGATACTTTTACTTCCCAAGGAGTAAAATTCGCTCACGAAGTCCATCCTCAAGAGCAAGTATACAACATTGAGACCGCTGAGCAAGCCCTGAAAGCTATAAACCACAGAAAGGAGTTCGGATTCAATTTCGATCCCAGCCATCTGATCTGGCAAGGAATAGACCCAGTCATCTTCATCAAGAAATTTGGAGACAGAATCTATCATATGCATGCGAAAGACGCGGAGTTGGTCAAGGAGAACCTACCAACATCGGGCTGCATACCTACTGGAGCTTGGCGGAGGCCGGGAAGAGGATTCAGATTCCGGGTGGTTGGATGGGGCGACGTCCCTTGGAAGCGCGTTATGACGGCGCTCCTTGAGGTAGGGTACAACTATGTAATGAGCTACGAACATGAGGACCCTGTTATGAGCAGAGAAGATGGCGTCGAGAAATGCATAGCTTTCTTGAAACCGTTGATAATAAAGGCTCCCCTTGAAAAGGTCTGGTGGTGAGAAACAAATGCCCAGACGGAAAGTCGGGTTCGTAAGAATGGCAGAGGTAGCTGAGAAACCTTCACAAATTAGAGAAATAGGCGTAGGAATGTTAGGCTACGCATTCATGGGCAAAGCGCATAGTCACGCGTACATCGACATGCCGATCTTCTTCTACCCTCCTCCAGCAAAGCCGAGACTGGTCGCTATAGTGGGACGAACAGAAAAGAAGGTTGAGGAGGCTGCTAAACGCTATGGCTACGAGAAATACTACACAGATTGGAGAGACTTGATGAAGGACAAGGATGTGGAGCTCGTTGACAACGGGTTACCGAACAATGAACACAAAGATGTATGCATCGCCGCGGCTGAAGCGAAGAAACATATACTGTGCGAGAAGCCTCTCGGAATGAATGCAAAGGAGGCTCAGGAAATGCACCGCGCCGCAGAGAAAGCAGGGATAAAGCACATGGTAGCTTTCAACTACCGCTTTATTCCAGCGATCAGGTTGGCAAAGAGGCTCGTAGACGAAGGATACGTCGGTAAGATCCTTCAGTTCAGAGGCGTCTATTTACAGGAATGGATAATGGACCCGAACTTCCCCCTCGTCTGGAGGCTGAGAAAGGATATCGCTGGTTCTGGAGCTCTAGGCGACTTGGGTGCGCATGTTGCAGATCTAGCAAGGTTCATTGTTGGCGATGTATCTCAGGTATGCGGTCTAACGAAGACGTTCATAGAAGAACGCCCGCTCCCAGATAACCCGTCGAAGAAAGGCAAAGTTGATGTGGACGACGTATTTATCGCTCTTCTAAAATTCAAGAACGGTTCTGTTGGGAGTATTGAAGCTTCACGGTTCTGCGCCGGACGAAAGAACTACCAGAGGGTCGAAATTCATGGGACTGAGGGAACTATCGTCTTCAATCTAGAGAGACTAAACGAACTCGAGGTCTTCTCAAGGAAAGACCCTGAAGACCGGATGGGATATAAGAATATACTTGTGACCGAGAGCGTGCATCCGTTCATCGATCGCTGGTGGCCTCACGGCCACATCATAGGTTGGGAACACACTTTTGTGCATGAGATCTACCACTTGGTTGACTGCATAGTAAATGACAAGAATGTGGCGCCGTACGGTGCGACGTTCTATGACGGCATGAAGAACAATCAGATACTTGACGCAGTTATCGAGTCTTCAACCACAGGAAGATGGGCCACACTGCCTTAGCAGGCTTACCGAAAACTCACACTGTCCATCAGTAAGTCATCCGGGAATCACGGAGGATATAGGGTTAAGCCCCGACAAGGATCGGCGCAAGCACTATTCCTAGAAGAATGAAGGCCATCAGAACGAAGCAGACCTTCAAGATCGTCCACAAGGACTTTCGAGTTGTGGCCCCGGCTGGTACGAAGCCAATAAATATGTAGAGCGCTCCTCCAATGCAAAGAATTTGAAAGCCGTACTTGTAGAGTTCAATTGTAAAAGGCTGCCAGAGACAGGAGATTCCGATCAGAGACAACAATATTCCAATATTCTGGATTCTACTTTTCGTCTTCTCACTCACCATCTCGCAACCCCTCAGACAATAGTCGTTTCTGTCCTACTATCGATTATGTGCAACTTGTCTCTGTTGAAGTCTATCCAAACCCTTGAGCCTACATCTGCCTCCATGGAGATGGGAACAACAGTCTTAATCAGATGGCGTCCGATCTTGAGGCTTAGAATCGACTGGTCTCCCATAGGCTCTGCTACATAGACTTCAGCATCGATAGAATCTGGACCGAGCCTTCTTGTTTGCGCAACAATATGCTCAGGGCGAACGCCCAAGATTACTTCGTTGGTCGATAGTTGGCGCTTCAATACATCGGACATTTCAGATAGGTCAAGACGAAACTCCCCGGAGTCAGCTAGAAATTTGCCATCCGACTCAACCATCGTGCAGTCTATGAAATTCATAGGAGGGCTACCTATAAATCCTGCTACGAAAAGATTTTTAGGACGGTCATAAATGTTCTCCGGAACGTCGTATTGCTGTAGAACGCCTCGATCCATAACAGCTATCTTATCAGCCATAGTTATAGCTTCAAGCTGGTCGTGAGTGACATAGATCGTGGTCTGACCAAGATCTTTCTGTAGCTTCTTTAGTTCAGCCCTCATAAACGCTCTCAGCTTCGCGTCGAGGTTTGTCAGAGGCTCGTCGAGAAGATACACTCTGGGTCTCCGTACTATGGCTCGACCTATCGCCACCCTCTGAGCTTCCCCTGCAGTTAATTGACTTGGTTTTCTCGAGAGTATCTTGGCGATGTGAAGAACATCAGCAACTTCTCTTACTCTGTCATTGATTTCTCTTTTCGTCAACTTTTGCGCCTTTAGGGGAAAAGCGAGGTTCTCGGCAACAGTCATAGTAGGGTACAAGGCATAGAACTGAAATACCATTGCAATATCGCGTTCAGCAGGAGATAAGTCGTTTACCAGTTCATCGCCGATGTAGATACCGCCGTTCGTCGGAGTCTCGAGGCCCGCGATCATTCTTAGGGTTGTCGTCTTTCCGCAACCTGAGGGCCCTAGAAGGCAGACGAGGCTCTTGTCTTCAACCTCCAAGTTTAATTTATTAACCGCTACAGTGTCGCCGAACTTCTTTGTCAGATCTTCAATCTTGACTCTTGCCATCAGCGCACCCGCTAGATTATTGTTCGCCCAGTCTTCTTATCGAAGACATGCATTCGCTCTCTTGTGAAGGTTATCCATACTCTTTCTCCCGTACGAGCCTTGAAATGCTTGGGCACTCTGACCTTGAATATTTTTCCGGCAACATTTAGGTCCAGAATCGCCATAGAGCCCATTGGTTCCAAAACGTACACCTCAGTTTCAATGGATGAGTGGGTTACGGGTTCTCTGTTAACGGAAACGTCGCTGGGTCTAATCCCTAGAATCATCTCCGAGTCGCTGCCTCGTTCTTTTAGAGTTTGTGAAAGGTCAGAAACGTCAATGCTAAAAGATGCAGCGTCAAGGTAGGCTTTTCCATCCCTCTCCAAATAGCTGCAATCGATGAAATTCATGGGTGGTGTACCTATGAAACTCGCTACGAAGTAGTTCTGGGGGTTGTTGTAGATGACTGATGGGCTGTCGTACTGTTCAATTTTTCCACGCCGCATAACGGCTATCCTGTCTGACATCGTCATCGCCTCAACCTCGTCGTGCGTTGCATACAACGTCGTCTGTCCAATGTCCCTCTGAAGCCTCTTCAGTTCAGCCCTCATGTGAACTCTAAGTTTCGCGTCGAGGTTCGTCAGGGGTTCATCGAAGAGAAAGACTTTAGGTCTGCGAATTATTGCCCTGCCGATCGCGACGCGCTGCATTTCGCCTCCACTAAGATGAATTGGCATTTTGTTCAACAAATGGGATATACGTAGAATATCTGCGACCTCTTTGACATCCCTATCGATTTCGGTCTTAGGCATCTTTCTAGCTTCTAGAGGCGAGGCTAGATTCCTGTAGACACTCAAGTGAGGATAGAGCGCATATGTTTGAAAAACCATGGCTACGTCTCGATCTGCCGGTGTTAGGTCGTCCGCAACGGAATCGTCAATGTATATATGCCCGGAGTCGAGGCGTTCTAGACCTGCTACGAGACGTAGTACTGTAGTCTTGCCAGATCCAGACGGTCCCAGTAGCGTGGTGAACTCCTTGTCCTTGACCTCTAACGTAAAACCGAATACAGGGCAAAGTGCGCCTGTCTTCTTTGTTACGTTTTCGAGAGAAACTCGGGCCATTTTGCTTGTCCCTGCGATACTACTTCTTTATGGTACCAAACGTTACGCCTCTAAGAAGGTATCTCTGCATAAGAAACGTGAATATGATCACGGGCATTAGATAGATCACCTCCGAAGCTGTGATCAGACCCCAATTGATACCTGATTCTCCGCGGATTCGTGCTAGAGAGACGGGAACCGTCCTTGACTCGAAGCCTGAGGTAACGTATGCGAACGCAAATTCGTTCCAAGAAGTTATTAAGCAGAAGACAGCCGTAGCAGCCATACCCGTGAGGGCTTGAGGAAGCGTCGCCTTTATGAAAGCTCGAATTCTGGAGTAGCCATCTATCATCGCTGCTTCTTCCAACTCCTTCGGTATCTCGTCTATGAAACCCTTCATCATCCAAACTGCGAAAGAGAGATTGAACATCGTGTAGAGCAGAATGAGCCCAATATGAGTGTTCATGAGTCCCAGCGTTCGGTACATAAGAAACATCGGAACTAGAACAGCGATGGGTGGTAACATTCGTGTTGACAAGATGAAAAAGAGCCAAGTATCCTTTCCTTTCAGTTCAAACCTTGAGAAGCTATAAGCGGCTAGGGTGCCGAATCCCACTGAGAGTGCCACGCTACTCAACGAGATTAGAACGCTGTTGAAGAGAAATCTATCGAAGTCTGTGGGCGTTGGCGTTAGACCGTAGATCGTGTAGTGAACCTTGAGGAACACATCCATGTAGTTCTCCAAGGTCGGAGTGAAAACCCACTTAGGAGGCATCGCGAACATATCTACCCGCGTCTTGAACGAAGTCACAAACATCCAGTATATCGGAAAGACAAAGACAATCGTTGCGAGCGCTATCATGACGAATCTAATCGTTCTTAAGATTGTCTTCTTGTTGGACCGTCGCAAAATCTTAAACCTCCACTATCGTTTCAGAAGATTGAAAGGTCTCCACCGGCCTTCTGGTCAGAAATCTCACGTAGATATTGCTAAGAACTATTATTATCACCAAAAGGACGTACGCTAGGGCAGATCCTTTCCCAGTGTAGAAATACTGGAATGCAATCCGGTAAAGATGCAGAGAGATAGTTTCAGACGCTCCGCCTGGTCCACCGTCGGTCAGGATGAAGATCAGATCGAATAGTTTGAATGCATCCATCGTTCTGAAGAGGAGAGCTATTGCCAATATGGGCTTTATCGTAGGAACGGTGATATATCTGAATTTCATCCACCAACTGGCTCTGTCTATGTCGGCAGCCTCGTATAGGTACTTGGGAACCGCAGTCAAACCGGCTAATATTATCAGCATCATAAAAGGAGACCACATCCACGCATCCACGAGAACTACTGAAGGGATAACATTGGTAGGGGTATACCATTTGAAGCCCAAGCCAAACAGAGAGAGGAAATAGGTGGTTACGCCGAAGGTCTCATCAAGAACAAACCTAAAGAAGACACCGATAGCTATCGGCGCAGCCATCATCGGTATGAGAATTGTAGTGATTATGATCCTCTTCCCTCTGAACTCCTCGATGAGGAGCAAAGCCAATATGAAACCGATTACAAACTCAACTGAAACAGCTAGTACCACGAATCTAGCCGTTACCTGAAATCGGCTCCATGTGACAGGGTCGGATAAAACGTCAAGATAGTTTTGTATACCTACGAAAGTGGGCTTGGCTGCGAAAGCTTGCATTACGGAGTAGTTGTAGAAGCTTAAACCTAAAGACCAAAGGAGCGGATAGATAACCCAGAAGAGGAGTATTATGACTGTAGGCGTGATAAGAAACCATTTCAAACGGTTCTCATCCATGCTCTTCCTTCTAGCCATCCCGGCCGTAAGCCTTCCCTCCGTTCTCTCAAACTACCAGTATGTTTCTATTAGATATGTTTTGCAGATTGAAAAGAAAAAAGAATAGGGAGTTCGTGTTTCCGCTACAGAAGGCCGGCTTCCTTCAGGATTCTGGTATGTTCAGCAGCGATATGGTCGAGAGCTTCCTTAGCGCTCACCTGTCCGATATACGCCTTCTGGACCCACTCACCTTCTATCAACATCATCTCGCTATACACAGGAACATTCCAAAAGTCTTTCATCGTCGGTAGAGTATCCGCGTCAGCCTTGTTCCAAGGTTGAGCCTTCAAGAATCTCTCGCTCTCGACGATCGATCTCTTAGCGACGCCTCCTCCGCCATCAGCCCATTTCCACTGACTATCATCGAGGAACCAGTAGATGTAGAAGGCAAGGGCTTCTTCTTGATGTTTCGAGTACGTGCTGACGCACATTGGCTGTCCGACGAGTTGAGTGTACCGGATAGGCTTTCCAGAGCGCGTCGATAGTGGCCACATTGTTACTTCAATCTTGTCTGAAACCAAAGATTTCGTAGGGTCGAATAGAGGCGCGAGAAAGCCGGCAGCATTCATCATCGTCGCGACCTTTGCTTGAGCCATAGCCGTATTGCATTCGTCAAACCAGTATTTTTCCGAGCCAGGAGGCTGTGTGGCATAGCTATCTACATGCCACTGCAGAGCCTCAACCGCAAGGGCGCTGTTGATGTATCCATCAACCTTATGCGTCTTCTCGTCCCAAATCTCCCCTGCGGCGCTCCATAGGTATCCGTGGAACGGATAAGCTCCAGAATCGTAGACCGCGTTCCAAGTAGCCATACCGTAGAAGTCTTCCTTCAGCGTCTCTCCCGCCAGAGTTTCTCCAGCCTTGCGCGTGAAGAACTTCGCAAAGTCCAGCCAGTTCTCCCAAGTCACCCAGTTCTTCCAGTCGTCATAGGTCTGGGGCAGATCATAGCCGTACTTCGTCTTGAAAGCTGCTCGTTCATCAGCATTGCGGAACAAATCCACTCTCCAGACGAGAAGCATCGTATCAGCCTCATGAGGCAACCCATAGTAATTCACGGTATCCAGTTGGAGGTCTCCAGCCGCAAATTTCTCCATACTGAAATCCCAGACAGGGTACGTACAATAATATTTCACCAAGTTGGGGTAGAACTGGAACATGTCGACATCTTTAGGATGATGAGCCTTGATCCAATCGTTCACCTTGATTATGTGTCCGCCAACTGCAAACTCTCCGACAAACTGGCTGTCAGATATCAGCAGATCAAAATCGCTACCTTTCGCTGCAAACACCGTGGCTAGCCTATCGTGATAGGTCCCCCACGGGTTCAAATCCATCTTCACTGTGACTCTGTATCCTAGATTCTTCTCAGACCAGTCTCCAAACCCCTTTGCTATTTCCCCTGTCAGTTCCCCAGGTAGCCATTCAGGGCTAGTGAAGACCAATTCAACCGGGCCTTTCTTTGGCGGCAGAGCGACATAGTATACTCCTACCGCAGCGATGACGATGATAATCACCACTATCAATATCGCTTGCATCTTCGTTATTGCAGATCTCTTGGTTAGACGAGATAATGTCCCTGAGAACTTTTTCCTATCTCCCAATTTTGAATCCTCCAAAGGGATTCCGGTTTTTAGTTTCCTTTTGTAGGAATTTAAGACTATTGGTGATACTCATGGTGTCTAGCGAAAGACATGAGTGTGGCGCCATATAGCGCGAAGTTCCATGACGGTATGAAGAACCATCAGATACTTGACGCGGTTACCGAATCCTCGACCATGAGAAGACAGGTCGCAATCGACATCGACAACAGCAAGACGCGTAAAGAGCATAAGGAGAAGCAAACAACGTTCGAGAATATCTCTAGCCTGAAAATATTCCTAGTGGGAATCGGAACCTATGCGCCAATTTACATAAAAACAAGGCGGATAGGGGCCCTTGGAGGTCTATTTCAAGACGTTAGTCCTAATGTCTCATCAATATGACTGTGTGAAGCTAAAGCGAATAATGTTCAAACGCATTGAGGAAGACTCGCTTTGGATACCTCCGAAGGACGCGGAGATTGACTTGATCCGTAGACCTGAGCTTGGAACGGGGCTTGACTGGAAGAAGCCAAACTGAGCTTTCATCCGTTGACGCCGGTCATCCCCAAGGAACGGCAAGATGAAGAAAACCTTTCAACTAGACAACAGGACGCTCAGCGATCACAAAGCGAATGTAAGATCCCGACAGAAGCATTTTTGAGCTTCGATGCAAATAAAGCGCAGAGAACTTGGTGCGTTAACCATGCCGATCATATCGGGAAAAGCGATACGCCTTGGTCAGCTAATGAATGCTGAGGATGAAAGAGCGATCATATTCGAGGCTGATGAAGGATTGATGCTTGGCCCGACTCCCGGGTTGTCAAATCTGCCGGAGACAGTCTCAATGGTCAAAGACAAGGTGGACGGGATAGTTCTGAGTTCGGGGCAAGTTGAGCGATCTGTCGGACATTTCAGAGGAAAAGAGGCGCCAGCTCTCTTGGTTAGAGCCGACTGGACGAATGCTTTTCGAGATGAAACGTACTTCCTCCCAACGCGGAATGTAAGGCGTATCCTAAACCTTAAACCGAAAGATGCAGTGGCACTTGGAGCGTCAGCCTTAGCCGCTTTTCTACTCGTCGGATACGACGATGATGAAGATGAAGCCCGAAACCTAGAGACCATCGCGATGTTGGCCAGAGAATCCGAGGAATTCGGATTGCCGCTACTTGTCGAGTGCGTTCCCATAGGGGAACGCATAACTGAGATAAACTATCTGGATTGTGCCAAACTGGCGACTAGGATGGCTGTTGAGGCTGGAGCTGATATTGTAGCAACTCCTTACACTGGGAGCGAGGCTTCATTCAGAGAAATTGTAGACGCTTCGAAAACTCCTGTCCTTATGCTTGATAGAAGGATAGACGCGGGGAGATTCCTTAGTGCAGTGGAGGAAAGTCTCAAAGCAGGAGCTGCAGGCGCGGTTGCAGGGAGGAGTATGCACCGCGCCGTTGATCCGTTGGCTCAACTAACTGCGCTTCATGAACTTGTTCATCGAAGTTGATGAGATGCTCAGTTACTTCATAGGTGATCTCCGTGTCTAGTCCTGGAAAGACGCTTCGCTTAAGCAAGATAATCGATCCTAGTGACGAAAGAGCCGTTGTCGTAGCGGCGGATCACGGATTCATGCTCGGACCGATAAAGGGAGTCGTCGATCTTGAGAAAACATTAAAAAGAGTTATCGCGGGCCAGCCTGATGCCATTCTGCTAAGTCCTGGGCAAGCCACACATTTGAATCATCTTTTCCGTCGAAAAGATAGCCCGGCGCTTTTGGTCAGAGCAGATTGGACAAACGCTTTCAGAGACAAGACGTACACTCTTCCAGCTCGTAAGATCAAGAGGGTTGCCGTAGCGAGCGCAA
>Ga0315312_1002767_pt1 | contig 11827 bp, 11 predicted proteins | sample TDP7_MG_FD_203629 | JGI IMG/M metagenome (GOLD analysis project Ga0315312, IMG submission 203629) | Freshwater sediment microbial communities from Lake Towuti, South Sulawesi, Indonesia - TDP7 | ecosystem: Environmental > Aquatic > Freshwater > Lake > Sediment | place: Indonesia: South Sulawesi... | reverse complement strand
GAGGACTGCACTTGTTCCAGAGTCTTCTATTGGTTGAGAAAGGCTTGGATGGAAAAACTTTAGTCAAGAATCTAGGTGGTGTCGCGTTTGTTCCGTTGGTCGGCGAATACGGTTGGAAGACCTAATTTAACCAACCTTCCAGTGTTACTTTTCCTTTAGCTTCCTTAATTCCAGCAGTAGCTTTTTCTAAAGCAACACGTACTCGGTCCTCAGAAAAGTCCCTTTCATAGCAAAGAAAATCTATTATTCCACTAATGTTAGGTGGCTTCCACTTAAGCTGGTAAGCGTCAGTGATCGGGGGCTTTAGGAAAATTAATCGTATTTGATCTAGGTTCACATTGTGGTATGCTTCTTCGATTGTAGTCGAAATCTTTTCGATTCTTCCATGTTCCTTTACGAGTTTGAGTGCGGTCTTTGGGCCAATCCCTTTAACGCCAAGATTGTAATCAGTCCCAATCAATATTCCAATGTCTACAAGCAACTCTCTGGTAATGCTTAACTCAGAGAGAACTTGATTGAGTTCAACTACTTCCGGGACTACTTCAATATAAACCTCTCTTCTTGGCAACTTCCTTTTTCCAGAAATCGTAATGTTGCGAACAAGCCTTGGGGCTCCAAATAACAACGAATCATAGTCTTGGCTTGCGGCAGCCCATACGTCTCCTTTTGCAGCCATGTGGGCTGCTTGTGCTTCTCCTTCCGAAGGTGCTTGAATCCAAGGTATTCCCATTAAGTCTAATAGGCGTGTGGCATCCTGGACCATGTAGTCTTTTAGTTGGGCAGTTACTTGGGCGTACCGTTTTGCTTCCTCTAGTGCCCCTCTCTTCAAGGCTTCTTCGTATTTTATCAAGGCTTCTTCCTTAACTTTGGTTCTTCGTTTAATCTCCATTTCTTTTAATGAGGGAGGTTCACCGTCGAAGACGTAGACCAGTTTGATTTCTTTCTCCATAAGGTTTGCATTCCGGTAAAATAAGCCGCTGAGGTGGCTAGTAATTCGGCCCTGTCTGTCCATTAATGGAGTGCCGTCTTGTTGGCGGATGATCGAGAGAAATTGGTAGAGGGTATTGTAGGCATCGATAGCGATTGTCTTGCCGAACAGTTGGTCTAATGAGATTTCCCTTCGGGAGACGATATCCTTGAGATCGACTCCCAATTAGCTTGCTCCTTCTTTCTTCCAAGTTTTTCTTATCAGTTCAATACGTTTTTTTGCTTTAGTTAGGCTAGTTACTTGAATTATGCCTTCGATTTCTAGCTTCATCAGCGATTTATTGAGAGCTTCGTAGTTTATATCTTCATATAAGTCCTTTAACGCCTTGTAGAGTTCTGTATCTGTTAAGGCTCCTTGGTTTTTATCCAGCAACTCGACTATTATAGTGTGTACAGGAAGTGCTTCCCGGTATCGTGGCAAATTTGTCACCTTATAGTCGCTAAATTAAGCAACAGGTGGAGGCAAAGGTGCTTTCTCTGCCCGTTTGTACTGTTGGGTAAAACTCTGATACCAACTTTCCATATCTGCAGTAATACTTGAACCTATTTTTTCTAAGGCTTTCTTGAAATCGTCAAACGTAACTTCTTTTGACTCTGGATTCCTTCGAAGGGCATTCATCGCTGCTTCGCGACATAAGGCTTCGATATCTGCACCTGAATAGTTTTTCGTGTTTCGTGCAAGCGTAGTGAGATCGATGTCTTTGGTTATGGGCATGTTCCGTGTGTAAATTTGGAAAATTTTGAGCCTTGTCTTCTCGTCAGGTGCTGGAACATAGATTAATCGGTCATATCTTCCTGGTCTAAGTACTGCTGGGTCAAGAATGTCGGGTCGGTTGCTTGCAGCAATAACTACGATATTTTCTAGTGCTATGATTCCGTCCATTTCGGTTAGAAGTTGGCTGATAACTCGTTCGGTAACTCCAGAATCCGCATAGCCAAGTCCTCTCCTAGGAACGATTGAATCAAATTCGTCGAAGAAGACAACGGCTGGGGACGCCATTCTAGCCTTTCTGAAAACTTCGCGGATAGCTTTTTCCGATTCCCCAACCCATTTGCTAAAAATCTCCGGACCTTTAATAGTGATAAAATTTGCTTCACTCTCAGTTGCTACAGCCCTCGCCAAGAGGGTTTTTCCGCATCCAGTTGGACCATAAAGAAGAATTCCTTTCGGCGGTCTAATCCCCATCCGCTCGAATAATCCAGGGCGTTTCAACGGCCACTCGACGGCTTCTTGGAGCTGTTGTTTGACATCATCAAGACCGCCGATGTCATCCCAGTGGGTGCTGGGAACCTCAATGTATACTTCTCGCATTGCAGTGGGGGTGATCTCTCGATAAGCGATTGTAAAGTCTTCCATTCTCACTTCCATTTTCTCCAATATATGAGGTGGGATTCGTTCTTCTTCGAGATTAATTTCCGGCAGGTAGCGGCGTAAAGCCTTCATGGCAGCCTCACGGCAAAGTGCAGCTAGATCGGCTCCAGTGTATCCATGGGTGACCTCTGATAGTTTCTTGAGGTCTACGTCCTGTGCTAATGGCATTCCTCGGGTGTGAATTTGGAGAATTTCGTATCTACCCTGCTTATCCGGGACTCCAATTTCAATTTCTCGGTCAAAGCGTCCAGGTCTTCTGAGGGCTGGGTCAAGGATCCCCTGCATATTGGTTGCACCGACAACGATCACATTGCCTCTTGCTTCAAGCCCGTCCATTAAAGCGAGGAGTTGAGCTACAACTCGTCGCTCAACCTCTCCGGTGACCTCTTCTCGTTTCGGAGCGATGGCGTCGATTTCGTCAATGAAGATTATGCCAGGTGAACTTTCTTGCGCTTTCTGAAAGATTTCACGGAGCCTAGCCTCGGATTCCCCATAGAATTTGCTCATGATTTCTGGTCCATTAATCGAGAAGAAGTTAGCGTCGGATTCATTTGCTACAGCCTTTGCAAGAAGGGTTTTTCCGCATCCCGGTGGACCGTAGAGAAGTACTCCCTTAGGCGGTTCGATGCCAAGCCTCTGAAAAAGTTCCGGATGTCGTAATGGGAGTTCTACCATCTCCCGAATTCTCTGGATTTCCTCGTGGAGTCCTCCTATGTCTTCATAAGTGGTTTTGGGGATTCCTCGTTTCTCAGGCGTTGGTTCACCCATAACTTGTAGTGCAGTTGCGTCTGCGATTTTTACCACTCCATGTGGTCTGGTCCGTGTTACAATTAGGGGGATAGCACTGCCAAGGATAGTCAGAAAAACTGTATCGCCCTCAACGAGTGGAATCTCCGTCAAACGGCTCTTAACGAAGTTTGTGAAATCTTCGTCCACGTTTAGGCGCATGTCTAGGGGGGCAAGGGCAATGTTTTGGGCTTCTTTAACTTCAGCTTTCTTGATTGTTACAAATTCGTTAATGGCTACTCCTGCATTTTTGCGGATTAATCCATCGATCCGAATTATGCCTTGACCTTGATCCTCTGGATAGGCTGGCCATCCAACGGCTGATGTACTCCTTTTTCCACGAATCTCGATTACATCACCCGCGGAGATGCCGAGCGATTCCATAGCCTCATTGTCGACCCTAGCTTTACCCCGACCTACATCGCGCTGCCTAGCTTCTGAAACTCTTAATTGGATTTCTTTCTCATTGGTCATAAGGCATCCTCTTTTTCAAATTAACTATGATGTTTATGAATGTTATGTGCAGCCTTCTTATGCGCTTGTTAAGCGAATTGGGTCAAGTCGAGAACTATCGCAGCCGTATTTAAACTTTAGATTGGATTGGCAAATCGTCTAAATCCGTCTAACCATTACAACCTCAAGCTCACTTACATCGCTGATCTTTCTGATTTTTGTCTCAACCAAGTCTAACTCGCCACTTTTTTCTTCTGGGATGACTATATGGGCAATTAACGCGACAAGCCCGAAGGCTATTGGTTCTTCATCAAATCTATAAACTGAAGCATCAGAAGGGAGGCTTTTCATCACTTCTTTTTTTAAATTTTCCAAATCGACGGTGACATCTGAAGGAAAGATCTTGACTGTTGCTACAACTCTAGCCATGCTAGCCTCTCCATCATGGTCCTTTGAAACCGAGTTTGCACAGCATTATAGAGGTGTCTCCCGATAAAACTTCCCCCCGCAAACTCCCCTCTTTTTATTTTTATTAACAGGTTTCCAACTAGTGGATCGGGCCCTACAGTTGTTCAGGCCTTTTCTTCTATCATCTCAATTTTACAAGCACAAGAATGTCAAGAAGTTAGGAAAGCCTTAATTCAATTGGACAAAAACTTAGGCAAAAACGATTTGTGCTAAATAGACAGGCGAACAAACAATATTCGCCGACATCAGGACAACGTTGATTTACGTGCAACTCATCCACTTTAAAAGCGATGAGTATCATTCCGCGGTTGCAAAAATCATCGATGAAGCTAAAGCCCTAAAAGATCACTAGCTCAGGGAGTGGTCCAGCTGCATTACTTCAGTTTTTCGCCGCAATTGGGGCAGAATTTAGCTCCCGCCGATACTTCTTCTCCACATTTTGGGCACTTCGCAGTCTGGACTATCTTCCAACCGCATTCTGGGCAGAACTTTGAGGTGGGGGGGACTTGCGCGTTGCATTTCGGACAGATGATCATCGCAGTGGGTGCAACAGCCATCGCCGCGCCACAGTTTGGGCAAAACTTGGAAGTTGACGGAACCTGCTGGTGGCAATTCGGGCAGATAATTAGCGGTGCAGTTGGCACCTGCGGTGGCACTCGCCTATATTCTTCTGGCGGGAGAGGAAGGCCCAGTTTCATCAGCGTACTCCTGAAATCTTGTGGACTATAACCTCTTTTGGCAAAATTTCCCATGAATCGAAAAGCGTATAGTCGGGTTCTATCATCCGCTGGCCAGCCCGCCTTGAGCAACTCGTCCCATAACCACGAAAGATCGGCTGACGTATACCCCTTTTTCCTTATCACTTTACCTAGTTCCGTCATTTCTATCCTTGTTTCTTCATCTATCATACCTTTTTCCACTAGCGCTTTACCTAGTTCCTCTGCCTCTTCGCCGTATTCAGGCAAAACTGCACCTCCTCATAGGGACACCTAAATTATGTATTCTAATTATTTATAGAAAACAAAACACTTTCGGAAGTTCGATTCGATCGAGTATGCAAGCTTATTGGGATTTTTCCAAACGGCAGAGCATCCGATAAAGGAATAGCGATGATAATTGTGCTTAAATAGCATTTCAAAAAATTGGAATAAGCCTTATAAATCCACACCTTGCAAAAAACCGCATTTGCACAGCATTATAGAGATATCTCCCGATAAAACTTCTCCCGCAAATTCCCTCTTTTTGTGTTAAGAAGAAATCTTCTCTTTTTGAAAGACAACTTGTAAAGGCGACTGTGTAAATTGTTGTGCGTTAGAACTTATCAAAATGGAGCTTTACAACTTAAAAGGCTAGTATGGTGAAGAAATAATATTACTTTTCAGAAGAACAAACAACTAAGCGGATGAGCATTGGGATCAAAAAAGTGGGTCATTAGGATTTTTGCTATCGGATTTATTATTAGCACTATTACTGTCGCTTATCAAGTTGCATATCCTTGGATTTATCCCTATTATTTAGGTAGGTACACCGACTACCAAATCACAAGTTACGTCGCCATACGCGGACTAGGTGGTGTTGCCGCACGCTTCTACTATGTCATGGACAATACAAGTTATAGTCAATTAATTTCGAGTGACATTCGAGGTGGCACAATTCAAAAAGTTTCCCTAGAAATGCCCTCAGAGATCGGTTCGGGGCTTTACCATAATGTTTGGATTATATCATGGATCCAAGCAGTTCGCGGGTCAGCCGCTCGGATTGACATGAACTTCGTTGTCAGGGCGTATTCTATCTCATACAATTTGCGAGGATTCGATCCTAAACCTTGGTTTAATTACGTTCCTGAAGATGTAGAACAATATTTAGTTGAAAATAACTACTTTCCTACTCACAGTCCTGAAGTTCAAAGAGTTATTAACCAAGTTTTAACTGGCACAATCGATCCTTCTGAGAAAGCTCGCCGACTATATGAATGGACAACTAAAAATATCGTATATAGCCTAACCCAAGTTGGCAACGTCGATGTTCCGTGGATACTCAAGCATCGAATAGCCGTATGCGAGGGCTACGCCTTCGTCTTGGCAACGCTTTGTAGGGCAGCGGGAATACCTGCGCGTGTTGTCGTTGGAGCAGCAGCACTAGATGGCGAATCGCTTCAGTTTGATGACCTGTTACACGCTTGGGTTGAAGTTTATTTATACTGGACATGGGTCGCTTGCGATCCAACCTGGGGACGGGACAAGTTAAACGAATACTGGGCTGGTCTACGAGATGATATAGCGTTTCCTAAAATGGGACATCCATTACATATTACAGCTGGAGTCATGTATGATGTTACCGCCATTGATTGGGGATACATACGTCTTACCGGCTACGACTTTGGCCGGGTTCACATTGTTGGTTCAGGGTTTGCAGAACCACCAAAGGATACCTTAGTTCGAATATTATGGCTTGGAACTACCTGTTCGACAATAGCCGGAATTAGCGGAGCCGCAGCCATTGTTTACTGGTGGTCCCGCAAAAGAAGAAAAGCGGTACGTCCTCCATTAATTGACGTATACCCGCTAAACTATTGCACATTTTGTGGAAAACGCGTACAGCCTGACTCAATATATTGTGATCGATGTGGTCGCAAAATAAGATAAAAAAAGAGAGGGGTTTCATAAGTTAATATATGAGGGCTTGGCAATAGCCTGAGACTTCGTAGGGGACATCTGCGCTAGCCACCCAAGCCGACGTATGAAGAATTCCTTTAACCTTGGCGCTCATTGAAGCACCAGTATAAGCCCATGCCCACCAAACGTTGTATCGGCTCCATGGATATATGTTTACTTCGCTGTACCATCCAAGACTTCTGGTTATCGTAAGTTTTAACCAACCACCACTGGCAATAGTGTATGTGCCTATATTTCCAGTGTCAAATGAAGCCTCGTACGTGCCCGCTGATAGGAATACTTCGTAAGTACCCGTGACCGTCACTGAGACAGAGCCTGGATTTAGGATCTTAATTACTACCGTGAAGGTGCATGGTTCCCAGACATAATAACCCCATTTCATGTTTCCTTCCACGTATACTACTTGAATTCCACGAACTGCTTGGGAACACATAGATGCATACGCGCCTATACCTATCACTAGCACGGCCACTATTGCGACTATTCCAATCAAAAGTGGCGTGGATATCTTTTTCTTGGGCCGGGCTGGAACAGCTGGGGGGACTGATATTGGCGGCGGTGGCGGTGGTGGTGGCGGTGGCGGAGGCGCCGCAGCTGGCGTGGGAGCACCGCAATGAGGACAATACGTTATGTCAGCTGAAATTTCTTTTCCACAAGATTTACAATAAGGCGTTTCTACTTCCCTCCAATGACTTCAATTGTAAAGTGAAATTCCTAATATATTTATGGCTTTTCATAATTTTTTTAATCTTTTACAATTACGGATCGCAGAACAAGAAAAGCCAAAATGCAAAAGCCAGCATAATTAAAATTATGGACAGTGGAGATGGGCCTGTTATGCACAGTGAAGATGAACCTTCATTGTTGTTCCTCTTATTATCTCATCACAGCCCAAAAAAACTCCATAGGACGATTCATATTAGGATCCGGAGGAGGGATCTTTACCTATGTGCCAGGTGCACAGGGATATGGGCAGGTATATTAAGCATTCTTCTCGCGTTTTTCTTGGGTCTTGGTCTCCCCCCATGGCTTTACATTCTTTTATGGTATGTTCTTCCAGCACCTGCTATAATTGATTGGATTACTCAGAGCTGTAAACTTAGGGAAAGTAAAAATACAATACGAGTAGGGACGGGTTACCTCCTCGGAATTGGTTTGGGGCTCGTCTTCCTGTTATTAGCAAAGGGCATGCTCTATTTATTCCTGTTTGCCCTAATGATTCTTGGCGTATATATTCTCTCAATATACATAATTGCCCGGAAAACCAATTTTCTCGACGACTACCTTGATCAATATTCGTTATTTAATTGATTGATCAAGTTGCTTAAGCTAAGGAAAACGATACGCTTTCAAAAATGACCGTAGAAAAAGCTTTTGATATGTAAGCTTGTTAGTTCGCACGCAAACCTCACGAGGACTTTCAGCACATTGTTGTAGACAGCTTCCCTCCCAACACGAAAACATTTAAATTCGATATTGGAATATATTCGCTTTCAAAAATACAAAAAAGATGAATGATTCAAAATGGGAGAAATAGAAGAAGAAAAGCGAGAGTATAATCTCGGCATACTGATTATTTTGATTATCCTTTGCTGGCCAGCAGCCATCATCTACTACTTCACTAGACCAAAAGTCAAACCCAAAGCCGTAAGAATCTGCCCAGGGTGTGGAAGACAGATATCCCTAGAATATAATGTATGCCCCTACTGTGCTAGAAGCATTCCAGCAGTTGCACCAACCCCTGTTACAGTAACCGCCGTGCCTGCCCCTACTCCTCCGCCAGCACCATCAGGAAAGTTCTGTACAAGTTGTGGAGCCCCAATCGACCCGACCGCAAAGTTCTGTACAAAGTGTGGAAAAGAGGTTTCGTAGTTTCACTACGCTTCGTAGCCTCACTACTAATAAGGTCAACTTAACATGTTGGGTAGGCAACTCACTGCAATATTCTTGATAACGCTCTTTTGGGTAGGATTATCATCCACCCTTTTTCTGTACGCATCGCCCATAACCGGACCAACCGACGAGATAGTATACATCCGCGTTCACGATGAGATATCACAAAGCACTGAGAACTATATTCGAGACACTGTGAATGTCGCCAACTACAGGCAATCACGCCTAATAGTTATTTCCCTAGACACCCCGGGGGGCTACGTATCTAACGTCGAGAATATAATGTCCATCTTTGATGAATCTAATGTTCCTGTGCTGGTTTTCGTAGAACCCCTTCGGGCAGTCAGCGGAGGCACCTATATCTTGATGGCCGCTCATGTGGCGGTGATGAAGTCAGGGTCCGTAATAGGATCATGCCAGCCCGTCAGCACCACTGGCGAACCCATAACAGAATCAAAGTATATCAACTATCTTGTAAGTCTAATAACTGGTCACGCATGGCGCCACACCAGGAACGAAACTGTTGCAGCGTTATTCGTAACCAGAAATCTCGACTTGAACGCTGAAGAGGCTAGCCGTTTACATGTCATCGACTTTGTGGCAGAAGACCTTGAAGACGTGTTAACGAAATTAAGTGGTTACGTGCTGATCAAGTACACAGACGGGGAAGCCGCCCGCTTCATTCTCACAACGAGCACCGAAGCCCAAAAGTATCGGGTAATTCAGACATGGAGCTTTGCGAATATTAACAAAGTGACAATACATAATTTTTCTATGAGCCTATCAGAGTTTTCGTCTATGCCTTCCTACCTTGCTCAGTTCCCGTTCAATCTAAGCTTTCCACTCATCTATCTCTATCCTTACATCTATCCAGTTTTGTTGGTGCCAATCTTAAGCTTATTTGTGGGCCCAATACCCATGGCCCTCCTAGCCTTACTTTCCGCTGTTAATGCGGCCCTAGGCATCGGATGTATTTTGTTCATACTCCGTAAGCGACTAAAACTTAAACATGTTATTAAGTGACTCCCACTTTAATTTCTCACTAAAAGTTTAAGGCGAAATGATTTGGGAAAGTTCTCCGTAGCGGACAGTGTTAACGGAGAAAGAATAATGGTATATATAGACGTAATAATGAAATGAAACAAGATCATTAAGGTTATGAGCGCAAACGCAGGTGGTTCACTGGATTGATGTCAAGTCAGGAGTTCTTGGGCAGTTTGGCTCAAGAGCTGGCCCGCGATGGGTGGAGCGAGATCTCATACAATTTCAATCTTGAAGGCGTTTACACCTTCAATCTTCATGCCGTGAAGACTATTTCGTGGGGTATGGGGATATTGCAGATTTTCGTTACGAGATGTCCCGGCTACCTAAACAATGCTAAGCTCCAAGAATATCTCGGGCTCTACGAGATCATAAAGAAGAAAGCTCATTCGGGTTTGACTAAGACTAGGATCTACTTCCTTTGCTTGTTGTCGGAAGAGGGAGTGGCAGAGGAAGCAGCTTCGCAGATAGATCGATATGCGCCGTCGTATCCGTCGGGTAGCGGCCTATTTCTCTGTCTTGTGGACCTCAGAAGCCGAGGCGCCTACTTGAAGGTGCCGACTTTACCCATTTCATTTAACAAAGCTTCTAATGGGGTGTTGGAGAGAATTTACAACGCCTTCTCTTTGATGCGAGCTGCACCCTCACCAGTTCAGCAACCTCCACAAACTTATTCATGTCCCATCTGTGGAAACTCCCTTACTTTCATAGAACAGTATCAGAGATGGTATTGTTACAAATGCCAGAAGTACGTATGATCAGATGCCCGTTTAAGGCATCTCACATTTGTCGCGCGCTAAATCATTTAGCCGTTCTGTGAATTCCTCGAGAATACGTCTGCACCTATGAAAATGCCATGCTATTTCGGAAACGTAAATGAAAGTTTCTATAAATGTCCTTAGGGTCCTTTAAAACCGCATTTCGGGCACTTATACGGGCGACCAAATTGGCGGCACTTCCAACACCGCCAGATTGTAACTTCGCCACAGCCTGGACATGCGAATTTAACTGCACGCTCCCCAGTTATGATCATGTGGCCACACCAATTACAGATTGGCACCTTGGTTTCTTTTGCTCCGCTCACGTTGAATAAGCCTCCATAGTTGCGAGAAACGAATACTCACGGGCTCCGATATATATGCCTTCCTAGAAAAAGTCCTGTTGAATCTTCGGGACTTAAAACAACATAAACAGCTTTCTTCAACTACTCAGTAGAAAGATATTATCTTCAAAATCACTAAAACAGTATTCTTAAAGCAGAAAGAATGCTATGAGGTTATACAGATGACCCCAGAGTCAGTTAAAAAATACCTCGCTCGAACTCCAAAATCGAAGGCGCTTTTTGCAAATGCACTAAAACTAGCTCCAGGAGGGGTTCATCACAACGTTAGATACTACCCTCCCTATCCCATATTCGCCGAAAAAGCGAAGGGCAGCAAGATCTGGGACGTAGATGGAAATGAGTATGTCGACTTCTGGATGGGGCACGGTGCCCACATTCTGGGTCACGCTCCTAATCAAGTTGTGAAAGCACTACGCCTACAATGTAGCAAATCAACACATTATGGTATTCCAAGTGAGATACAGTTGAAACTTGCGAAGCTTATTTGCGAGCTGGTTCCCGGAGCAGAAAAAATCCGCTTCGCTAATACTGGTACTGAGGCAACAATGTATGCCATACGCTTCGCTAGAGCTTTCACGAAAAGGAGCAAAGTCGCGAAATTCGAAGGGCACTGGCATGGTGGGCATGACATCTTAAACATCGCCGTGAAGTGGCCTATGAATCAGCCATCAACTTCTGGAATTCCAAGTGAAACTGTCAAAAATACAATTGTGTGCCCGTTTAACGATATTGAAATAACTTCGCGTATTCTCAAACGCGATGCGAGTGATTTGGCAGCGGTTATAATTGAACCGGTGATGATGGCTGGGGGAGGAATACCCGCTGATGTAGAGTTTCTTAAGATGTTGAAGGAAACTTGTGAGAATTTGGGTGCGGTGTTAATTTTTGATGAGGTGGTCACTGGCTTCCGGCTGGGTAGCGGTGGCGCGCAGGGATTCTTTGGAGTTCAATGCGATTTGGTAACTCTTGGGAAGATTATTGGTGGAGGATGTCCCGTTGGGGCTATAGCTGGTAAAGAAGAGATGATGG
>Ga0315312_1002766_pt1 | contig 11828 bp, 13 predicted proteins | sample TDP7_MG_FD_203629 | JGI IMG/M metagenome (GOLD analysis project Ga0315312, IMG submission 203629) | Freshwater sediment microbial communities from Lake Towuti, South Sulawesi, Indonesia - TDP7 | ecosystem: Environmental > Aquatic > Freshwater > Lake > Sediment | place: Indonesia: South Sulawesi... | reverse complement strand
AAGCATGAGCGGCTCGCAACGCACCCTTCGACAAGCGTTCGACTGAGCTCACGCCGAAGGCTCAGGGTGAACGGTGACAACAAATGAACGGAAGAAAATGTCTAATCAATTATGGACTCCTTAATAAGAGAGGTTGAAAATGCTGAAGATGCTCTTTACCCCCATCAAAGTCGGCAAAATGGAACTCAAAAACCGCATCGTCATGCCGGCCATGCATTACCTCCCTTCATGGGATGGCCTGCTTCTTCCCCACCACACCGATTACTTTGTGGAACGGGCCAGAGCGGGCGTAGCCATGATCATCATCGGGGGCTGCACCATCGACGAATACAGCGGGGCCCCGAATATGATCAGCGTCCGGGACGACAAATTCATCCCCGCTCTATCCACATTGGCCAAAGCTGTTCAAGCCCACGGGGCCAGGATTGCCGCCCAGCTTTACCATGCCGGGCGGTACGTTCATTCCATGCTCATCGGTGGCCAGCAGCCGATCTCTTCTTCGTCTGTGCGTTCAAGATTCACTGGCGAGACTCCCCGGGAGCTATCCATTCCGGAGATCAAGCAAGTCCAGAGAAATTTTGCCCTGGCAGCTGCCAGGGTCAAACGGGCGGGCTTTGACGCGGTAGAGGTCATCGCTTCGGCCGGTTACCTGATCAGCCAGTTTCTTTCCCCCATTGTGAACAAACGAAAGGATGAATACGGCGGGGACTTTGAAAATCGTATGCGCTTCGGCTTGGAAGTGGCCCGGGAAGTTCGTCAGGAAGTGGGGCCTGATTTTCCGATTGTTTTCCGGGTGGCTGGAAATGAGTTTATGGAGGGAGGATTGGAAAATAGAGAGGCGCAGGTTTTTTGCCGGGAGCTGGAAAGGGCTCAAGTGGACATGATCAACGTCACTGGCGGCTGGCACGAGACCCGCGTCCCCCAGATCACCATGGGTTTACCCCGCGGTGGGTTCGCCTACCTGGCTCAGGGCATCAAACAAGCTGTCTCCATTCCAGTCATGGCCTGTAACCGCATCAACGATCCTCTCCTGGCTGACCAGATCCTCCGAGATGGCCAGGCAGACCTAATCGGCTTCGCTCGTGGTTTGATCGCGGACCCAGAACTTCCCCACAAAGCTATGGGGGGGCGTTTCGACGAAATCAATTACTGCATCGCCTGCAACCAGGGATGCTTCGATCCCATCTTCGACCAAAAGCCCGTGACCTGTTTGGTCAATGGCCGGGCGGGCGCGGAGGGAAAGCTGACTATTGAGCCAGCGACCCGCAAGAAAAGGATAATGGTCATCGGCGGAGGGCCGGCAGGAATGGAAGCCGCCAGAGTCGCTGCCTTGCGGGGCCATGAGGTCTGCCTCTATGAAAAAGGTGAAAAGCTGGGTGGGCAACTCCACCTGGCTGCTGTTCCTCCAAAGAGGAGTGAGTTCCTCACTTTCGTGAGGTACTTAGAAAATCAACTAAGAAAATTGAACGTGGCTGTGCGCACCCGAACTGAAGTTACACCCTTGCACATCAAGCTGGAAAATCCGGATGCCGTCGTTGTGGCCACGGGGGCTGAACCCCTCCGGCCGGACATCAAAGGACTGGACAGACCCAACGTGGTCATGGCTTGGGACGTCCTCTCCGGCAAAGTAGATACGGGAAAAGAAGTGATCATCATCGGTGGTGGAGCCGTGGGGCTGGAAACAGCCATTTTTCTGGCCCGAAAAGGGACCATCGACGCCGAAACCCTGCATTTTCTGATGTTCAACCAGGCCGAGAGTTTGGAGACTTTGAATTCCCTTCTCTTTCGGGGATTGAAAAAGATTACCGTGGTGGAGATGCTTAAAAAACTTGGACAAGACATCGGCACCAGCACCCGGTGGACCGTCATTCAGGATTTGGCCCGATTGGGCGTCAAGACCATGACCAACGCTCTGGCCAAAGAGATAACAGCTGAAGGTTTGATCGTCGATCGCGAGGGCAAAGAACAACTGATCCGCGCAGAAACGCTGGTTATTGCTACTGGAGCAAAAGCAGTTAATACTCTCTATGAAAACTTAAAAGACCATATCGGGGAGATCTACCTTATTGGGGATGCGAAAAATCCCCGCAAAGCTCTCGAGGCGGTGGCTGAAGGTCTGGCTGTTGGAAGAACTATATAAAAAAAGTGTGAGTGTCAGTGTGAGTAAAAAAGATAAGACACTCACATTGATCACTGACACTCTTTTTCAAATCGCGATGACTTCCTTGATCTCCGGGATCTGGGCTTTGAGCCTGGCTTCCACCCCGCGCTTCAAGGTGAGCTGGGACATTGGACAGGAACCACACGCTCCCACTAATTTTACCTTGACCACTCCGTCCTGAACGTCGATTAGCTCGATGTTCCCGCCGTCACCCTGGAGAAAAGGGCGGATTTCGTCGATGGCTTTTTCTACTTTTTCCCGCATGGCTTACTCCTTTTAGAATTTCTATGGATTAAAACCTCGTCCCTTATGGGCTCAGGTCGGCCGTTTGCCCTCCCTTTACTCTGGGACGCATGCTTCCACCGGGCATACATCGGCACAGGTAGCACAGTCCGTGCATAACTCGGGACTGATTACATATTTTGGGTCGCCCTCACTGATGGCCTCGGCCGGGCATTCTTCCTTGCAGGTTCCACACATAATGCAATCATCGGTAATCTTATGGGACATCTCTCCGCTCCCTTCACAGCTTGATCTTCTTATTCAGCTCTTGCACAATGACATTGGCATCTTTGTTGTGCATCAGGGCTCCGAAAGAAATTGTCTCCATTCGCGAACATGGGCAGCTGAAACAGCCCTCCCCGAAGTGCTTCTGAAACACCTCTCGCGCCTCGGGATACTTATCGAGGACCTCCCCGATGTTCATTTCCTTATCGATCTTCCGTCTCCCTTCAGGCATGACTTTCAAACCTCCTCAAATCTTCTCATTCCCCGGCGAAATTTTAGCAAAAAAGAAAAGATTAACCGCCGAGATCGCGGAGGACGCAGAGAATAATTAAAATGGAAAGACCCAAGAAGGATCTGACTTTTTGGAATTTTGTCTTTTGCATGATTTGATCCCGCTCGGAGCGGGACGTTCTTTGCGTGCTCTGCGGTGAAAGATTTTTATAATTTCCTAAAATCAAAAAAAACCGCCCATCTTTTGTCTTACCCTACCACCACGGATGGCCATAAAAATGATCTAAATCATGTTTCCCTTTAAAGGACCTGCTTGAGGATTTCCTCAAAAACATGTTTTTTTGTTAAACCGACAAAACGTCTGCAGATCTGGCCTTGGCGGTCGATGATGAATGTGGTGGGGATACCTTGAATCGGCCCAAGTCCAGGAATCTTACCAAAGGCCTCCACCATTGCTTCATCCCCCATGAGATTAATGTACTCCACCCCGTTTTCTTCCACGAATTTTCGCGCTTTCTCCGGCCCCCCCTGATCCAGAGCAATGCCGATGACCACCAATCCGTCTTTTTTATATTTCTTATTGAGTTCATTGAGATAGGGAATCTCTTCCCGGCAGGGAGGGCACCAAGTTGCCCAAAAATTGAGGAGGATCACTTTCCCTTTTAACTCCGCAGAATCTACCTTTTCCCCCTTGAGACCCAAGCGGGTGAAAGCAGGAGCCATCAATTGCTCTCCTACACACTCGATCTTTTTGAGCTTGCTTTTCCATGGCGTAAATAAACCAAAGGACAGAGCCGCAACAAGGATGATCAATCCCGAGATCGTAAAGATGAATTTTTTTGATTTCATTCCGCCCCTTTAAATTATCCCAAGATTCAGGATGACGCTAATGCATCCCACGATTTAAGAATTTTAACACAGATGTCCGGCCAAATTCACCAGAATTGTTCACGGATTGTCTCCGGTGACGAAGTACTCCAAAACCCTCCTCGTTGAAAGGCATAAAAGGCGGGAGCCAGGAGCATTTCTCCCGCCTTTCACAGGGATTTTCGCTGATCACTTGTAGTAGGACTCTTTGATCTTGTCCATGAAGATCTGGAGTTTGTCCGGTGGGTCGTCTTTGTGATAATGACAGAGGTTGCAGGAGTTGGGCTGTTTTTCTACTCCTCCCTTGGTGATGGAGGCTGCGGGAAGAACAACCTTGAAGGTGTGCAGGGAAATATCTCCCAGGACAGAGCTTCTCGCTGTGCGGGGCATATGACAGCCGATGCAACCTCCGAAATCATGGATGCTGTGGATCGTCTTAAGCCCCGTCTTGGCTGATGCTTTGTGACAATCCATGCATAGGCCATCCCCAGATTTCTTCAGGGCAAACCGGGCTGTCATTCCCCGGTCATGCACGGAGTGGCAGGTCCAGCAGGTAACACCCATATCGGCATGTTTGCTTTTAATCCAATCGAGATACTGCTGGTGGTGCTGACGGGCTTCACCCCCGGGCCAGATGCCCGCTTTATCCTGATAAAATTCGATGAGCTGGCGGCCAGGGGTATATCCCTTGGGATATTCGTATTTCCCATCCCACGTAAAGCCCCGGGTATGGCACTGCCCGCACACCTGGGCAGCAATGAAGGGGGGCATTTTGGCCGGGTTGAGGGTCGTCAACCGGCGCTCCTCCTCCGTCGGTGCGGCCATATGCTTGCTCCCCGCCCCGTGGCAAGCTTCGCAGCCAGCGCCATTGTCCACCCAGTTAGTATTCTTGTAAGTATTGGTCTTTGGGTCATGGTCGTAGGTTAGGCCGGTGACGTGACAGCCGCCGCACTTATCCTGCCACGTACGCCCTGGGGCCGCCCAGTAACTTGGATTATTTGGGTCAAAATTTTTTAACCCGTGGTAGTCTGACCAGGTCTGCGCGGCTACGCTCCATTCGACGGGCAAGATTTGCATGCCGCCGTTGGGAAATCGGGTCACGTAGCGCTGCTTCCAAGTGCTGCCGATGACCCATTCCACTTTATAGGTATGCATCTGGCCATCTGCCCCGGTGGTTTCGATGAAGAAATCTCTCCCTTTCTTAAACATCCGGGTCGTATAAGTCTTCCCCCCCTTTTCCACCTTGAAGGTATTGTTCCGGTAGAAATCTCCAACCACAGTCGTTTCGTCAGCCGGCTGGATCTTCCTCCGGTGCAGCGTTGCATCCCATCCCTGGTAGATTTTTTTATGGCAAATCTCGCAATTCTTGGAACCCACGTATGTGGCCCCCTCCACACTCGCCGTCTTCTCTTTCTGGGCTTGTGCGCCAATCTCTGGTGCCGCAATCAAAGCCAACGCCAGAATCAGCGCAGCAGTCACCAGGCCAAAAACTCCGTTTCTTAAGCTCATCCCTTTCTTGACTCGCATATCCATCCTTCTCCTTTTTTCATTCTTTCTCCAACCACGGTGCAGATGAGTTCCGCATCTACCTGTCCAGGTTTCAATCACCACCCCTTCTCTCCATCCTCTTTCTTGCTCCTCTTCGCCGCGAGAAAAAATCACCTCCTCCCCGGGGAACAAATAAAAGATTCACCGCAGGGAGCGCTGAGAACACAGAGAAGAATTAAAATGTAAAAACCCAAAAAGAACTGATTTTTTTGAATTTTGCCTTTTGGATGATCTGATCCCGCTCGAAGCGGGACGATCTCTGCGTCCTCTGCGGTGAACAATTTAAAGGAAAGAAAGATTTTTATAATTTCCTATAAAACAAAAAATTGTAAGATGCTATTCTATTTTATCTATCAAAATTGTCAAGAAGAAATTTTTTTTCTTTACTTTTCTTGTAGGCGTGGGGGATTAGGCGTACTCTTTCCCCTCGGAGATTCGCTGCAAGGCTGGCGGGTCCAGAATGAAGACCTTCCCGCTGACGGGCTTGATGATCTTAAATTTGGTGAACCGACTCATGACGCGGATGGTAGTCTCCACCGTGGTTCCGGCCATGTCTGCTAAATCTTGGCGGGTGAGAGAGAGGTTAAGCATGATCCCACCTTTCTCGGGGGTCCCCAACTTATCCGCCAGCTTCAGCAGAATATTGGCGATCCGCTGTTCCACCCGGTCTACAGCCAGGCTCTTGATGGTGGCGTGGGCCTCTCGTAACTGCCGGCCCAGCTCTATAATCATCTCCGTGGCCACAAAGGGGTGGCGGCCGAAAAAGAGCAGGAAGTCTTTGCGGGCGAGTTTCAGGACGGTTGAAGGCTCCATGGCTTGGGCTGATGAAGCGTAGGGTTTTCGGTCGAAAAGGGAAACCTCCCCGAACATATCCCCGGGAACAAAGACTTGCAGGATGACGTCTTTGCCCGTGTTGGAATGCTTGACCAACTTTACTTTTCCCTCTTCAACGATGTAGAACCACTCGGGGGCATCGCCCTCAAAAAAGATGTAGTCGTCCTTTTCGTATTTCTCTTCTGCAAAAAGCCGACTGATTTCCTTCTGGGTAGCTTCCGAAACAGAGGAAAAGAAATTTGATTTTTTTAAGACCTGCAGCCGATCCATACGTCCTCGCCCGGGGGAAAATTGACTTTGACCTCATTTTAGAACGGGGCCTTCTTTTATGCAACAAATTTTCCTTTAGGGCAACCTCCCTCTGTCCGCAGATTGGGGAAAAAGGACGGATTCCTTTCTGGCAATGGCCTGGCACCGGGGGCAGAAAAAGGTGCTCCTTCCTCCCAGGCGTTCCCGGACGATGGATCCTCCGCAAACCTTACAATTCTTTCCCTCCCGGCCATAAACCCGTAAAGATTTTTGAAACGCCCCCGTTGCTCCCCTGGCATCTACATAGGTACGGACAGAAGTGCCTCTGGCTCGGATCGCTTCTCGCAAAATGCGCTGCAGAGCATGGTAAAGCCTGATAATTTCCTTTTTTCCCAGTGAGGCAGCCTGCCTCCTTGGATGGATACGCGCTCGATGGAGAGCTTCATCAGAGTAAATATTTCCAATCCCCGCTAGGAATCTCTGATCCAAAAGGAGGGACTTGATTGCCCGGCGCCTCCCCCGTGCCCGGCGGATAAATTCTTCTGCGGAGACCTCCAAGGGTTCAGGGCCCAATACGGCCAGGGAAGCCAACTTATCCCCTCCTATCTTCTTTTCCACGAAGAGCCGGCCAAATTGACGCTGGTCTACAAACCGAAGTTGATAGGGGTGGCCTTTAAAAGAAAAAATTACATGGGTATGCTTTTCTTGCGGAGTATGGGCCGGGACAAGCCTTAACTTTCCAGTCATGCGCAGGTGAATCACCAAGGCCACCCCGCCATTTAGGTGGCAGACAATGTTTTTCCCACGCCTTTCCACGCGGAGAATTTTCTTTCCCTCCAAGGAAGCGCTAAACGATTTTTTCGGACCAAGCACACATTTTTTTAGGTGCACCTCCACTTGGGAAAATTCCTTATCCCTCAACTTATCCTTAAGACCACAAACAATGGTTTCGACTTCCGGCAGCTCAGGCATGGAGGATTCTCTTTTTCGATACCGGGGCTGTGCCTATCATAGGGAAAGTATCATGGGAAAGGGGAAGGCGGGGTTTCAAGATACCGTATGAGCAATTTCTTTTCGCCGCCTCCGACCCAGGTAAGCTCTCACGGCGAGGCTTCCGATTCCCAGGAGAAAGAAGAGGCCGGCGGCGACAACCCAGTAGATATCCAGCGTCCCCCGATCGATCTTGTGCACTAAAAGGGAGTAAAACAGAGCACTGGGGATCTGAGCAATGCAAACCAGAGGGATGAACTCCCACAAGGTTAGAAGCGTAAGCCCGGCAGCATAGCTGATGACATCGAAAGAAATGACCGGAACAAAACCAAAGAAGAGGATGATGTATTTTTCGTATCGCCGCAGAGCTGTATCGGCCGTTTCCAGATGCACTCTGTTTACTAACCGTTGGACAAAAGGCCGTCCCAATATCTTGGCAATGCCAAAACAGGTGATGGAGCCAAGCACCGCGCTACTCCAGGATAAAAGCATTCCCCATACCAGACCAAAGGCTAAGGCGTTGACGACAAAGATGGGAAAAGCAGGGAGAAAAAGAACTACAGATTGGGCTATCATCAGGAAGGCGGAAATCAAAGGCGCCCAGAAGCCGTAGGAAAGAATAAAGGATTTGAGACGATCGATGTTTCCATGGATTGCTATTCCGTTCAGGAAGACACCGCTTAGAGACCAGCTGGAGATAAAATAGACCAACCCTCCCCCGGCCACGGCCATGGAGCCAACGATGAGAACAATGGATGCGCTTCTCTTCAGATTCCCTTTCCAAGCTGAAAAGTCGAAAGGACTCTTATCTCAATCCACCACTCGCTTCCATATACACAACAACTCATCCCGATGCTACCCGAACTGGGTTAGCTTCCTCCCACTTTTTCCCTCCTCGCTGAAGGCCTCCCGGATTATTTCGGCAGCTGCCTCTGATGTGTCGTGGATGAAACAAGGATTAGACCTCCCCGATGCTGTAAAAAACCTCTTCTCCTCTGAAGACCGCGGCTTCACCCAATTCCTCCTCAATTCTCAAAAGCTGGTTGTATTTGGCTATCCGCTCGCTGCGGCAGGCAGAGCCTGACTTGATCTGCCCCACGTTTGCAGCCACCGCCAGGTCAGCAATGAAGGAATCCTCTGTCTCTCCGGATCGATGGGAGACTACGGCTGTATACTTGGCCCGTTTAGCCATTTCGATCGCCTCCAGCGTTTCCGTGACCGTACCGATCTGGTTAAGCTTGATTAGGATGGAATTGGCTACACCCGCGTCAATCCCCTTGCGGAAGATTTGAGGGTTGGTCACAAAAATATCGTCCCCTACGATCTGCACGCGCTGTCCCAATCGTTTGGTTAACTTCTTCCACCCCTCCCAATCGCCCTCCGCCAGGGCATCTTCCAGAGACTTGATCGGATACCGTTCTACCAAATCCTCATAATATTCAATCATCTCATCGCTGGAGAGCTTTTTCTCTTTGCCAGTTTTAAAAACATAGCCACCTTCTTTGTAAAAGGTGCTGGCTGCTGAGTCCAAGGCCAAAAAAACATCTTCCCCTGGGTCATAACCCGCCTGGCTGATCCCCTCTACAAGCAGCTGGAGACCTTCTTCATTTGATGCTAACCGGGGAGCGAATCCGCCTTCATCACCGACGGAGGTACTGTGCCCCCTTTTCTGCAGCAGCTGGCGGAGATGATGAAAGATCTCCACCCCCATGCGCAGCGCTGCCGAAAAATTCTTCCCCCCCGCAGGCACAATCATGAATTCCTGAATGTCCAGAGCATTGTCCGCGTGGGCTCCCCCGTTGATGAAATTCATGAGGGGAACCGGCATTTCCCTGGCTCCTGGTCCCCCAATATATCGATAAAGCGGAATACCCAATGCCTGCGCCGCAGCCCGGCAGGTGGCCACGGAGACGCCCAGGAGGGCATTAGCTCCGAGTTTCGATTTGTTATCAGTTCCATCAAGGTCAATCAAATAATGGTCCAGGGCCACCTGGTCGGTAGCTTCCATTCCCTTTATATTGGGGGCTATAATTTCTTTCACATTCCTAACAGCTTTTTGCACGCCTTTTCCCAGAAAACGAGATGGCTCGCCATCCCGTAGCTCCAATGCTTCCCGTTGTCCTGTCGAAGCTCCAGAGGGAACTGCGGCCCTTCCCCACTCCCCCCCGGAGAGATGGACTTCTACTTCTACCGTGGGATTTCCACGGGAATCTAAGATTTCCCTGGCCTTTACCTCCACGATTTTCGCCATACCCTATGCCTCCTCCCCCTTTTACCCTTCGTATTGTCAAAACCTACCACAGAGATCACGGAGTTTTTTTAAAATAATCTTTTTTCTCTGGGTTCTCTGTGGTGAAATTCCTGTGGTTTCATATTTTTTCCTTTTTCCATAAAAGTTTTGACAGTACCATCATCCTTCAAATGTGCATCCGGTAAGGAGATCATTGAAATTCCCCGAAAAAATTTTAATGAAGGTCATATTTTTGACTCCTTTGAGGCATTTTCCACAGCTGATGATACCAATTTGGCACCCTTGTGTTTTTGGGAAATTCATGTTGCGGGGATATGGGCTTAATGTCGATGACCGGAGTACCATCCAGCGCATCTAACCCTTGCACCTTGAGGACGTTCTTTTTTCGCCCCAGTAATTTAACCAAGGTAAGCCCTATGGGGTTTGGCCGGTACTGAGTCCGCGTGGCAAATATCCCCACCAAAGGAAGGTCCGGGCGCGATTTGGGATGAATTTTCTTCATCATCTTTCTTTTGGGCACCCGGCTAATCCAGAAAAGAATAAGAAGGTGGGAATAATCCTCCACCCCTTCCAGCGCTTCTTCATATTTAGGCTCGAGGATAATTTCCGAAATTACAGACTCCCATCCCTCCCTCTTAATCCATCTGATAGAGTTTCTTACCCTGCCGATGGCCTCCAATGTAATCTTCGGCAAAAAAAGATTTTTAATTTCAAGAGGTTTCTGAATCAAATCCGCTGACTCCAATATTTTTCAAATAAGATATAGGAGAAGGAGCCATGATCCATACAGAAATTAATATACCACCCTGATTGCACCTTTTCAAGGCGAAAGCATATTCTGAATTTCTTGCGGTTAACATTCATTTTTTATAACTTTTTGAATTTAAATTATTTTCTTATGGCTTGCTAAGGCCGGAGAGAATAGTGGGGAACTGTTGGTCAAGAAGGGAAACAGAATTATTTTAATGTACCACAACCGCCCAAAATTGAAAAAATCATGAAGAACGTTTTACTTGGTTTACCCTTTATCAAAAATGGGAAATTTTTTAATAAATGTTGAAATTTTTCCAGATAGATTAAAAATTTGTGCTTTTTTTACCGCAGTCCCATTTTCCAGCGCTCATAATAAAACTGCCTGGGGCCTTCTTGCCCCAGGCAGTTTTTACAACCCAGTTCATCTTGGGAGATTTAGATCAGTAACTCTCTAAGCCCCTCAATTCATGCTAATTTTATGCTTTAAGGAGATGGGAAAATTGCTTTCCTTACCCTTTTGGGCTCCTTTCAGCTCCTTGGGTTTAGAATGGAGATATTTCTTCAATAAGAGCATAACCTCTTCTTCTTCCTCAGGAATTTGAAGATCAGCATCTTGACTTAGACGATGGAGGAGTATAACCGGGTCCAAAATTTCCCCGCAGATAACGCAATGCCAGCCAAAAAAGACGTTGTTGACGTCATAAAACTTTTCAAAAATCATCCTTCCGCCGCATCGCTGGCAACGCATGAACCCTTTCCTTTTCTTTCCGGCAGCCATAACGAGTAATTTTTTTTCCTTATTTTCAATTTTTAATATTTTGATGCAATTTTTTTGCCAAAGTTTCTTTTTTTAGATAAAAAATATCAAAAATAATTAGAAAAGTCCAATCATTGGAAATTATAACCTTTTAGCCCAGATGGGTCCTTTATACTATTAAACTTTAACTTTGAGCCATTCAGGCTTGACAGCATAAAAACGCCTTTATGATAAGAAATAAGGAGCTTCTCCAATTTAGCTGGTCAAAATTTCATCAGTTTTTTAGAAATCATAAATATTTATGCCTTGGCAGAAGCCCTCTCGTTGACGCCGGCCCCCTTCTCCCCCTTTTTTGCCATGACGGCCATTTGACAGGCGCCATGGATCCGCTGGAAATATGTTATTTAAATTCCAGGATTATATTTAATGAGTTAAATAACAATTTGATTATTTAATTTGGGCAAGATCCAAAAATAGTAAGATGTCAAAAATTTGAACATGGATGCGTCTATTTCCCCCTATTATGTTTAAGAAAAATTGCCCTTCTCTGGCAGTAAGATTTAAAGTTTTTTTAGTAATATGACGAAAAGGAATTGGGCTCTAAGAAATGACCCTTTTCCCCTCACAATCAGAGATTTTATTTGAGGAGTCGAGAATGGCACAAAAAGGATCGATTTTGA
>Ga0315312_1002765_pt1 | contig 11828 bp, 11 predicted proteins | sample TDP7_MG_FD_203629 | JGI IMG/M metagenome (GOLD analysis project Ga0315312, IMG submission 203629) | Freshwater sediment microbial communities from Lake Towuti, South Sulawesi, Indonesia - TDP7 | ecosystem: Environmental > Aquatic > Freshwater > Lake > Sediment | place: Indonesia: South Sulawesi... | reverse complement strand
GAGGCACCTCCAAAAAATAAATTCACCTGCCGGTAAAGCATTCAAAGTATGGGCACCAATACTATACCTCTCCTATTAACTATTTGCAGAGGAGGTATATTAACTGTTCATCCTTAAAGTATAAATTTTTGCTATCGATCACTTCAGGACGCATTGTTTACCATGGCACCCCCGATGACCTGGCGGGCCAGCCGGAAATTCTGGATCGACACCTAGGTATCTAGCCTCCTTCCCCTCTGCTGAGCCTCAGGTTAGGTTTGGTCTTTCTTTTCCCCAGAAGATTTAAGGAAGAATCGCGTTTCGCAACCCGACAACATCTGGCAGGCCAAATACTAATGTGATATCATATATGCGCATTTGTTCGGCCTTCTTTTTTCATCGGATAAGAAATTATAAAAATCTTTCACCGCAGAGCACGCAAAGAACGCAGAGGTCAAACATTTAAAAGACAAAATTTAAAAAAAGTCAGATCTTTCTTGAGTCTTTCCATTTTAATTATTCTCTGCGTCCTCCGCGCTCTCGGCGGTTAATCTTTTATTTTTTATAAAGACAGAGATGACTTAAAATGCATTGGTCGAAGAGATGCCTTTTTTGGGGAAGCGAAATTGTCCCCGGTTGGGAGAAGGCGTTAACCAATCAGTGAGTGAAAGCAGGGACAATTCAGAACTTCCTGTGATGCTAATTTATGCTTAAAAGAATTAAAGTCGAAGAAGCAGTGGGCTTGAAGCTGGCCCACGACATTACCCGCATCGTCCCGGGAAAATTCAAAGGGGCTGCCTTCCGCCGGGGTCAGGTCGTCCGCAAGAGCGATATTCCTAAACTCTTAGACCTGGGGAAGAAACAGATTTACGTATTGAAACTCAGGCCAGGGGAAGTCCATGAAGATGAAGCCGCCTGGTTGATGGCCAAAGCCATGGCTGGCAAAGGAGTCAAGCTTCGGGGTCCGCGCGAGGGGAAGGTTGATTTTGTGGGCCAAGGTAGCGGGCTACTGAAGGTGAACGTAGCCGCCTTGCAGAAGATCAACGCCCTGGGTGCGATCATTCTCTCCACCCGACATAATCACTCCCCCGTCCGCGGGGGTGAAATCGTCGCCGGAACCCGGATTATTCCCTTGACCATTCGAGAGGCGAAAATTAGAAGAGTGGAGCAGATTTGCCGGAAGGAGGGGCCTGTTCTAAGAATTCTTCCCTTCCGGAAGAAGAAGGTGGGTATCATTGTGACCGGCAGTGAGATCTTGGAGAAGCGCATTCAAGACCGATCTGCCGTTATTGTGAAAAAGAAGGTGGAAGCTTTAGGTTCCAGGGTGGTGAGGAAGGCGGTCGTTCCTGATGATGCCCTGCGGATTGCGGAAGAGATTCGCCAGATGAAATCAGCCGGCTGTCAGGTGATCGTAGCAACGGGTGGCCTTTCGGTGGACCCGGATGATGTCACCCTCGCAGGCATCAAAAAGTCAGGGGCAGAGATTGTTTTCTATGGCGTGCCCGTTCTTCCCGGTTCCATGTCTGCCTTGGCGCGCCTGGGAAAGGCCGTTATTCTCGGTGCGCCCGCCTGCGTGCTTCATGACCCAGCAACCGCCCTAGACCTGTTCCTTCCACGAGTCTTAGCAGATGATCCCATCACCGCAGAGGAGATTGCCCGCCTGGGTCATGGCGGTTTATGCTGGAGATGTCGGGTTTGTCAATATCCAGTGTGCCCTTTTGGGAAAGGTGGTTGATTTTATTTTGCGCCACAGAAAACACAGCGCGGCATAGCCGCAACCAAATACATTCACCACAGAGGCCACAGAGATCACAGAGAAAATTAGCAAAAAACAACGAACAAAATCAAAAACATATATAAGACTCGGCAGAAAATGCTTGCCAAAATTTCAAGACTTTGGAGGCAAGTAGTACAGAGGTCACAGAGAATAATACAGAGAATAATAGGCTAAATTCTTCGCCAGGATAAATTATGGGGTTTTTATATCACACGGGGTTCTCTGAGAACTCTGTGGCAAATAAGCATTGGAACAGAGCTCGTTATGAAGGAAAGAATCCGAGGATTGAAAGACCTGATCATCTTGGTTAAAGGGGGAGGGGAGATGGGGACGGGCGTGGCCCACCGTCTGGCCCGTTCCGGATTCCGCGTTTGTATCACAGAAATTGCCGAACCCATGGCTGTGCGCCGCGAAGTGGCTTTCTGCGAAGCTGTCTTCGCAGGCCAGAAGGAAGTTGAGGGCCTGGTGGCCCGGCGCGTTGCCGGCAAAGCAGAAATTCTACGCACCTGGGAAGAGGGAAAAATTCCAGTGGTCGTCGACCCGGAATGCTCCATCCGAGAGCAGCTAAAACCAAATGTGCTTATAGATGCCATTCTGGCCAAAAAAAACACGGGTACACACCTCGCCGACGCCCCTCTGGTTATTGGTCTTGGCCCTGGTTTCCGTGCTGGAGAAGACGTACACCTCGTGATTGAGACTAATCGCGGGCATCGGATGGGAAGAGTAATCGAAGAAGGGGAGGCGGAACCGGACACAGGAATTCCAGGAGAAATTTCCGGATATACCTGGGAAAGGGTGTTGCGAGCCCCAACCAGCGGAAGGTTTAAGGGGAAAAAGCAGATTGGGGATTGGGTGGAAAAGGGAGAGGTCGTGGCCGAAGTTGATGGCCGTCCTGTAAAGTCGGGGATTGGCGGGACTCTGAGGGGAATCCTGCGAGATGGGCTTTGGGTCCAGGAACAGATAAAAGTGGGTGATGTGGACCCGCGAGGAGACCGGGAGCATTGTTTTACTATCTCGGAGAAGGCCCGGGCCATCGGTGGAGGCGTTCTGGAAGCAATTCTGCGTACATATAATAAATGATACCTTCGTCAAAGATACTCCCTCTCCCTTGAGGGCCTGTGTCGCAATGCTTATTTGTCATTGCGAGCGACCGAAGGGAGCGTGGCAATCTCCATATTTTCAATGCACTGTGAGATTGCTTCAGTCGTTTCACTCCCTCGCAATGACATTGCGACACAGCCTCTGATGGGAGAGGGCAGGGGTGAGGGTGAAAAATGCCTGAATTAATAAAAGGGGGGGTGATTGTCAAGAGCAAAGGGATCAGAATAAGTCGGGGAAAAGTATGGAATAAAGCTACTTACCATTTAAGGAGGGAGAAATGAAAAGGAAAATCTTCACGCTTGTGATTTCGTTGGCCATATCTTTTAGTCTCTTGGTTCCATGTACCCTGGCTGCTTATCCGGAGAGACCGATTACCTGGGTGGTCACATGGCCGGCGGGTGGAAGAACCGACACGGTATCGAGAATTTTTGCTCCCGCATTAGAAAAAATATTGGGCCAGCCCGTTGTGGTGGTGAATAAGCCCGGCGCCGGAGGAGTGGTGGGAGCCAAAGAAGTGGCCATGGCCAAACCGGACGGCTACACTATCAGTCTCATGTCCATATCCATGATCTTAACCCAATATACGGCTCCCACGCCGACCAACCTTAAGGATTACGCGCCCGTGGCCCAGCTCCTCTCCAGTCCGGGCCTGCTCACGGTGCACTCCAAGGCCCCCTGGAATAATGTGAAGGAGTTCGTAGAATATGCCAAGGCGAATCCTCTGAAGGTAAAGAATGGGGCCAGTGGCACAGGAACGAGCGACCATCTATTTACGGCAGCTTTCCAGAAAGCAGCCGGCATCAAACTCATCCATGTTCCTTATGCCGGAGACGCACCGGCAGTGGCCGCCCTGGCCGGGCGCCATGTTGATTCGAACTTCGCCCCGATGGTAGCTGTGAAAGCTTTTGTGGATGCGGGAGATATGAAGGTTCTCGGCGTAGCTGCAGATCAGAGGAGGCCTTTATATTCCAAGGTGCCGACCTGGAAGGAGCAAGGCGTTAACGTCTCTATATCCACTTTTGAAGGCATTTACATTCCTAAGGGAACTCCGGTCGACATCGTCTCCCTTCTGGAGAAGGCCTTGGAGAAAGTGGTGAAAAGCCCGGAGGTGATCGGCAAGATTGAGAAGATTGGAGTAGAGTTGGATTTTAAGGCTCACAGTGAGTTCGTGAAGCATGTGGCCGAAGCAGACAAGGTTCTCCGGGAACTCGTGGAGGAGCTGGGTTTGAGGGTTACTCCCAAATAGGGGTCGGATCGTCTATTGGGTGCCTACGGGTCAATTTTCGCTTCGGCTTATCCACCCTCCCTTCAGCCGAAGGAAGAGGGGAGGGTGGGCGGGTAAGGGGAGATTAAAAAATTAAGGCCTTACCGGATCGGATAACGAGTGCGACCTTTTTCATCCTGGCCATCTTGGTCATGGTTGAATCTCTCAATCTTTCTCTGGGGGATATCCATAATCCCGGGCCTGGCTTTGTGCCCTTCTTTCTGGGGCTATCCATGGCCTTCCTTTCCGTTTTGGCTTTTTGTGTTCCGGATCTTGGGATGAATGAGGAAGCTTTCTGGGAGAGCTGGCGACGCGGAAAGAACATCCTGTTGATTTTTGCTGGCCTGATTGTCTATCTTTTGCTTTTCAAGACCCTGGGCTTTTTAATCAATACCTTTTGGATAACTATCTATCTCATGAAGCTCGCCGGCGCAGAGGGATATAAGAAGAGCATCCTGGTCTCCTTCTTGGCTATAGTGGTCCTTTACGTTATTTTTTATAGATTGCTGATCATTCCCTTTCCTCGGGGAATTCTAGGCATATGATTGGATGGCAGATTGGGGATTGCCAATGGCGAATCGCGAATTTCGGATTTCGTGCTCCGAATTTACAATCGAGTCCTTTTACTGAAAATTTCGTTACCATCTTGCACACGATTTGCTTTGTAAGCGCCCTAAAGGGAGGTTTCCTTGGAGATCTTTGAGGGAATCAGCCAAGGTTTTTCAGTCCTCCTGATGCCCACGAAACTCCTGGCCTGTTTCGCTGGGGTAGTGATCGGTACGGCAGTGGGGGTGCTCCCGGGAATCGGCCCCTCTGGGTCCATCGCGCTCCTTCTGCCCCTTACCTTTTACATGGACGCCACCTCAGCCATCATCATGCTGGCCGGTATCTATTATGGAACCATGTATGGGGGCTCGACTACCTCGATCCTGGTCAACGTTCCAGGGGAGGCCCAATCCGTCATTACCTGCCTGGATGGGTACCAGATGGCTCGCCAAGGCCGGGCTGGCCCTGCCCTGGGCATTGCGGCCTTTGGCTCTTTCATTGCCGGGACCCTCGGGGTGATCGGCCTGATGCTCTTAGCGCCACCTCTGGCCCGTTTTGCCCTGCGATTCGGGCCTGCCGAGATCTTCGCCCTGGTCCTTCTTGCCTTTGTCCTCGTGGGATATCTGGCCAGTGGTTCAATGGCCAAGGCGCTCATGATGGCGGTTTTGGGATTACTGTTGGCCTCCGTGGGGATCGAAACCATTTCGGCCAGAACGCGGTTTACCTTTGGAAGCCTGAACCTGGAAGCGGGGATCGATATGGTTCCCCTGATCATGGGGCTATTTGGGCTCGGGGAAGTCCTGGAGGAGATGGGCCGGAAGGCCAAGGTCGATGCTCGAAGATACACGCCGAGATTCTGGGAACTATTCCCCAATAAAAAAGACTGGAGGGTTTCTCTCGGACCGATCAGCAGGGGTTCTCTCATCGGGTTTTTCATCGGCATCCTTCCCGGAGGTACTGGAATCGTAGCCTCTTTTTCCTCTTATGCCATTGAGAAAAGGGTCTCCCCTCATCCAGAGAGATTCGGGCAAGGAACCATAGAAGGAGTTGCCGCTCCGGAAGCGGCCAATAATGCCGCCGCTCAAGGGGCTTACATTCCCTTGCTCACCCTGGGAATTCCTGGAAATGCGGCCATTGCCCTAACCCTGGGCGCGCTGCAGATCCACGGAGTAATCCCGGGACCCCTTCTGATCAGACAGCATCCAGAGGTCTTCTGGGGCGTGGTGGCCAGCATGTACCTGGGGAATATTCTTCTTTTAGGATTGAATCTTCCCCTCATTGGTATGTGGGTGAGGCTGCTCACCACTCCCACCCATATGCTCTATCCAATGATTATCCTCTTCTGCATCATCGGAGCTTACAGCGTGAATAACAGTGTCTTTGACGTAGGGATGCTTTTCTTCTTTGGATTTTTGGGATATCTGTTGCGGAAACTGAATTTTGAGCTGGCCCCCTTGATCCTGGGCTTCATCCTGGGTCCGATCATGGAGGTCAATGCCCGGCAAGCCTTAATCATTTCCCAAGGGGATCTGAGCATCTTTTTTTCCAGTACGATTTCTACCGTGTTGCTTTTGGCCGCTTTCTTTGTCGTCCTTTCCTCCGTTTATTCTGGTATCCGGAAGAAGAAATCTTAAAGACCCCCAAGATCATCAGGGATCCGAGGAAGGAAGAGGAGGAATGGGCATTAAATGGGAAGGGCGGATGGAGGAGATGGAGCGGATCTGGGGGAAGAGGTGGCAATCTTGGACATGCGCAAGGTAGTGGTCTATCCGGCCAACCTGGATTATAATAATTGTGAGTGGCTTAGTGTATATAAATTTGGATGTTGCTGGCAATTTAGGGCGGATTTGTAATTCTTGATTCTTTATGGGAGATGGCAGATGGCTGATTTTTACGAAGAAATTTTAAGGCTCAGGTCTGAGGGGAGAAGCGGTGCCCTGGCCACGATCATCGGCACCAAGGGATCGACCCCCCGGGAAATGGGAGCCAAGATGCTCATCCACGAAGATGGGAAGATCTTGGGATCGGTCGGTGGGGGATGCATGGAGGCGGAAGTCTGGCAGGAAGCCATGAAAGCCATCGCCGAAGAGAAGCCGCGGACGGTTCATTTCGACCTGACGGGAAGGGAAGCGGTGGAAAGCGGGATGATCTGCGGCGGAGTTATGGACATTTACATCGAACCCATCATTCCCACCCCTAAGGTGTTCATATTTGGTGGGGGACATATCTCCTTATTCGTGGCCAAGATGAGTGCGATGGTGGGGTTTCAAGTTGCGGTAATCGATGACCGCCCGCAGTTTGCCGATAAAGATCGGTTTCCGGAGGCGGAGGAAGTGATCGCTGAGGAGTTCCCGCTGGCCCTTCCCAAATTGAAGGTAAACAGGTCCAGCTACCTGGTCATTGTCACCCGCGGGCATGCCTATGACCAGGAAGTTTTGGAGTGGGCCGTGAATACGGAGGTCAAGTACATCGGCATGATCGGAAGTCGAAAAAAGATCCAGACCGTCTATGCCAATCTCGAGGAGAAGGGAATCACTCGGGAAAAGTTGCAGCGCGTTCATGCGCCCATTGGGGTAGACATCGGAGCGGTAACGCCGGAGGAGATCGCGGTGAGCATTGTGGCGGAGATGATCAAAGTGCGGCGGGGGACGAAGGGGAAAGAAAGAGGAACTGGAAAATGTTAGATACCATAGAAGAAATCCAATCTGCTATGGAAAGGGCTAAATACATTGCCGACCGCCCTGCGGCAACCGTCTTGCATTTGTCTATGAAGTTGGGAAAGCCTGTTCTCGTGGAGGGAGAAGCGGGGGTAGGAAAGACGGAGATCGCCAAGGTTTTGGCGCAAATCCTGGAGACTCGTCTGATCCGCTTGCAATGTTATGAAGGGCTGGACGTGAGCACAGCCCTTTATGAATGGAACTACTCCAAGCAGATCCTCTGGATGAAACAGGCCGAGATCTGCCAGGCTCCGAGGGAAGCGGTGGGCAAAGAGATCTTCAGCCCCGAATTCTTGATCCGCAGACCCCTGCTGGAGGCCATCCAGAACGATTCCGAGAGGCCGGTGGTGTTGCTCATCGATGAGATTGATCGCTCGGACGAGGAGTTTGAGGCCTTCCTTCTGGAGGTCTTATCGGACTTTCAGATCACCATCCCGGAGATCGGCACGGTTCAGGCCAAGCAGCGCCCCCATGTCATCCTGACCTCCAACCGCACGCGGGAACTGCACGATGCTTTGAAGCGGCGTTGCCTTTACCACTGGATTGACTATCCCTCCCTGGAAAAAGAGAGGCGCATCGTCCTGACCAAGGTGCCAGCGGTCGGAACGACCCTGGCAAATCAGGTCTGCTGCTTCATGCAGCGGGTCAGGGAAAGAGAATTTTACAAGAGGCCGGGGATTGCCGAGACCCTGGATTGGGTCATGGCCCTGATGGCCCTCGGGAAAGAGGAACTCGATGAGGGTGCGGTGCGGGAGACTCTGGGCTGCATCTTCAAATATCATCAGGATTTGAACCAGATGGAGGAGTATGGAGTGGAGAATCTTTTGAGCAGCCTGCCCTCGAGAGATGAACTCACCTGCACCCAGATCCCCCGTGTTTAGTGCAGAAAACTCGAAATCCGAAGGAGGAATCCCGCAAAAGTTGGGACTAAACAATATCAAAATTCAAATATAGAATGCTCAAAGAAAGAGTTTTGATTTTGAATCTAGAATTTTGGTCATGAGATTCTCAAATCTTTCAGTCCGAGAATTTTCTTCTAACATTTAGACAACGTCAAAAATATCCCCTCCCCTGGCGGGAGGGGATGAGGGGGAGGGGGAAAAATTCATCTTTTTCACCCCCACCCTTTCCCTCCCCCGTCGAAGGGGGAGGGCATTGGATGAGGGAAATTTCAAATATCTTTGGCTAGCATTTGTTTCAAGCTTAGAGTTTCCGATTTGGATATTATGCCCATATTTATGCTGAACTGCTAAGGTAAGAGTTTCTATGGGCGGTTTTCGCCAGGGAGAGATCCTTTCCCACCTAATTCTATTTGCCCGCCGGTTGAAAGAAAAAGGTCTGAAGATTACCCCGGGACGGGTGATGGATGCCGCCCGGAGTCTGGAGTTCATCGACCTTTCCAACCGCAATGATTTTTCCTCGGCTTTGAAGGCCAACTTCACATCCTGCCAGGAAGATCTGACCATTTATGAGGAGCTCTTCGAGGAGTTCTGGGGGCAGATTCAGGAAGTCTTGCAGAGGCGAGCGGCTCCTGCTCCCGAGGAGTCAGGAGATGAAGGGACCCCTGGGGAAGAAGTCCTTCTCCTCTCCGAGGATGAGGAAGAAGCCCCGGAAGAAGAGGGGGCGGAAGGAGAAAAACTACAGGTCGGGTACAGTCCCGAGGAAGTCTTGATGGTGAAGGACTTCAGTCAGTATGGCCCGGAGGATTGGAAGATTCTGGACCAGGAGTTTGCTCGCCTCCTCTCCCAGCTGGCCATGAGAATTAGCAGGAGGCGGGAGCCTTCGGCGAAAGGCCGGGAGATGGATTTTCGCCGAACCTTCCGCAGAACAATGCATTACGGCGGAGAGATCCTGGAGCTGGTCAGGCGCAGGCGAAAAATCAAGCCCCTGAAGGTGATCGTGATTTGTGATGTGAGTGGGTCCATGGCCCCCTCTACCCGCTTCATCTTGCGATTCATCTTCGGGCTGCGGGGAGTTTTTCGCCAGAGTGAAATCTTTGTTTTCAGCACGCGGCTGACGCGGATCACGGATATTTTAAAACGCCACCGCTGGGCTGAGGCCCTGATGACCATCAGCAGGCAGGTGCAGGACTGGTCCGGGGGAACAAAGATCGGTCACTGCTTGAAAATGTTCAACGAGCGATATGCCAGGGACCTGGGAATTGGGGGGGCCGCTGTCATCCTCATCAGCGATGGGTGGGATCGGGGAGAAACGGAGCTTTTAGACTTTGAGATGAGGAGACTCAAGAGAGGGGCCCGTCGCATCATCTGGATGAATCCCCTCCTGGGATCTGCGGATTACCAACCGATTTGTCAGGGAATGCGAGCTGCTTTGCCTTACGTGGATGATTTCCTTCCGGCCACCAACCTCAAGGGTTGGAAGGCCCTGGGGGATGTTTTGGTAGCTCTTTCCCCATGATGATCCGGAAATTTTCTAACTAATTTTTCATGACTGCTCGACACCTCCGAACCATGAAAATCCCCCCTCGCCCCCCTTTAGTAAAGGGGGGTTGGGGGGATTTGAACTCGGAACTTTCTTTTAAGTATCTGCGAAAATCTGCGTCCTATAAATAGGAGTTTGTCGATGATCTCAGCCATCGTGCTCGCAGCCGGCGAGTCGAAACGCATGGGCCAGAACAAGTTACTGCTCCCCTGGCAGGGGAAGACCATCCTGGAAGGTGTTCTGGATGCGCTGCTCAACTCCCAGGTGGAGGAAGTAATTCTGGTCCTCGGGCACGAGGCAGAGCGTATCCGCGAAAAGGTACCTGCCCAAAAGATTAAGATCGTCATCAACTCAGATTATAAGAAAGGTATGAGCACGTCCATCCGCCAAGGCTTAAGGGCCTTGGATGAGAAGGCCAAAGCTTTTTTAATCGTTCTGGCAGACCAGCCAAAAATCGACGAAGAAATCCTGGACCGACTGGTCCGCGAGTTTCAAAGAGTCTATCCAGAGAAAAACATTGTTCTCCCCGCTTACCGGGGTTTGCGGGGGCATCCCGTCCTTTTCAGCGTCAAATATCTTGAGGAGGCTCTGCGACTGGAGGGGGATGTGGGATGTCGGCAAATTCTGGTAGACCATCCAGAAGACATCTTGACCGTGCAAGTGAATACAGAGGCGGTTCTTTTCGATATCGACACTCCGGAAGAATATGAGAAATACCTGGAGCATGAGGACTAACCCGGCGTAGCCGGAACGAAAGAGGGGTTCCGTTTGGCGCTATGTAGGGGCAATTCATGAATTGCCCCTACGACCTCAACAATCTCTCCGCCGCCTTATTAAAAGCTGAGCGTGTCCCATAAGTCAACGGCTGGACACAGGGGGTATAGAAATCTATGGTCGTGACAGTAAGTTATCCCCTCCCCCTTGGACGGGGGAGGGAAGGGTGGGGGTGATAAAATGGACTTCTTTCACCCTCCCCTTAATCCCCTCCCGTCAAGGGAGGGGAGAGTAACAAATTGAAATATAAGTAGATTTTTGCCGTAGAATGTAAGGACTTTTTATTGCACCCCCTGTGCCCAGCAAAGAGATATGGGACATGATCTATATTAAGAGGGGGGAGGGGGGATTTTAATGGTTCGGGTGTTAACTATGGGCAATTAATCGATAGAGGAACCAATAAGGGGAATAGGCGATGACACTGGAAGAAGCCTTCTCTCTCCAAGATCGCGAAGTCGTCAGTTTGGTAGGCGCCGGGGGAAAGACCGCCCTCATGTTCGCCTTGGGACATGAGCTTTCTCTTAGAAGAAAAAGAATCCTCCTCACCACCACCACGAAAATCTGGGAACCTGAACCCTCTCCTTCCTTTGCCCTTTTTCTATCGGATCAATTTGCGGAAATGAAGGAGTGGGTTGAGAAGAATTTGGCCCAGTATCCTTATTTGGTCATCGGCCAGAAGAGGCTGGATAATGGCAAGCTTCAAGGAATTGTTCCGCACTGGGTGGAAGGGCTCTATTCCCAGGCAAATCTTTCCATCATGATCGTCGAAGCCGACGGAGCGGCCGGCCGCTCCCTTAAAGCGCCGAGGGAAGGGGAGCCGGTCATTCCCAATTGTACCACCCTGCTCATCCCCATGGCGGGGATCGACGTTCTGAGTTGTCCCCTGGATGAAGAGCATGTCTTCCGCTCCGAGATCGCGGCCCGTCTTCTTCATCTGGAGATAGGAAGTCAAGTAACCGAGGAAGCCATCGCCACCCTGCTGTCAGAGATTATAAAGAGGCGGCCAGAGAAGACCCGAGTGATCCCTTTCATTAATAAGGTAGACCTTCCAGGCGGCCTGGAAAAAGCAAGGAAATTAGCCCCCTTTCTGCTAAAGATGGAAGGAGCCAGAATCGAAAAAGTCGTCCTCGGCCATGCCCAGCATTCCCCTTCCGTTAAGGATGTTGTAACCCGGTGATTTCGCCCTGAGCGCACTTGCCCCCTTTTGTGGACGAGGTTCTAGGGTCAA
>Ga0315312_1002764_pt1 | contig 11833 bp, 6 predicted proteins | sample TDP7_MG_FD_203629 | JGI IMG/M metagenome (GOLD analysis project Ga0315312, IMG submission 203629) | Freshwater sediment microbial communities from Lake Towuti, South Sulawesi, Indonesia - TDP7 | ecosystem: Environmental > Aquatic > Freshwater > Lake > Sediment | place: Indonesia: South Sulawesi... | reverse complement strand
CCTGTCCCGATGGTATTATCCATGACGCTGGCACTGGTATTGGGTATTGGATTGTCCCGATACTGGAAAAGTCTCAAGCCCAAAAAATCATTGCCACCGATTATTCTGAAGAAATGTTGAGAGAAGCTGAAAGAACTTTGAAACAAAACAGCTATTTCAAGGAAGGTAAGATTGAATTAAGAACGATGGACCTGACCAAACAATGGCCGGAAGAAAAGTTCGATGCTCAGGTGTTTCATCTCGTTCTCTATTATCTCCCTTACAACGAATGGAAAGATATTCTGAATCAGGCCTTTGTCTCAACAAATCCAGGAGGTTATGTGTATTCAAGCATTCTTCTAAAAGGATTCAGTATCAAAAAAGCTGGCAAGAAATATACGTTAGGCGAACTATTTGGTAAAACTTTGTTCCATTTAGGAACTCTTATAAAGGCCTTAAAGATAGTTCAAAAAATGGATGATTTTATCGAAAAGGGCATAATAGAATACCCAGGAAAAGAAGAATTTATCGCCTACCATAGAGAGATAGGGTTTAACCCGGTAGAGATTGTAGCTACTTTTTTAGACGGAAACGAAATCACTGTCAGGGCCAAAAAACCATCTTAAAAATCCAAAAATTAGAGAAAGACTGGAAAATCCCAGCTCTTTTTTTTAAACTTTTCTGACTTGACTGGAAATTATTTTTCAATATTTTATAATAAAAGAAGAAAGAATAAATATATGGATATAACATTTATTGATGTACTGGTAGCAACTCTTAATCTTATTCTGGGGCTTTTTGTCTATTCAAGAATTAAAGGTGATTCCATTAAACTTTCCGTTAGAAAAAGTTTTGTTTTTTTAACTCTTTTTGTTGCAATTTGGTCTCTGAGTTTATATTTTTATGCCCATCCAATAATTTTCTCTCCTTTATTTTGGATTAAAATCACTTATTTTGTAGGCGTCTTTCTTATGGGGTTTTCTCTTTTCTATTTTTCTCACGTTTTCCCTGAAGATTCCCGAATGATGCCTTTAAAGAATTTTTTAGCCTGGCTGATTGTCACGCTACCTTTTTTATATTTCCTATTCTTTACTGATTTATGGGTAAGGGAAATAGTAATCAAACCCTGGGGTTATGAAACGGTCTTGGGTCCAATGTATCTACCCGTTTCAATGTATTCCGTGTTTATAATCGTCTGGGTAATTTATAATTTTCTGCGAAAATATTTCTTAACTACTGACAAAATTATCCGAAGTCAAATTAAATATGTTCTCTTGGGCATATTTCTTTTTACGATTACGGTATCATTTATTGATGTTTTTGTTCCGTTAATCTTTAAAACTTCAAAATTTTTTGCCTTAAGTCCGATTTCCAGTTTTTTTCTGGTAGGATTTTTTTCTTTAGCCATAACCAGACATCATCTTTTTGGCATTAAAGTGATGTTGACTGAAATTTTAGTGGTATTTATGGGACTGATTCTGTTAACGTCTATATTTTTAATGCCGACAGTATTATTAAAAATTTTATCCGTTTTTGTCTTTTTTTTATTTATTGTTTTTGGTTATCTTTTTATTAAAATTACACTGACAGAAACTCAAAGAAGAGAGGAAATAGAAAAGATAAGTAAAGAGCTGATTGAAGCCAAAACCAAAAGTGAAACGTTGTTAGCTGGTATTGGCGAGGCCGTATTTGCCATTAATAAAATGAAAGAAATAATTCATTTTAATCATCAGGCAGAAATATTAACTGGATACAAGGCTTCCGAGGTTATAGGAAAAACTTATTACCTCTTTTTACCATTTATAAATGAGAAGGATAGAAATAGGAATATCACCTTCATAGAAAGTGCATTAAAAGAAGGTAAAATCACCGAGATGACTAACGACAATCTTCTTATTACCAAAGACGCAAGCGAATTGCCGGTTAAAAGCTCGGCTTCACCTTTAAAAAACGTAACCGGAGAAATTATTGGAGCATTAATAGTTTTTCGCGATGTTACTAAAGAAAGAAAAATGCGACATTTGGAATCGGAGTTTACCTCACTGGTGACTCATGAAATCAAATCTCCAGTGGCAGTCATTAATGGCTACCTGGGAATGTTAGCTGAAGGAACGGAAGATAAATTAACGAGAAAACAAAAAAAATTTATTAATGAAGCCAGAACCGCCTCAAACAGATTATCGCAATTAATTCGAGAATTGCTTGACATTTCACGCATAGAAAGAGGTGGCACCAAAATTGAACCAGTTCTAATTAACCCCCTAGATTTAGTTGAACAAATATTAACCAAAGAAATGCTTCAGCTTTTTAAACAAAAAAAGCAAAAGTTTATCTTTAAAAAGCCCGATGGCTTACCCAAAGTTGAAGTTGACCCAAATTTCATTATAGTGCCAATCCAAAACATACTTTCTAACGCTTCCAAATACACCCCGGAAATGGGAAGAATAGAGCTTAGAATCTATCAGGGTTTTAGAGGTATTATCTTTCGAATCACCGATTCTGGCATGGGCATACCCAAAGAAGAACAAAACAGGGTTTTTGAAAGATTCTTTCGGGCTTCCAATACAACCCGCTTAGAAAAGGGTACCGGACTTGGTCTTTATCTTGCTAAATTGATGATTGAATTATCGGACGGAAAAATCTGGTTTAAATCAGAAGAAAATAAAGGAACGACTTTCTTTTGCGCTCTACCAATTGCTGAATATTAAAAAGATATTAATTTTAAAAATCGGTATCTTTCCTAAAATCGCCCAACCATTAGATAGAGAGGCGATTTTTTGCTAAAATAAGACAATATGGGAAATTGGAGGGGAATTCTTATTTTTATTATTTCTCTATTAGTTTTCTTCTTTTTGGTACCTCCGGGTTTAATCAGGGCGGCTGGTTTTGCTTTGAATTTTGATGGAGTGGATGATTATGTTGATTGTGGAAATATCTTGAATTTTGCCGGCAGGCAACCCTTTACTATTTTAGTCTGGGTTTTACCCTCCAGTAGTCTTCAGGATGCTGCCCTTATTGATAGAGTGGAGTGGTCTCCTATTGCCAAGGGCTATGTAATCTACGTCAGCTCTGTCTGGTTGATGTACGAAAGATATGTTGATGGTGTGGAGGCTGGTTTTCAGCAGGCTTTTGAGGCTTCCAACGTTTGGACGCATATTGCTGCCATTTACGATGGCGAGAAGATGAAGCTTTATCTCAACGGGCTTTTTATGGCTGAAACCGAAGATACAAGAGACTTACCCGAATTTCCCAGAAATTTAACTTTCGGGGCTTATTCTGATTTCAGTTCTTTTCTGAACGGCGCACTTGATGAAATGCGAATTTATAATCGTGCCCTCACAGCTCAGGAGGCAGAAGAGGCATACAAAGGAAATTTCGAAAATGAGGCAGGTTTAGTTGGTTTGTGGCATTTTGACGAAGGCTCAGGCGATATTGCCTATGATACCTCCGGTCAGGGGCATAACGGAACTATTTTTGGAGCAACCTGGATAGAAAGAGAGGTAACGCCACAACCTGGTGAGGCATTCAACACTTATCCTGAAGTAAAATTGAAAACTGAAATTTCCGGCACATATCGCGGTCTTCTTTCTTTTAGTTATTCAGCTTCTGACCCCGATTCCGGCCCGGGAGCTCTTAAATCTCAACCGATGATTTTTTACTATTGTAACGAAGAAGGTTTTGAGTGTAATGAAATTGCTAAAGACCAAGCAAATACTGGAAGTTACGATTTCGATACTACCAAAGTTCCTGATGGAAATTATAAAATTAGAATAGTAGCAATGGATAATTACGGTGCCTGGGCAGAAGCATTTTCAAAAGTCTTTACCATAGACAATACCGGTCCCACCTTTGATATCTCTGTTTCACCTACTCCTTTAATTAAAGAAAAAGACATCATAAATTTAAAAATTATCTCTTCCGAAAAAATAAAGGCACCACCAAAATTAAAAATCAGCCAGCAAAGTGCTCCTCAGCCAATATCGGTTGAGGTTAGAGGAAGCGGTAAAGAGTTTTATGCCTCCTCTTCGCTTTTAAGAGGTTTTCCAGGAAAAGCAACTATTTCTATTTCTGGTGAAGATTTAGTTGGGAACATTGGTGAAATAATTACTTCCGGGGCGATTTTCTTCATCGAACAGTTTGGTCCACCGCCACCAAAAATAAAAGAGCCAGTTAATAATCAGGTCTTCACTCAATCTCTTATTAAGGTTTTAGGCCTGAGTCAACTAAATGTTAGGATTTTACTCACCTTAAACGGGGTGACCAAATTTACCACTCAGACTTCAATTGATGGTAGTTTCCAGATTGAAAATATTTTTTTAAGTACGGCTAACAAAGGCTACAACACTCTTAGCATTTTTGGTTTTAACGAAAAAAATGAGCAAAGCGGAGAAGTAGTTTTGAAGGTAAAGTTAAATAAGCCACCAAAAATTACAATTACTTCTTCTTTTGAAGAAATAATTTCTGGCGAAAAAGAAATAACCTGGGTTGCTTCAGATTTAAACGATGATAAATTAGTTTTTTCAATAGACTATTCAAATGACGAAGGAGTTACCTGGGGCTCCATTGTTTCAGATTTATTAGAAACATCATATAAGGTTGATACCACCCAAATAGCCGATGGTGATAATTATCTTTTAAGGGTAACAGCCGATGATGGCACAGAAAAAGTTAGCAGTCTTTCACCAAAATTTACTATTAAAAATAATTTACCTCACATATCCTTAGATATTCCGGCTAATTATTTTACCAATACCAGTACTCCCAGAATTAGAGGACAGGTAAGCAGCCCCATGAATGAAATTGTTTCAGTAGAATATTCTTTAGACGGAGGCAAAACCTGGCAAGAGGCAAAAATTATTGAAAGGAGCCCTAATGCCTTAAGAGAAAAGTTTGAAATTTCTACTCCTACTCCTTTATCAGATGGTAAATACGTCCTTTTAATTAGAGTAAAAGATATTTCTAATCATTCGGTTAAAATTTCTAGAACTTTTAACATTGATACTCTGCCGCCGGTGACACAAATTATTAGACCTTCATTAGAAGAACCGGTAAATAGTGACATGGATACTAATTTGGAATTAGAAGGGTTTCAAATGATTTTTGAAGGTAAAAGTGAACCTGAAGCCAGGATAGAATTTATTTTGGAGGAAACAAAATATGAAATTGTTGCTGATAAAAATGGAGATTTCAGTATTAAAGACGTGAATTTAAAATCGCACGGTTTCAATAATTTTTCTTTATCCTCGGTTGATTTGGCTGAGAATACCTTTCAAATGACAAACAAAGTCATTTCCAATAAACTTCCCGAGATTACCGCTCTAAATTTGAAAGAAGGGGATTTCTTAGGGGGCATTAAAGAAATTAATTGGCAGGTAAAAGATTTAGATAATGACCCCCTTAACGCTCAAATTCTCTATCAAAAGAAAGATGAAGAATGGATTAGTTTAATTAAAAAATTTGCCGTTAAACAAAATTTAGCTAATGTCTATAAATGGAATCTCTCAAAACTTAACAATGGTGATTACAAAATCAAGCTAATTATTAATGATGGATTAAATGAAATAGAAAAAGTTCTTGATATTTTTGTTGATAATGTTTTTCCTTCTGTTGAATTTACAATCCTTGGACCTCGAGTAACTAAGAATGTCAGACCTACTTTTTCTGGTAAAGCATCAGATGATTTTTCCGGAATTCAATACGTAGAGTATTCACTTGATAACATTAATTGGTACAAAGGTTTAATTAGTAAGGGTTACCAGGAATTGACAGCCAATTTTGATTTTAAACATCGTTTTTCGCTAAAAGATGGAAATTATAAGATACAGGTAAGAGTCAGTGACCGGGCCGGAAACACTACTTATTCAGAACCCTTTAATTTAACAATTGATACCATTCCTCCCCGAATTGGAAGCAATTTGATTTCTTCTGGCGCCTTGATTATTTTTCCCGATGAGGAAGGCATTAGCAGATTATTTAGGGATAAAGATTACCAAATTTTGATATCGGTTGCCGGCGAAGCAAAAGAAGTGGAGTTGAGAAGTGGAAAAATAGTTTTTAATCTCAATTTCAATAACACAACTTTGCTCTGGGAAAGCAAATTTAATTTTAAGGAAGCAGCTGATTGTACTTTAGAAATTAAAGCTCGAGATGAAGCAGGTAATTCTCAGACTAAAGAAATTGCTAAACTTAAAGTTTTATCTCCGGGCTATGTCTATAATGAAAAGAATAATCAACCAATTAAAGGAGCCAAGATAACTTTGTATATTTTTGATGAAATTAGTAACGATTGGTTAATTTGGGATGGTGGAGCTTTTGATCAGAAAAATCCCCAGGAAACATCGGAATCGGGCGAATATAACTTTTTAGTTCCGCCCGGAAAATATAAATTGGAAGTTTCGCATCGTCGTTACGAAACCGTTATCTCAAAGGAATTGGAGGTAAAGAAGAATTATTTAATGTTGTCAAATATTCCCTTAACCGAGAAAAAAGGAATATTTGACAGAATTTTAGAATTATTTCAATGAGATATTTTATAGTAATATCTTTAATTCTGATTATAGTAGGAGGGGTGGCTTTAATTTATTTTACTGCTCTTCATTTTTTGCCAAAAACACCGCCGAGAGAAATATCGCTTGAAGTAGAAAAAGAGGAAATCGGTGAAGCAGCAGTAGTTACTAAAAAAGAATATCCCGCCCCGGATTTTGAATTATTGAATGTTAGAGGAGAAACGGTTAAACTCAAGACTTTCAAAAACAAAATTATTGTTTTGACTTTCTGGACCAGCTGGAATCCGGCTGCCCAGGACCAGGTAGTAATACTGGAAAATTATTTTCAAGAAATTAAAAGCAGTCAAGATATTGTTTTATTAACAATAAATAACATGGAAGATAAAAGCATCGTTTTGAATTTTATCAGACGGGGGGAGTATTCCTTGCCAGTTTTATTAGATGAGGAAGGAAAAGTAGGCGAATTATACGGAATTACCACCCTCCCGGCAACCTTTTTTATTAACAAAGACGGAAAGATTAAAGAAATTTATATCGGGGTTTTAAATAAAGAGGAAATAAAAGATAGGGTTGGAAAGTTATATCAATAATAAAAAGTAAATCGTTGACAGGTATTGACAGCAATTTTCTAAAAAAATATAATAAAATAATAAAAATAAGTGTCAATAACTTTTTGGCTAAATAATTTTCATTTTGCTTTTGAATTTTTAGGAGGGATTACTCTTTTTTCCTTATCCTGGTTAGCTTTCGATGCCTTTTTGATTAAGAAAGAATTTAAAACTCTGGCGCGAAGCTTAGGCTTTTTTCTTTTTGCCTTCTGGCTGGTCGTTCACTCTCTTAATATAACTCAAGATTTTATTGTCTTATTTGCTTCTATTTCCTATATTTTAGGATTATTTTTGATTTTATTTAATCTCTATTTTGAAAAACCACCAGCCAAACCAAAGTTTGAGGCAATCTTAATTTTGCCAGCCGCAGCAACTATTTTGTGGCCGGTTAATATTTTGGCAACCCCCCTCCTTTTTTTAATTGTTGCAATATCCCTCAAGCGTTACAAAGAAGAGAATTTAAAAAGTTTAGAACCTTTCTGGATTAGCTTTTCTTTGTTGAGTCTGGCTTCAATTTTAGCTATTTTAAATACAAAAACTGGAAGTCAGAGCTCTGATTGGATTTTAGAACATCTTTTAAAATTAACCGGTTTTACCTTTTTAGCTTTTTGGGGCTGGCAATATCTAAAACTCCGCCTTAAAGAAGAGTTGCTTTTAGTTTTTGTTGGTATGGCTCTTTTGGTCTCCATGATTGTTACTTTTACTTTTTCGGCTATTCTTTTGAAAAACATGGAAGATGAAACTAAAACCAATTTAATTTCCAATGTTAAAGTTTTAGATTATTCTTTTTTAAGGATGGAAAATGAAACCCTTTCTAATGCCCAGGTACTGGCTGAAAATAAAGAAATTCGTGAAGCCATAGTAAATAAAGATTTTGCCACTCTTGAGACGCTATCTCAGCAACTAATGACTGAAAAATCAATGACTTTTTTAACCATTGCTGATAAAGATGGCGAAGTCATTTTGAGAGCCCACTCGGTTACGGCCAAAGGCGATAATATCAAAGAGGAAAAAGCCGGTAGAGAGGCTTTGACTGGCAAATATTACGTGACCATTGAGCCAACCCAAACAGAAAAGTTCTCAATCAGAGGAGCAGCTCCAATTTACGATTTAAAAAATAATCTGATTGGAGCACTAATTACTGGTTTTATCATTGATAATGCTTTTACTGACCAGATTAAAAAGAATACTGGATTGGAAGCAACTATTTATAAAGGGGATACGGTTCAGGCAACTACTATTTTTGACCCGGAAGAAAAAACCAGAAATGTTGGCGCCAGACAAACTAATTCCAAGGTAATTCAACAGGTTCTTAAAGAAGGTCGGGGAATTACTCTTGGAACAACTATTTTTTCCAGGCCCTATTTGGTGGCTTATCTTCCTTTAAAAAATACCGAAGGGGAAATAATCGGTATGTTTCAGGCATCGCGTCTTCAGACCGAGATTGTTCAAACTGCTACTGAACTCAGTCGTTTAACCCTGTTTATCACCCTCATTATCGTGACGATGGCACTGATACCAGCTTATTTAGTAGCCAAAAAGATTAGCGAAGAAGCTTAATATTCGGTCGTAATAAAAATAATCATTTTTTCAAATTTATGGCTAATCAAAACAAAATTCTCTTAGTTGATGACGACCCCTTAATCAGCCGAATGTATCAGGAAAGGTTTTCTCGCGACGGCCTTAAAGTTATTTTAGCTTTTGATGGAGAAGAGGGTTTAGAGAAGGCAGAGAAAGAAAATCCAGATATTATTTTGCTTGATATTATGATGCCGAAAATGAATGGTTATGAAATGTTAAAAATTCTCAAGGGAAAAACAGAGACCGCCTCAATTCCGGTCATTATCCTTTCCGGTCTAGGAGATGACCCGGAATTAATTAGAAAGGCAAAAGAACTCGGTGTAGTTGATGTTATTAACAAAGGGGATGTTTCGGCAAAAGAGGTGGTTCAAAAAATCAAAACCGTTTTAGAAAAGAAGTAAAAATATGTTAGAAAAATTTAAAAATTTGTTTATAAACTTTTTTTATAGAAAGAATAAATATAGCCAGCCGATTAAGCTGGCTATATTTTTAATTATTATTTCTCCAATAATCTTTCTGAGTTATCTACATTATACCGAGACCGAAGAATACCTAACTCAACTTCCTCTCTCAAGAATGGAATCATTAGCTCATCTTTCAGCTATTACTTTAAAAGAAAAATTTGACCATTTGACCGATCTCAATATTTCTTTTGTAACGCGCGTCCAATTTCGAAAATTAGTTAAAGATGGGAAATGGGATGAGGCAGTTAAAATTTTTCAAGAGGTTCCCCAGAACTTCCCTTTTGTTGACCGCGTATTTCTTACTGACCCGACCGGAACACTTATGGCAGATATGCCCTCTCTTTCTGGCGTCAAAGGCAAAAATTTTTCTTTTCGCGATTGGTATAAAGGCGTTATGGAGACTAAAAAGACCTACATTTCCGAATTATATAAGAGAACAGCCGAGCCTCAATACAACGTAATCGCCATTGCTTCGCCAATAGAGGATGAAAATCAAAACATACTCGGAATATTAGTAATGCAAATACGACAGGATGTTCTTTGTGATTGGGCAAAGGAAACAGAGGTTGGACCAGGTGGTTTTGTCTATTTTGTTGATAAAAATGGGCATGCCGTTGGTCATCCCAAATTCCCATCTCAAGGAGAAATTGTTGATTTTTCATCAGTATCTTCAGCTCAAAAAGCACTTAAAGGAGAAGAAGGTGTTGAAGTACTCTATAATCCCATTGAAAAAGAGGAACTGGTTACTGCCTATGAACCGGTTCAAAATTACGGTTGGGGAGTTATTGTAGAACAACCAGTCCTTATTACTTTTGCTGCCAGAAACACCCATTTACAACAAGACCTTATTGTCTTCGTTATCATAGTTTTTATAATAACTACCTTAGCTTATTTTATTTTGCATTTTATCAATACTTTAAACCTTTATCGTCAGCAGGAGAAAGTATTTTTAGAAAGTATTGGTGATGGCTTAGTAGCAATTGATCGTTCTTGGAATATCACTCTTTGGAATAAGGCAGCCAGTCTCCTCAGTGGTTGGTCGTCAGAAGAAGTTTTGGGAAAGCCATTTCGCCAAATTTTAAAATTTGTATTCGAAGGTGGCTTAAAAGAAAATATTAAATTTATTGAAGATGCTATGCTCTATGGCGAAATACACACTATGGAAGATAAAACCGTATTGATTAGAAAAGATGGCAGAGAAATTCCGGTGGCTGATAGCGCTTCACCAATTTTCGACCAAAGCGGAATTGTCAGTGGCGCTATTATTATTTTTCGGGATATTTCAAAAGAACGCGAACTGGAAAGAGCACGAGAAGAATTTTCCTCTTTAGCAACGCATCAGTTAAGAGCTCCGGTTACAGTGATAAAAGGATATACTGAGATGCTTTTGGAGAAAACTAAGATTATTAAGGAGGATAAAGCCATGTTAGAGAAAATTTATCAGGCAGCCCAGAATATGAATGATTTAGCCAATGCCTTATTGAACGTATCACGGATTGAATTGGGTACCCTGGCAGTAAATCCTGAACCAGCCTATCTGCCTGATATTGCTAATATAGTGATAGAAGAGTTACTGCCGGAGGCAAAGAAAAAACAGATAAAAATTGAGAAAAATTACGCCTTGGAAATTCCTTCGATAAATGTTGATGTAAAGCTCAGCCGGGCAATTTTTCACAATCTTCTTTCCAATGCCATAAGATATACACCGGAAAAAGGCAGGGTAAATTTAGAGATAAGGCAAGAAGGGTCCGATATTCTTATTAAAGTTTCAGATACCGGTTACGGTATCCCCAAAGACCAACAATCGAAAGTATTTTCCAAATTCTTTAGAGCAGATAATATCCGAAATAAAGTACCTGAGGGAACCGGTTTAGGTCTTTATATTGTAAAATCAATAGTAGAGCAATCGGGTGGTAAAATCTGGTTTGAATCTGAAGAAAATAAAGGCACCACCTTTTATATCACAATTCCTCTGGAAGGAATGACAAGGAGAGAAGGAATAAAGGGGTTAACCTAATCTCCTATAAAAAATATGAAAAAGAGAATATTATTAATTCCCTTGTTATTGTTAGTCTTAGTTTTTCTAATTGTCTCGATTAATAATCGTATTCAACAGGCTAAACTGGCAAAACTTATTTCCTGGGAATCTTTAAACGGACCACCGGGAGGAGAAGCAGGACAACTCATTCAAAATCCCTATCGCCATGGTGAGTTATACGCCACAGTAAAACGTAGTGCCGCCTTACAGGTTGTTGATGTTTATAAATCTGAGGATAAAGGTGAAAGTTGGGAAATGATAGAGGAATTAAAAAATATTCAAGCATTTTCTATTGCCTTATTTAAAGATAAATTGTTCGCCTGCGGCAATGGCTTATATTATTATGATAATCAAAAAAATTCTAAAAAAATTTTATCCTCTTCCTTTCGTTTTCCTTGCACTAAAGTGATAGTAAGCGATAATAAACTTTTTGTAACCTCTTTTTACCAACAACTAAAAGGCATCTATATCCAGTATACTGATTTAATCACCGGAGATTTTAAATGGAAGAAGATATCTTTTTCTGAACCTGAATTAAGAGATTTGGTTTTACCATCAAAAGATATCGGGTTTGGCTATCATATAGAAGTGCCAAATGTTTTAGTTTTGGGAAATAGAATCCTGGCAAATGTTGTTGTTATACAAGAAGGTGGTAGC
>Ga0315312_1002763_pt1 | contig 11839 bp, 9 predicted proteins | sample TDP7_MG_FD_203629 | JGI IMG/M metagenome (GOLD analysis project Ga0315312, IMG submission 203629) | Freshwater sediment microbial communities from Lake Towuti, South Sulawesi, Indonesia - TDP7 | ecosystem: Environmental > Aquatic > Freshwater > Lake > Sediment | place: Indonesia: South Sulawesi... | reverse complement strand
CTGTCGCGTCGATCCAGCGCACGAGCCCGAGCTGCTGGAACTCCATGAAGGTCGGGAGTATCGGAGCGATCTCCTTCGCGATCTCGGAGGGCGGCTTCGAAGTTGTTACTATTATCGCAGGCACACCCTTCTTCAGGCCTTCTGCAAGGAAGATCATCATGGCGACCTCCTTACCTATGAAAGGAGGCCCGACACAGAGCACATTCGAGCCGAAGGGCATCCCGCCCACGAGCAGATCGTCCAGGCGCTCCATGCCCGTCTTGACCTTCTTCTCGACGTATTCCTCCTCGACGGTCTCCTCCATCTCCTCTATGTCCTTCATCAGATGTGCCTGGAGAGATCGTTCCTTCTTCTCGAGCTCCTTCTCGCGCTGATAGAGCCTGGACTTGATCTCCTGCTCCTTCTCCACGAGCTGGCGTTCCTTCAGCTCGAGCGCGCGCCACCTCTCGTGGTCCTCCTCTGGGATCCCTGCGCGAACCTCTTCGACCTCTTCCACGCTCTCGAGTATCTCCTGCTCCATGGCCTTGAGCTCCGCCCTCTTCAGACCTATCTCTGCTTCCGAGGCCTGCAGGTCCTTCTCCTTCTCGATGAGCTCCCTGAACTTGGCGCTCATCCCCTCCTGCTCTTCCTTGAGCCTCTGCTCGAGTTCCTTTATCTTCTCCTCGCGCTTCGCGAGCGCGCCCATGCGTCTCGCGACCTCGTCCTCGCGGGACCCCAGTTCCGTCATCTTGTTCCTGGTCGCAAGCGTGAGGTCCTGGTACTGCTTCTCCTTGTCCTCCACGGCCGCTCTCGCGCTCTGCATGTCCTCGAGGCGCATGTTGAGAGCGGAGAGCTCGTTCTTGAGCAGTGCCTCCTTCTCGGCGAGCGATTTGTCCCGCGCCATGACCGCGTTCTCTTTCTCGATGAGCTCGTTCATCTGCTTGTCAGCACGGGCGATGAGCCTCTCCGCCTTCTCGGACTTCTTTCTTATGTCGTCCTCCATGGTCCTGATCTGGATCTCCTTCTCCGAGAGGGCCTCTTGCTTCATCATCAGCTGCTGCTCTAGGTTCCTCACAGTGGTCCTTTCGACGGCGACCTTGCCGACCTGTTCCTTGGCGGATGCTACCTCCAGGCTCTTCAAATCGAGCGAGCTCTCGCGCATGCCGAGCTGTTTCTCACGCTCTGCGAGGGCTATCTGGAGCTCGTCCAGCTCCTTCTCGGTCGCTCCGACCTGGGCCTCCCTCACCTCGACCTCGGACAGCCTGTTCTTGATCTCTCTTTCCTTTGCCTGAGCTTCGAGCAGAAACCGCTCGGTCTCTCGCTCTCTTGTAGAGACCTTCTCCTCCTTTGCCAGGATGCCCTTGGCCTTTCGCTCCAGTTCCTTTCTCTGAGCCTCGATATCGCCCTGAGCGATCCGCAGCCTCTCCCGATCGCTCTCGAGAGCCGCTTCTTGCTTCGCCACGCTCTCCTTGGCCTGGCGAGCGCCCTGCATGCGCTGCTCGATATCAGCCTCGAGCGCTGTGATCTGCGTCTTCCGCTCCTCGATCGAGGCCATCTCGTCAGCGAGCTTCTTCTCATAGGTCTCCACGTCTGACTCCCGCGATCTCAGAGCGTCTTCTCTGTACGCGAGCGCATGGCGCTTCTTCTCGAGCTCGATCATCTGCTCTCTCAGTTTTCCATCGCTCGCCTTCAGAACCTCGCGCTGCTGGACAGATGTGGAGCTCGCTATGATATGGAGCATTGACCCGCTCAACTGTATGGCGACCGCGCTGCCCAGGTACCCCATGGGCAGAATGCTTGCCAGAGTCTCCGGATCGGGGTGATAGACCATCGGAAACGCAAGAAGCACAATCGGAAACACAGCTGCCGTAATGCTGACGGTCTTTCGCCTGCTGGTTCCCTCCCAGGTCATCGCCAGAGATATTTCCGTGAGGCAGATGCCAAGCAATGATGCTGGATAGAGCCAGTCCGGGCTTCCAAAGAGGATGTAGTCCACCTCATCCAGAAGAATGATCGCTATGAGCAGGGACGGGATTATGAGCGCGATGATGCTCATCACGAAATGTGGCTCCTCCCTGTCGGCAAGATAGGGCTCCCATTTGATCGCAAGCGCGGCGACGCTCACCACTATTCCGGCTACGAGCGGTATGAGCCACTTGAGGATGGTCACGGACTCGGGGGCGTCTCTGAGGAAGTCCCAGTAGACAAGACCATATGCAATCACTGCCGTGAGGGCCAGCGCAAGGCCCGAGGCTATGCCCACTATATGGGCGAGCCTGCCCATCCTGAGCTGCAGTATGGCTGCCCTCCGGGCTCTCTTGATTTCTGCAGTCTCGATGTGCTCCGCATAGGTCCTAGGAGGAGGAAACTGCCGCGATGGCTGCGGCGTCCTCTTTGATGATCCCCTTGGGGCCATTGTGCTCATTCCCTTCCGAACAAACACGGCCGTTCAAGGCCGATGAGCGAAAAGCATCCTAAGCATACTTAAACATTGATGTCTGGTTTCCATAAGAAAGCAGTCTTCTGAGCGCGTTTCGCCTTCGGCTCGGTCTGCTGGATTTTATCGACCGCACTAGTTTCACCCTTCTCCCCCCTGTAGCGATTTAACTCCAGGACTCGAGATGAAGAGCTGCTGGTGACACTGGTTGCAGGGCCATAGAACAGCTGTGCTCGAAGAGCCCATTGTGCATGTCGTGGACGAGGTAGCGCCCCTGCTACAGGAGAGAATCCTTGAGACATCGGTCCTGCAGCTGGACGAGCTCACAGGCGGCTTCCGCGCGTCTCAGGTGGCGTTGTTCGACAGCGACAACAGCTACGCGACGAGCCTGCTCCACCTGCTCTGCATCCGCGCGATCTCCCAGTTCGACGAGGAGGTCGTTTGGATCGACGGTGGCAACACCATCGATCCCTATGCGATGAGTTCCCTGTGCAAACGCCTGCGGATTGACAAGCGCAGCATACTCTCGCGTGTGAACGTCTCGAGGGCGTTCACTGCGTACCAGCTGGTGACGCTGATAGACGAGAAATTGGAGGAGCAGGTCCGGAGCAGCACGCCAGCTGTGGTCATCGTGTCTTCTATAACAGAGCTCTTCCTCGACAAGGACATGAAATGGATGGAGTCGCACCAGCTCCTCAGAAGATGTCTGGAGGACATATCCAGGACGACGAAAGAGCACGAGGCGATCTCCTTCGTCACGAACCAGACGCATCATGGGCTTCGGCCTAACGCCAAGCTCACATCGCTTCTCTACGAGCACGCGGACACGATCCTGCAGATGCGCTCGCGGAGGAACGGGATAGCTTTCCGCCTTCCGAGGAACGGCCGGGAGATATTGTTCTCACCAGCGCCTTGGAATCAGACCACGTTGGACGAGTTCAGGGGGGATCTAGACGGGAAGGACGGTGCCTACATATCGCTTGGCGCTTGAGGCGATGGCGCAGCAGTGGAACGACTTCCGAAGAGCTCTGAGGAGCGAAGACCGCGAGGTTTTCGACTCGCTGATGAACAGGGCGAGGATGCACGCCTCAGCATCGACATATGCGATAAGCCTGGACCCGACGGAGTCCGCGCTTCTGTCGATGCTCTTGGAGCACGAGAAAGAGCTCATGAGGTTGAAGAGGGAACGCGACAACAAGGGGGACGTGGAAGGAGGACAGGATGGGGCACTCGGGAGCAGTGAGTCGAAAGGATGAGAGGATGGATTATCGACATCTATCCAGACTACGAGACCAACTCGATCGTATACTGGGTCAAGACACGGAGAGGGGTGCAGAGGGTAGTCGATCGATTTTTTCTTCCAAAAATATTCGTGCACGCCATTCCCGAGAAGCTCGACGAGCTCGAGAGAGCGCTGCCAATACTTGACGAAGTGAGCGGCACCGCGCGCGAGATGAAACGGACATGGCTCGGGGAGGACCCGCGCGAGGTGCTTGCAGTCACGGTAAAGGAATACGCCGACGTGGAAGATGTCGCGCACACGATCGACAACCGCGGGCGGTACAAGGACTACTCGCTGTTCAACGTCGACCTGCGCTTCAGCCAGCGGTACTTCCTGGAGCACGACATCTACCCGATGGGGCTGATGGAGCTAGGGCCGAAGCCGCGCATGCTCGAGAGCCCATACGAGCTTGACTACGAGATCCCGCCTCTCGCTGGCGCGGAGCTCAGCATATCGACCGAGGCGAGGCGGGGGATACCGACCTTCGAGGATAGGCTCGTCTCAGCAAGGGTCGGGGAGCACGTGATCGACGGGGGCGAGGAGTGCGTGCTCAAGGGCATCCAGGAGATTCTCAGGGAGGAAAATCCCGACGTCGTGTACACGCACGACGGGGACGCTTTCTCGATACCATATCTGTATCAGCGAGCGAGGAAACTCGGGCTGGAGCGGCTCCAGCTCGGAAGGGATGGCGACGACCAGCGAACAGACAGGAAGGGGAAATCGTACTTCACATATGGGCAGATCAAGTACAAGCCCCCATCCTACAAGCTCCGTGGGAGGATGCACATCGACCGTTCCAGCTCGTTCATGTTCATGGAGAGCGGGCTGAACGGCCTGATAGACCTCTCGAGGATCTCCGCAGTGCCCGTCCAGGAGCTATCCAGGCTCTCTCCCGGAAGCGCCATCAGCGCCATGGAGGTGAACCAGGCGGTGAGGGACGGGTGCGTCATCATGTGGAAGAAGAACCTGCCTGAGCTTTTCAAGACGGCCGAGGAGCTCGTGATCGCCGACCGGGGCGGGTTCATCTTCGAGCCGAGGGTGGGCATACACGACCGCGTGCTGGAAGTGGACTTCACCTCGCTGTATCCGAACATCATGGTGAGGTTCAACATCTCGCCCGAGACGGTGCTATGTCATTGCTGTCCGGAGCCGAAGAGGCGCGTGCCTGTGCTCGGATACGGGATCTGCGACAAGCAGCTGGGACTGATCCCTCGGGTCCTGAGGCCGGTCGTTGAGCGGAGGACGAAACTGAAACGGATGATGAGGGCTGGCGTGGGAGACGCTAAGGCCTACAAGGAGCGCGTGGACATACTGAAGTGGCTTCTTGTCACATGCCTCGACGAAGGAACGGAAATACCATTCCGCGCGAACGGAAGATTCGATATCGATTCGGTAGAGGACATCGTTGACAGATATGCCAATGGCGCTCTCGGAGAGTCACTTGTATCGAGCCGGCTCGAGGTTTTCGGCGTGGACCAGAACCTTGAGCCGGCGATTAAGAGGGTCACCAGACTGTTCAAGTTCCCCGCGCCAGACGAGATCATCGAGCTGGACATCGGGAAAAGCAGGCTTAGGCTCACGCACGACCATCCCTGCTATGTGATCAACGGAAACGGTCTGGAGCTGAGAAGGGCCGATCATGTCAAGAAAGGCGATTTGCTTCCGGCGTTGCTCCCTCTCTACAGCCGCGAGGCGAGAGCTGGAGTTTCTCTCTCGAGCCTGTGTGTGAAATCCGTCGGGAAGGCCGAGCCAACTGGAGATCATGTCTATTGCCTTGGGGTCTCAGAACCGCTGCACGGTTTCGTCCTCGCAGATGGCATGCTGACGCACAACTGCTTCGGGTACACGGGCTACAAGAACGCTCGCTTTGGGAGGATAGAGTGTCACGAGTCGATCACAGCATATGGCAGGGAGATCCTCCTGCAGGCCTCTGAGATGGCAGAGGCCCACGGCTTCGAGGTGCTGCACGGCATCGTCGACTCCCTTTGGCTCAAGGGGGACGGCGATCCCGACAAGTTCTGCGAGCATGTCTCTGGCCATATAGGAATACCGTTGGAGCCGGAGGGCGTCTACAAGTGGATCGTGTTCTTGCCAGACAGGTCACATGGAGTTGGTGTCCTGAACAGATACTACGGCCTCTTCGAAGATGGAAGGTTCAAGATACGAGGAATTGAGCTGAGGAAACAGGACACGACCGAACTCGTGCGGGACATGCAGAACGAGCTGCTCACGCACTTCTCCAAAGCGTCCGATTCACAGCAGTTCATAGAGCTCGTGCCCTCGGCCTTGGACATAGTTGACGAATACGTCGAGGCCGTGAGATCCGGGACGATCCCTCTGAACAAGCTCCTCATAACCAGGAGAGTGTCCCAAGAACTTGGGGAGTACCAGCAGTTCAACGACGCCGTAGCCGCTCTCAAGCAACTGGATGATGTCGGATTCGACGTAAATCCAGGAGAGGCCGTGAAGTATCTGATCTGTGACTGCAGGAGCAAGGAATCACACAAGCGAGTGAAGATCGACTCCTTCATCTCTGGCAACGAAGGCTATGACGTTGAAGCGTACCTGGATCTGCTTCTCAGAGGAGTCGAGGGCATGCTCTTGCCCTTCGGGTACGACATGGAAAGGTTGTCCGCGACATTCGATACCAAGAACCCGCGGAGCAGATGATTCGCAGTTTGTGCCAACCCCGTCACAATCCGCCGACAATCCTATATAGCATGCCGCTGAAATGGGGAAAAAGAAGCAGAGGGAGGGATACTGACTTGTTCGGATCCAAGTATGCAATGTCAGCGCTAGTCGTAGCCGCACTTGTGTTCGGAGCGACGCCTATTGCGCTAGCCATTGACGACGCGACGGACGACAATAACCAGGAGCTAGTCACAGTAGAAGGGACAGTAACAGCGTATCTGTATGACGATGAAGACGAAGACGATGACCAAGATGATGCGGACGATGACGCGAACGACGAGCCCGAAGACGAAGCGGAGGATGAAGATGAAATTGCTCGTCCATCCGCGTTTGTCATAGACGATGAGACGGTCGTCGAGTTCGGGCCCTGGTGGTACTGGATGACCCAGGAGACCAGCGTCGTCGATGTGGTGCAGGTCGGGGACATCGTCGAGGTCACGGGCGAGTGGGAAGAGCTGGAAGATGGGACGACCGTCCTCTGCGCCTGGAAGATCGTCGACAAAACAGACGCGGACAATCCCGTTGAGATAACTATAAAGGAGGAAGGAAGGCCGCCGTGGGCAGGGGGCCCGAAGGCGCTAGGTATTGATCCTTGGCCTCCGTCCGAATAGGACGAGTGACCAAGGGGCGTGCGCCGAGAAGCCGGGCACTGCCAATTCGGGGGGAGACACGCGGCCCCCTTCCTCTCTTACAATCTCTTTCTGCGCTCCTTCTGTAGACAGATATTAATCCGTGGTCGGACTACCACGGGCCAAGAAGGTGCATGCCATGGACGATGAGTTGGCTGCTGTGATCAGGCTAGCCGTCGCCGTGTGCGCGCTGATACCCTTCATAGTCTTCCTGCTGTCGTATCTGCGCACCCGGATGGCCAGGCTGTTGTTCGCTGCGCTGGGCTTCGGGGTCTTCGTCGTGAAGGAGATTCTGCTAGCTGCAGGCACGTTCACACTGGTGATGAAGGAAAGGAATCCACACGTGCCCACGATGACTCACTCTCAGCTCATACTGCTTGAAGGGATCATCGACCTCGCGATCATTCTGTTGTTCTTGGTAGCGCTTCTCTGGAAGCAAGGTGCGTCAGTTGAAGGACAGGCCGGAACTGGAGACAAGAAAGATAGTGTATGATCTTATCGTCCGAAGGCCAGGCGTTCATCTCAGAGAGATCGAGAGGCTGACGAGCCTTCCTCTGGGGGTCGTCAGATATCACCTGGACCGCCTGCAACGAGAGGAGCTCATCTTCTCCAACGAGGACAGGTACTTCAAGCGATTCTTCCCGAAAGGCAAAATCCCGAATGTGCCAATAGAAACGTTCGAGGCGCTGAGGCAGGAGAGCCTTAGAAGGGTCGTCCTGCATTTGCTCAACAATCAGGGCTCGACTCACATCATGATGAAGAACGCCCTTCAACTGCCGCCTTCTACGCTCTCGACCTATCTGTCCATACTGCTCAGGAAGGGTGTTGTCAGGAGAGAGCGTCGGGGAAAGGAGAACCTCTACTACGTCGCCGACGAGGAGAGCGTGGTCAAGGTCCTGCTGGTCTATCGCCCGACCTTCCTGGACAAGCTTGTGGACCACGCCATATCTCTCTATCTCACTCGGTCGTGAGTCACAGTTTTCCCATGAACAGGATGGATATCGGCACGAGCAGACAGCCCATCAGCTGAATCCTCCTGATGCCGATGATAGGAGGGATGACGCCGAGGGAAGCAGATGAGGCCATGAGCAATGCGCCCCTCGATCCAGTGATAGCGACGCACAGCGAGAGAATGAACGCCAATGACGCAATGGCGAGCTTCTTCGAGCACATTATTCTCCGGAGCCACACTAGCCTCGAATCGAGCACGCCGATCGCATGGTTGCAGATTAGAGCTGCGATGAGCATCGACAAAAGGATCGAGGTCATGGGAAGCGCGTTGGACAGCCAGCGCTCGTGGGAGGTGATTTCGAGAAATGATGCGACCGCGTCCATTGAGCCGCTCCGAGCTCGCATTATGACGAAGAGGGCGCCGACAGAAAACACCGCACCCACGGAGGAGACGGCCGAGTACAACCATATGAACCTCACGGAGCCGACGGGATCTCCACCCCCTCCGACCTCTCTCGTCGTCGGCGAGCAGAGAGTCGTGGACGACCCCGAGGTCATCCCAGGAAGCCAACCTACGAGCGTCCCACCGATGACGGAGAGAACCAGATCTCCCAGCTTCGGAGCATGCTGCAGATGACGCCAGGTGCCCGAGCCAATGTCCCGTACGGGTCCAGAACCAAGGCTGAGCAACAGACTCGGCACGCCGAACAGCCCCGCGAAAAGAGGAAGGAGAAGAGATGATCGAGGAACGAATCCCGGATCCATCCACGGCAGGTCCGGAAGCGCGCATGCGAAGTAGTTGGATTGGAGCACGATCGCTCCCAACACGCCGGATGTACAGAATATCACAGCCGCCTTGATCACTCTGAGTGAAGATCCTCGAACCCACCACATGGACCTCACTGAGAGACCTTCTGACAAGACAAGAAGAACGGAGCACCCAATTGCGATAATCACCATGCCCTTTTTCACGATCGAGTAGAAGTGAATGGGCGGCCCCATTAGGACGCACATGGGCACCAGCAGGGCCGACGCGATCAGCACTCCGACAAAACAGCCATCGGCCGAGGCCCTTACCGCGACGGACCCGAGGCCCGCCCTCGCCAGCCTGTGCGCAGGCAGAACAGAGACCACGTCCTCGGACGGGATTCCAACGTACGTCGAAGTCATCGCCTCTCCGAACAGGTGGGCGACGAGCGCTGCTGATATGAAACAGCAGACAAGAATCCCGTCGTCGGCGCCGCCAGTGATTCTCTCAAGGGCGCCGAATGCAGCTAGGGTGACGCTCGCATAAGCTGTGAGGGATGCTGCGATGTTGTTCATGTGCAGGCCCGGCACCAGGCCGGCCGCGAATCCAAGGAGGGTTCCTGCGATGGCCGAGAGAACAATCGAAGCTAAAAGGCCTAGCTCATGCACGAGAATGCGACGCAACTTGGCGCTGTTCCATCTGCGCACTACAGTTACGTTACGCTTTCGTGCCGTGTCTGTTATGTGCTCATTTGCGATACAAGGGGGGCAAGATGGCTATACGAGAAGCACCTAAATGAACCAAAAACAAACTAGAGCACTGACACCTTCCCGTCGACGACCTCCACCTTCACAAGAGTCTTGATCTGCTGTCCGATCTTCCTCTCGATCTCGGCCTTCTTGTCGGTCTTCTCAATCACGACAAGGATGTCGGCAATCTTGACCTGCATCTTCTTCAGGGCCTCGACAAGGGCCCACAGAGTCCCCCCTGTGCTGATGACGTCGTCGACGATGACCACCCTATCTCCGGCCTTGACACCGTTGATGAAGAGGGTCGACTTAGAGTATCCAGTCTCCTTCGTCAGGTTGACCTCACCTGGCAGCCCATACATCCTCTTCCTGACCACGTTGAACGGTATCCCTGTTTTCAATGACAGAGCGGTCGCGAGAGGAATCCCGAGGGCCTCGATGGTCATGAGATAGTCACAGTCGAGGTTGCCGATCTGGGCCATAGCATCTGTGATCTCGTCCAATACCTTCGGGTCCACCCTGGGAATGCCGTCAGTGATCGGATGGACAACGTAGTCATAATCGCCGCGCTTGACAACGGGTGACTGGACGAGCGATTCCCTCAAAGCCTCGAGCACCATGATTGCACGAATCGCTGATGAGGTAATAAAGCTTCTTTTTGAGGCTCGTATCTCCTCACAGGAGGACGTCAACGAACTTGAACTCCATCACATCGAACAGGCCCCTGTCTCCCAGCTTGAGGCTCGGGATGACGAGGAGGCTGAGAAATGCCATTGTCATGAATGGGTCGTCGAGGGCGCAGCCCATCTCCTTCACTCTCGCAAGGAGAGAATCGAGCACTCGCTTGACGTCGTGAACTGGCTTGGTGCACATCAGGCCTGCCACATGAAGGTTCAACATGCTGCACTTGCCAGCCGAGCACACGCAGAATCCGCCGCCACCGTCCACCAGCGTGTTCACTGCAAGCGCCATATCCTCAGTGCTGGTGCCCACGACAATGATATTGTGCGAGTCATGCGCGACGCTTGATGCGATTGCCCCGGACTTGAGGCCGAAGCCCTTGACGAAGGCGTTGCTCACTGGCGCGTCCCTGTACCTGTTGACGACGGAGAGATGAAGAACATCCTGCCCGAGGTCCGCCATGACCCGCCCGTTCTCCGTGCGCAGAGTTGCGATGAACGCGTCGGTCACGATGCTCCCACTGATGACACCTATGACCCTCACTTCTGCAAGAGGTTTTGGCGAGGACACCTCGAAGTCAGACGGTGTCTTCCGAGCAAGGACGAGCTGGCTCACCATCTCCTTGGGCTTGATCTCGAACTTGGGCGCGCCCATTGCGGCGACGAGCTCTCCGCCGACGTAGACCTCTTCTGCCGAGAAGCTCTTGAGATCTGTCACTCTGACCACGTCGGCCATACGCCCAGGCTCTATAACCCCGAGGGGCAGCTTGTAGTGAAGCGCGGGGTTTATGGTTGCTGCCCTCAGCGCATGGACGGGATCTATGCTGTTCAGCACCGCCTGCTCCAAGGCCCTGTCAAGGTGGCCCTCGATGAGGTCAGAGACGTTCTTGTCATCCGACACTAGAAAGAACTCGTGGCTCTTGGCAAACGGCGCGAGCGCCTCCAGGTTCTTGGAGGCGCTTCCCTGCCTCACCATGACCATCATGCCGAGAGAGGACTTCTCTCGCGCCTCCTCCGACGTTGTGCACTCGTGGTCCGTCGTGATCCCCAAGCCAATGTACTCCTTGAGGCCTGCACCGCTCAACATCGGGCAATGGCCATCGATCGGCTTTCCCAGCCTCTTGGCGACGTCTATCTTGTCCATCACTGCTGGGTCGTGCGCGATGGCACCTGGGTAGTTCATCATCTCGCCCAGGGCCACGAACTCCTCCCGCATCAGAAGGTTCTCAGTTTCCCTGAGTCCGAGGACCGCGCCTGACGTCTCGAAAGGCGTGGCGGGCACGCAGGAGGGCGCTGTGAAGTAGATGCGAAGAGGCACGGTCTTCGAATCCTTGACCATGTAGTCGATGCCCTGAAGCCCAAGCACATTCGCAATCTCATGCGGATCCGTGATGACGGCCGTTGTGCCATGTGGGACCACGGCTTCCGCGAACCTCGAAGGACACATGAGCGAGGATTCTATGTGTATGTGCGAATCGATCAGGCCCGGGATGAGAAATCCGCGGAACTCGCCACTAACCTCTTCCACGGCTGTGATAAGGCCATCCTTGTGCAGGATCCTTCCCGGAAATACCCTCTTGTGCCTGACATCAACGACGTTGCCTTCGATCAATGTTCCAACTTCGTCTTCCCGAATGGGCTATTGCGAATTAACGGTTTTCTTCGCTCGGTCAGTGGATGCGAAGAATCGCAC
>Ga0315312_1002761_pt1 | contig 11844 bp, 10 predicted proteins | sample TDP7_MG_FD_203629 | JGI IMG/M metagenome (GOLD analysis project Ga0315312, IMG submission 203629) | Freshwater sediment microbial communities from Lake Towuti, South Sulawesi, Indonesia - TDP7 | ecosystem: Environmental > Aquatic > Freshwater > Lake > Sediment | place: Indonesia: South Sulawesi... | reverse complement strand
GGGCAGAATACCTGGTTCTCAGCGTAGCAGTTTATGACACCATACCTCTCAACAGCTTTCAGAGTCGACCTGGCTTCATCCACGCTCCGGGCTAAAGGCTTTTCACACATGACATGTTTGCCATTCTCAGCAGCGATTTCTGACGCTTCTTTATGAAGGAAGTTTGGGAGCCCTATGTCAACAACATCCACCTTAGGGTCTGAACACAACTCCCGTATAAAGTCTCCACCATGATAGACTTTTCTCACTCCAAACTTTTTGGCAATCAAGGTTGCCTTCTCCTTACTTCGCCCTCCAATGGCAACGACATCCACATTGGGTATTTCCTGATAGCATGGAAGATGGAAAGTGTCTTGGACAAACCCGTATCCGAGAACACCGATCCTCACTTTTCCTACCATTTTTCCCCGCTCCTTATTCTAATTATTTACATGATTATTTGAACCTTCATAGGGTTGCCTATCTTCTTGATATGGGTCTCAAATCCTTCCAATATCTTGTCAAACGGAAAGCGGTGAGTCACAAAAGGTTTCACAATAGCTTTTCCAGAGGAAACGGCTTTAATAGCAGTCGGAAACACGTTCGCGTACCTATGGATGCCTCGGATTTCAAGTTCGTTGATTATCACCTTCGATATAGGAAACCGGACCTCTTTTGGTGGATATCCAACGTGGACAACTCTTCCTCCTGGTTTGGCAATTTCAATTGCCTGTAAAATGGCTGGAATCGCGCCTGAAGCCTCGATCACCACATCAACACCTTCTTTATCCGTTAGTTCCATCATCCGATCTACTACGTTTTCCTCAATGGCGTTTACGATCGCTGTGGCGCCATACTTCTCTGCGTAGCTTAATCTGTAGTCCACGATATCAGTCACGTAAATCTCAAGTGCTCCGTACGTTTTCGCCGCTTGAAGCGACATCTGCCCAATTGGGCCAGCGCCCAACACTGCAACAACATCTTGAGCTGTTACTCGGCCCATCTTCACAGCCATCATACCAACTGCCAGGGGCTCTATCATCGCTCCCTCTTCGTAAGACATTTTTTCTGGAATCAGGTAAACGTTCTGTTCTGGCGCAAAGACGTATTCTGCAAAAGCTCCATCATAAGGCGGGGCACCATAAAACTGGACTTCTCTGCAGAGATTATACCGTCCTTTCCTACAGTATTCGCACTTCCCACAGACGAATCCGGGCTCTATGACAACTCTCTGCCCAATTCTAAGACTTGTGACATTATCTCCCACCTCTGCGACTTCTCCGGAACACTCATGCCCCAAGATCAATGGTTCCTGCACAACAAAGGATCCAATTCTGCCCTCCTGATAGAAATGAACATCTGAGCCACATATTCCAACGCGCTTCATCTTCACGAGAACGCCTTTGGTGTCTATCTCTGGTATGTCGACCTCTTCGATCCGCATGTCCAAAGGTTTATGCAACACAGCGGCTTTCATTCTTCCTTCCATTGGTTTTTCCTCCAGAAATCCTTACGCCTTAACATAAGATAAATCTTTGTAGCTAAAACATTACATAGCTTTCTAGAAGGGCTTTCTAGAGATAGCGGCAGACTTATATTTACTTATATTGATTAAGACATGAATTTAGCTGTGGTGCATGAATGAGCTTCATCCTGAACTACTTGCGTCGAGTGCTTCGACGACCACCAGTTATAGCTTTCATTGCTTTAGCTTTGGGTTCTTGTCTTGTGGGCTACACAATTCTATATCTTGAGCTTGCACAGCATCAATCAAGCAGTCGCGTAGGTTACCTTCAATTCGAGACAGATAATATTAAGGTAGAGTTCCCCAAAAGCTGGTTTGCCTATGAGGTGAAAAACGAGAATGCAAGTGGTGTCTTCTACCGCGTTGGTGTTATTGGTCCTACTGGAGAAGCATATCTTGCGGTTCAAGATGAGAAAGCTACTGATTTCATCATGAACCGGTTTAACCTGACTAGCATAACGTCATTAATTGTCTATATGGTTAACGATACCTTCACCGCAATCTTAAGTAAAAACCCACAAGCAACTCTTGATTTTGGAGAGAACAGCACAATGAGTGTGTTAAGCTTGGATGCTCAGTATTCTAAAGTTTCGATAAGAGGCGTGCCAGACAGTAAAGGAGCCTTACACAATGTGACTTATATGGTCATAGCAGGATTGAAACAGGGGAGACTCGTCTATGTTCTTTTTCTGAGCGAGGAAGACAAATGGGATGAAGGTTATCAGACATTCGTCATCATACTAAGCTCAATTGATCTACGAAGGTGGAATGATGAGACTTCTGGGGTTTAATCTGCCTGAGAAATCGGTACTAATTCATGCAGTAATAGGTGGAGTAATATGCTTCATTGTAGTATTCCTCATCTCCAGTATGGCGTCACCAATCTTACTTCAGATACTCGTCTTCTTAGGAATAACAGGAGTTATGACTTATCAAGATCAGTTCCTTTTAGCAGCAGGCTTGATCCTGTTTGGGACTGTCTATTTAGTAGGCGGATTCTGTGGCGGGTTATATACAGGCTACCAAGTTCAGGAAAATCTAAAGGTCACCCTAATAATTCCTGGCTTGATTGGTTTCATAATCTACATAGTAATAACATATTTTTTTGGTCAAATAGACCTCTCTATTATTGGCATGATCTATGGTTTCTTCTTGCCCCTGTTGGGGAATCTTGTCGGTGCATACCTAGGCGGGTACGCAATGAACTGGCCAAGTGAAGAAGAGAAAGAAGAGGCTGGAAAGCTTACTCTAGAGCTGCCAAAGTGAGCTGTAGTGTGCCATAGGCTCCTAAATGACGAGCAATAGAGTTATGTCGTTGACGTTTGTGCCTGTAGGCCCTGTGCGTATAAGATCGCCTATTTTTGAAAAAAACGAATACGAGTCATTGTTTTTTAGATATTGTGCAGCTTTTAGGTTCAGCCTTTGACCGCGGTCAATGGTCTTACCATCTATAATAGCTCCTGCTGCATCGGTAGGACCATCGATGCCATCAGTGCTTACTGAGGCTACGACTGTTCTTTCTAAGCCAGCTATCATCAATGCAGCTCCCAAAGCAACCTCTTGGTTTCTTCCTCCAATCCCTCTACCCCTGACTGTTACAGTTGTTTCTCCACCAGCGACAATGGCAACTGGCGGCGGAAGAGGATGACCATAGGTAACTACCTCTTTTGCCAACGCGCCAACCATTAATCCGACCTCCCTAGCCTCACCCTCCATAAAGGACGTTAGGAGCATCGTGTTCAAACCCAATCGCCTCAGTTTATTTATGGCAACAGTGCAAGCCAAGTGGTTATTCCCTATGACCTTATTGTGAACTTTCTGAAATACAGGGTCTTCTCTTTTGGGATTCTCTTCGATCAGCCCCTTTGCACCAGCTGTTAAAATGTTTCTTACAGATTCAGGAGTGCCTTCCCAAAGGTTGTACGTTTCTAGTACAGATATTGCATCATCGAACGTTGTGGAATCCGGAACAGTTGGTCCAGAGGCTATTACGTCAAGAGGATCCCCCAAAACGTCAGAAAGCAACAAGCTTAGAACGGTTGCAGGATAAGCTTTCCTAGCCACTTGACCTCCCTTGAAGCCAGAGATATGTTTCCGGACTATGTTTATCTCGTTGATTGTGGCGCCTGACTTCAACATCATGTCAGTCACCTTTTGCTTATCTGTAAGACTTATCCCGTTTCTTGGAAGTGCCATAAGACTTGAGCCGCCGCCAGAAAATAAACAGATCACTAGGTCGTTATCTTTCGCGCGATCAACCTGGTCGAGTATCCTTATTGCACCTGTGACACTACTCTCATCTGGGATCGGATGACTCGCTTCGTGAAATCGTATGCGGTCAACTTTGCATCTGCCAGCAGTTCCTTTGGGTACTACTATTAGACCGTCTTCTATTCGTTCTTGTAGAATCTCCTCCAATGCCTCAGCCATTGACCCACTGGCTTTGCCTCCGCCGACAACAAAAATTCTTCTGAAGGCTGTCAGATCGAAGGCTTCCTCATTCACCCTGAGAATGTTACCAGTCAGTATGACTCTGGACTTGATCACCCTTTTAGGATCTACAGTTTCTAACACCTTCTCAATAACGTCTAAGGCAATCTTTCTTGCTTTCCGGTTCACTGGGCAGTAAGCGTTGCCAAGCAGTTCCTTCTTGTTCTCGATTCTAACCATGGAACTATTCCTCATCTTACTGGTAAAGAAAGGATGATGCCGAAGATCAAGATTTATATCTTATTCTAAGATAAAAAGAATGCAGATATCTTGAGGAACCTACTTCAACTTCCAACTGTTCGAGAGTCGATTCTCTACGAGAAGAAATCAGATTCTTTAGTGCAATGCAACCTTTGCGAAAGAAGATGTCAGATTCCTCCCACGGACAAAGGCTTCTGCAAAACAAGAATTAACATAGATGGAAAGCTGTACACGGTCGTTTACGGTAATCTCAGCGCCTTGGAAAGTCGACCCATCGAGATAAAGCCCTTTTTCCATTATTGGCCAGGATCTAGAGCGCTTACCTTTTCTACCTGGTCATGCAACTTTAATTGCGTTTGGTGCCAGAACTGGAACCTTTCAAAAACACCTCCCAATCATGCAAAAATCCAATACTATCTCCCTGAGCAAATAGTTGAGCTAGCCCTCAACGGAGGAGATGACGGTTTATGCTCAAGTTTTCAAGAACCTACAATCCTAACAGATTGGAATACTGACCTTTTTAGGTTGGGACGAACCAAAGACCTGTACTCCTGTTATGTTTCGAATGGCTATATGACCTTGGATGCCCTAAAGATGCTTTGGGAGGCAGGGATGGACGGATTGAAAATTGATGTCAAGGGAGACGCCGAGACGTATAGAAAATTCTGCGGCGGAGTTGACGTAGAGAAGGTTTGGAGAAATATTAGAGAAGCAAAGAGGATGGGCTTTCACGTCGAAGTGGTTAACCTTATTGTCACCAGCGTCAACGACGACGAAGAATGTATCAATTGGCTTGTAGAGCAGCACCTCAAGGAAGCTAGTCCCGAAACACCACTACACTTCACAAGATATTACCCAGCCTACAAGTTCAACAACCCAGCGACTCCCATTGAAATATTAGAGAAGGCTTGTGAGCTCGCTAAGAAACTTGGAGTCTCATATGCCTACCTCGGTAATGTTCCGGGGCACAAATATGAGAACACGTACTGTCCCAATTGTGGAGAGACCTTGATCAAACGTTACGGACCTAGAATGGTCCGCTACCGCATTACAAACGCGAAACAATGCCCAAAATGCGGGTCTCCCATACCTATAAGAGGAAAACCAGTCCATAGTTCACCCAATTTTCCCATAGTTTAGCCAGTCTCTTACCAAAGTGGATACTAAAGATGCCCCAAACTCTTAATCATATTCTAGAAGCCCAAAAAAGGCTCCTTTTCGGACTAAATTTTTGACCTTTCATCGTCGCCGAGAAAATTCCTGCACCCACAGTTCCCAACCCTTCCTAGTTGGCGAGAATACTATGGCAAATGTAACCTCAACTGCCTATAATTTAGCAGTTATGTTAATTGAAGTGGTCTATATGAGGTTTTCTAAAATCTTTGGCTATAAAAGTCATCCATAATCTTTTCTTAGAAACAATCTTTTATCTATATCGATCAAGGCTGATATTAATAGCCATAACTATCTGCTCTTTATGATTATGTTCACTCAACAGCCATTAGGCATTCTCCATTAGTCAGACACTACTGTATTATGTCCTCGGAGCTGTCGGTCTAACTCTTGGTTACTAGTATCAACTCTGAGGCTTCTCAATTCTCGTTACAAAAGCCTTGCTAGAGCCAAAATTCGAGATATTAATTAACCTTTAATATCAGTTTGTAAGTTTTGCTGGTGGTTCTCGATAAGTTTTTATGTCAAGAACATTCCCCATGTACCTTAGCAGCATAGGGACGATTCTAATGGACGAACATTCTCTTCCTTCTAAAGGCACGAGATATTTGGGCATTTCTCTGGGCATTACGGCGACTTTCTTTGTTGCTGAATTGATAGGAGGCCTTTTAACGAATAGTCTAGCCTTACTAACTGACGCTTGGCATATGTTGAATGATGTCTTTGCATTGACCTTCTCTCTTCTAGCTGCCCAAATTGCCCAGAAACCAATCACCAGTAGGAAAACGTATGGCTATTACCGAGCAGAGATTCTAGCAGCTTTCTTACAAGGTATTCTCCTCTGGGCGGTTGTCTTCTTCATGTTCTATGAGGCTATCCTACGCATTCAACGACCGATTGAAGTAATGAGCCTGAACATGCTAATCATCGCTTTCTTCGGTCTCGTAGCCAATGGACTCTCTGCAGCGATCCTTTCAAAATCACGAGAGGAAAACCTGAACATTAGGGGTGCCTTCCTCCATGTAGTTGCGGATATCTTTGGGTCTGTAGGAGCTGTCTCAGCTGGAATAATCATGCTTTTTACGGGATGGTATCAAGCAGACCCATTGATCAGCATGATGATTGGTGCGTTAATCCTCTATAGCTCAGCGAAGGTTATACGTGAATCTATAAATATTCTTCTAGAAGGAGTTCCTTCGCACATCGATATGGATGCCATAGAACAAAGACTGCTTAAGGTGAAAGGCATTGAAAGTATCCATGACCTTCACGTATGGTGCATAACGCCAACAAAAATGTGCGTCTTGAGTGGCCACATAGTTGTAGAAGAAGGCGGAGACAGGAAAGAATTGATGCAACACTTGATCCATATACTGAAGCAAGAGTTTGGGATAGACCACACGACTATTCAATTGGAGGATGAAGGTTACCCCCAAGCCTCTGAGGAGCATTCAATCAGAAAAGATTATGCCTAAAACCATACCAAGGCAACCCAAGTAAATTGATCAGGAATTGAAAGGTAGCTTTCGACTTTAGGATCGCTTCCGAAAAAAATCATCCTAAGAGTACAAGTGAGAAGAGAACGGCAACTCCCAGAACAAAGGTGGCCAGTTGCAGTGCTGATTTTAAAGGTTCAGGTTCTTCCTTACGGAGTTCCGGTATCAAATCGGAACCAGCCACATAGATGAAGGAGCCTGCGGCAAAGGGTATTAGAAATGTAGCAAAGCCTTGAATGGTAAAACCAAGGCTGAGTGCCACTATTCCTCCTAGGATGGCAGTAATCGCAGTCAGAAAGTTAAATAGGAGAGCTCTAGATTTGCTGAACCCTCCGTGGATTAGGACTCCGAAGTCTCCTATCTCTTGGGGAATCTCATGGAGAAGGACAGCTATTGTAGTAGCAGCTCCAAGCGGTGCGTTTGCCATGTAGCTTCCACCTATTATAAGACCATCAATAAAATTGTGGACAGCGTCACCGAAGAGATTCATATAGGCGAAGGAATGAGGGTGATCTTTTGAGGTTGGGATATGGCAGTGTCTCCATTGAAGAAACCTTTCTACGACAAAAGAAAAGATGATGCCGAAGAGAATTAAGAGCGATACTTGGGTACTAAAACCATTCTCCTTGGTCGCTTCCGGAATCAGGTGGACGAAAGCATCGCCAAATAGGCCTCCAGCAGAAAAGCTCACGAAATACAAGAGAATCTTCCTTAAGTCCTCATCTTCTAATGAGAAAGTCAGGAGACCTGCCAATGAGACTATACTGACGACTAGAATGCTGCCTAGACTGTACAGCCAGACTGACATTATCGAATCCTCCAGAACCATAAGGAATCAATTCTGAATCTCTAGAGACCACAGATCATAAAGTTCTTATTTCAGCGCTCGGATATATTTTAATCTTCCGTGTCATCTGGCAGTGTAAGCTTCTGGCGGATGAGAAAGAACTATGGTCATGAAGCTACTGAAGACACAAAACGATGCCGAGCTTCTAGTAGAGAGAATTATGTATACTAGGAATTATTCTTTAGCCCTCGACAAGAGGAAATGTGTCGGATGTGAAATCTGTCAGACTGTTTGTCCTAGGGAAGCCATTGAGGTCTTAAAGCCTCTCAAGACCGAAGGCTTGAAACTTAAGCAGCCTACACTTACAATAGACGAGAAGAAATGCCAATTCTGCGGGGTATGCAATGCTATCTGCCCCTTTGGGGCACTCACTCTTAGCATAAACGGTAACAAAGTTGTCCCTGTCCTTGAAAAGGAAAGCTTCCCCAAGCTAATCCGCGACATCAAAGTTGATGAAACCATATGCCCAATAGACTGTAAAGAGTGTGAAGAAGCCTGCCCATTCAACCTCATCAAAGTCGGCATAGACGAGTCCAAAAAAATTGTAAGAGTGGACATTGACAAGGAACACTGCCCTGCCTGTAGACTTTGCGAGGTAGAATGCCCTTATGATGCATTAAAAGTCCGTAAGATCATCACGGGCACCATCAAAGTAAACGAGGAGAAATGTCCAGAGAACTGCCACGACTGCGTTGATGTCTGTCCCATCCCAAATGTTTTGTATATTGATAATCGGAAAGTCGATGTTAACGATCTCTGCTGCATCTACTGTGGTGTCTGCAAGATCGTTTGTCCGGTTGAGGGGGCTCTTGAAATCCAAAGGAGCTCGGTTTACCACTCGCCGATTCACTCAGGGGCTTGGAACAAAGCCCTTGAAAAGTTGACTTCTACTAACGACATGGCGAAGGAGCTTCGTACAAAGCTTTCAACAAAGGCTCGGGAGTCTGTGAAGAGGCGCTTCAGCTAAGAAGGACTGATGTGATGTCTGAAAATCCAAGGATCGGCGTCTTTGTTTGTCACTGCGGGCTTAACATAGCAGGTGTCGTCGACATTGAAGCCGTGACCGAATATGCGCGTACGCTACCTGATGTTGTTTATTCGGTTCACAACCGTTACACGTGCTCTGATCCTGGGCAAGAAGAGATACGAAAGGCAATTAAAGATTACGACCTTAACCGCGTTGTAGTTGCTGCCTGCTCACCACGCATGCATGAGTTCACCTTCCGTCGGACGGTGACAGAGGCTGGTTTAAATCCCTACCTTTTTGAGATGGCAAACATCAGGGAACACTGCTCTTGGTGTCATCCTAGTACTCCTGAAGAGGCTACTTTAAAAGCCAAGGAGATTGTCAAGGTAGCCGTTGCAAAGGCAAGACTACTGGGGCCTCTCACTCCCATTGAAGTTCCTGTTACAAACAAGGCTTTGGTCCTGGGAGGAGGGATCGCTGGCATAAACGCTGCTTTAGACTTGGCCGAGATGGGCTTCAAGGTCTATCTAGTTGAGAAGAAGGAGAGCATCGGTGGGCATATGGCTCAGTTGGACAAGACCTTCCCAACATTGGACTGCTCCATCTGTATTGAAGGTCCGAAGATGGTCGATGTCGCCCGACACCCAAACATCGAAATCTTCTCTTTCACTGACATACTCAGTGTTGAAGGTTATGTAGGCAACTTTAAGGTAAAAATTCGGAAAAACCCGCGGTACGTGATCGAGGAGAACTGTACGGGCTGTGGGGAGTGCCGGGATGTCTGTCCAATCGAGTACCCGAATGAATGGGACATGAACATGGGTGTTAGGAAGACAATCTCGGTTCCCTTCGACCAAGCTGTTCCCCTTATCTACAGGATTAACAAGGATTATTGTATAGAATGCTATAAGTGTGTGGACTCATGTGGCGCCCGTCAGGCTCTAGACCTAAGTCAGGAACCTAAGGAGGTTGAACTTGAAGTCGGCACTATAATAGTCACAACAGGATACGACATCTACCAACCACAGGACAACAATGTCTATGGCTACGGCAAATATAGCAATGTCATAACAAGCCTTGAGTTTGAGAGGCTGATATTGGCGGCCGGTCCAACTAGCGGTCATGTCATCCGGGCTTCTGATGGGAAGAGACCGAATGTTGTCGCCTTCGTGCAGTGCGTTGGCTCTAGAGACACTAATAGTTACCCATACTGCTCGGGTTTCTGTTGCATGTACACAATTAAGCATACGGTTCAGCTGAAGGAGCATTATGGCAGTGATGTGGATGTTTACGTATTCTACATTGACATGCGTGGCAACTTCAAAGGTTACGAGGAATTCTACTCAAGAGCCAGAGAGATGGGCGTAAACTTTGTAAGAGGCCGCGTCTCGAAGGTGATAGAAGACCCAGAAACTGAGAACCTAATCATCCGTGCAGAGGACACACTGCTAGGGGAGCCTATTGAGCTAGAAGCTGAGATGGTGGTTCTGGCAACCGCGGCCATAGCCTCAAAAGATACGGGGGATGTCTCAAGGATTTTGAACATAACTCGGGGCACTGACGGATTTTTAATGGAGAGCCATCCTAAGCTTAAGCCTATCGACACGCCGGTTGACGGAATCTTCCTAGCTGGAGCATGCCAGGGACCGAAAGACATACCATACAGTGTATCTCAAGGAAGTGGAGCAGCGGCAAGAGCAGCAACGATTCTCTCGAAACCCTCAGTAAAGATTGAACCTATAATCTCAGTCGTTGACCCGGAGAAGTGCCGAAATACAAAGGTCAAGTGCGGTATATGCGTATCCAAGTGTCCTTATGGCGCAATAAAGGCTGAGCCCAGTCTGCCTGCCCAAGTTATAGCTGCCATGTGTCATGGTTGCGGAACCTGTGTAGCTGAGTGTCCAGCTGACGCCATCACCCAGATGCACTTTACAGACGCACAGATATTTGCGCAAATAGCAGCTGCGTTGGAGGTAAATCCCGAAGACAAAATCATGAGCTTCTGCTGCAACTGGTGTTCCTACGCTGGGGCTGACTTGGCTGGGACAAGCCGGTTCGAGTATCCGCCGAACCTCAGGGTAATCCGGGTAATGTGTTCTGGTCGGGTTGACAGAGACTTCGTTCTTGAAGCCTTCAGGAGAGGTGCAGGTATGGTTCTGGTAGGGGCTTGCCATCTTCCGTATGACTGTCATTATATTGATGGAAACTGGAAGATGAAGGCGCGTATGGAATCGTTGGCAAAGATCTTAGAGAAGATGGGTCTAACTCCTGAAAGGTTCAAGGTGGAGTACATATCTGCAGCTGAAGGCGTTAAGTTTGCCGAGGTCATTAGGGAGATGACTGCGAAGATGCAAGAGATCGGCAGAGAAAGGATCGAGGCTGAGAATGTAAAGTTGAAACCTTTCATTGATGGCATGTTCGCCAGAAAGAAAAGTTAGGCGTTGAGTTGGGTCTTGGGTTTCCATTCAAACTCTTCTTCTAGCATAATCAGATAATTTTCCCAGACTTCTTCGACAACTCAACTCTTTCAGTAATCCACTACCGTTATAGAATGCTAACAATAATCTATGCCGAGCTGCCATGGATTGTTGATTAATATACACACTGTACTTTTCTTTGGGTAAACATCCCTCAACAATGCCTTAGTGCACGAAAAACAGAAAGATGCAGTCCAGAAGCCTCTATGATGATTTTTATCATGGAAAGAAATTTAAGTTGAAACAGTAACATCATTAAGACATGTCCAAGGTTACACATGAAGACATTAGGCGTCAGATTCTGGAAATCCTATACAAGAGTGAAAGAGAAGAACCCTCAAGCTGGGGCGTGGATAGGGGCACAATGCTGAGACAATTGGAGATCTCTGATAGTGACATGGATTATGACATGGTCTTTCTTGAGCAGAGAGCCCTAGTCAGACTCGTACATACAGACAGCGTCATCTGGTTCATGGCAAGAATAACGCCATTCGGCATAACCGTCATGGAGAACAAGGAAGCATATAAACTGCAGTTTCCCTTCCTCCGAGCTACTAAATCGAAATAGAGGTTTGATTGTCCCAAGCATATTCCAGAATCTCAAGAAGCAATCCTGAAGTATTGAGGCTGATCCCTGGGTTCATTCGGAAGGGGAACCTCTCTCCAATAAAATCAAACTCGGGGATTCT
>Ga0315312_1002759_pt1 | contig 11849 bp, 13 predicted proteins | sample TDP7_MG_FD_203629 | JGI IMG/M metagenome (GOLD analysis project Ga0315312, IMG submission 203629) | Freshwater sediment microbial communities from Lake Towuti, South Sulawesi, Indonesia - TDP7 | ecosystem: Environmental > Aquatic > Freshwater > Lake > Sediment | place: Indonesia: South Sulawesi... | reverse complement strand
GGGCAAGAAAACCGTGATCGTTACCACTCACGACCAAAGAATATTGGGGATGGCCGATCGTTGCCTCTTGTTGACGGATGGAAGGATTGCGTCATTTGAGTAATGTTGGCAGATGGAGTTTTCCCATCAAAGATTTGAGCAGAAGGAAGTTTCAGACTGCACTTACTATTGCCAGCCTTGCCATCTGCATCTCTGTAACAGTCTTTCTTGCCTTGTTCGGAGCGAATCTTGGCGTTGAGCTCGGCTCTGTTGCAGAGGGTCGGCTAACCGTCGGGTTTTTGGGAGTTCTCTCTAGGTTCATCCTCTTGGTCGTCCTTTTCAATTCTGTTGCTGGAGTGATTGTTGCCTATTTTCTCATGACGATTTCGACTTCAGAGCGCACTAGAGACATAGGCATTATGAAAGCCGTCGGATGCTTGACAGACGTTGTTTTCAGCTACTTCGCAACTGAACTCTCAGTCGTCGTCCTCGCGGGCTGTCTCCTCGGGGCTGTTGGCGGAATCCTTCTCAACCATGCTTCAATAGGCTTGATGAATCTACTAGGCTTCCCCATCTCAGCCAAGCCGGCAGATCCGTGGCAAGTCATATTGATCGCCGGCTCCCTCGCCTTCGTCCTCTACGTTATTGCGGTGCGTCGCATCGTTAAAGCGGCTGGGATTGAACCTGTCAAGGCTTTGTCGCCCCCTATCACTCCCAAAGCTTCACGTCAACCTGCCTTTAGGCTTGCCTCGCTTTTGGGAGGAAGTTTCGCTGCCAAGGTTGCTTTCAGAGACTTAGGTCGAAGGCGATCGATGACTATTCAGTCTTTGGCCTGTCTTTCAGTGATTATGGGTTTGATGACTTTGGTTGTGGTCGGAGGGACCGTTGCAAGCGAGACCATGCAGAGATACGCAGAGAGGGCGATAGGCAGGAACATCGTACTTGTCGCTGAGCCCGAAGTTGCTGGGCACTATGAACGTCTTCTGGAGAAGTTCCTTGAAGCTGGACCGGCGGAACAGATAGACGGTCTCAATGAAAGCTATATCATTCCCGACTCGATCATCTCTCAGCTGCGTGGAATCGACGGCATCGCCATTGTCGATCCACGTCTGGTCTTCGAAGCCACAGTTCATGGGTATCAGCATATTCGCCCAGACCCAGACGTGCCAGGACAATACATCGTGACAGGGACTGACAGATACGACAACGCCCTAATCGTAGGAGTTCACCCTGAGAACCTTGTGAATGATTGGCTGATTCTTGGCGAAAATCTTCTGTCAACGGACCTGCAGAGCGTCCTAGTCGGCGACTCCCTTGGGTTGACCCTCTTTGATGATCCTTGGGTGCAAGAACTAGGGCTTTCCGAGGAGAGGTTCAGGATTGGGGGCTTGTGTCTGGACCCTTTGAATAATGGCATGGTTGTCTACGTCTCTTTTGACCGTTTGTCAGCAATCGTCAACTATGGGGGTCCCAATGTTCTCCTCTTGCAGGTCGCGTCGTCTAGTTCCACGAGCCGTTCCAGAGTCTTAGATGAGATCGAAGCCGCGATATCCGGAACGGGCTTAGCTATGCTCGATCTGAACACTACCTTGGACAGGCATACGGCTTTCCTGAACTACCTATGGTCACTACTGCTTTCTCTTTCCCTTTTCTGTTTTGCGAACGCCATTTCGTCGCTTGGGGGCTACTTGATGCTTTCGATATCGGGTCAGCAGAGGGATTTGGGCATAATGCGAGCTTTGGGTGCAAGACCAAGAACTGCCGTAAAGATCGTCCTGCTCCAAACACTGGCACTGGTGTCGGCGAGCGGGTTGATCGGAGTGTCCGCCGGGATGGTGATAGTCTTCTGGTTCTTCATACCCGAAGCAATCGTATCGCAGAGGGCAATTCTCACCATCTTTGGGCTGGTTTCATCCCTGATGGTAGCTTTGTGCCTTTCAAGCCTGTATCCTGCCATGAAGATCACGAGAGCATCCATAACCCGAGCGATATTCCAGACTTAGGGGATGCCAGCAACATTTAATATGGGAGGCCAAGACTACAATACCTCGAGTCATTCATTAGGAACCGAGGGGTGCGTTGCGTGTCGAAAAGTAATCGCCTCAGCCTTACACTGGTAGGGGCTACTGCCGGAGCAGCCATGAATACTCTGGTGTCTTACCCATATCTGGTGCTCTCAAACTTCTTCTTCGGCTTGTTTGCAGCGGCACAGATTGTGGCAGCCGCGATCATCTTCTACTGGTCATTTCCAAGTTCAGACCTTGAACGTTCCAGGAAGCTGCAGTTCATATTTCTGGGCGCCGCTCTTGTTTCGTTCTTGTACGCAGTTGCCGGAGTGGTGCAATTCTGGGTTGGTTCCCCTTACATAGGTTTGTCGAATGACCCCCCATATTTGTGGCTTGGAGGCATGCCCTTCCCGGCTTTCTTAGGTTCGTTTCTGCTTGGCGGATTGTTCAGTCTCGCGGAGCGGTTCATAGAGATTTCTGCGCAGAAAGCCGCATAGGAGATCCAGATGGACCAGATTCCTTCTAAACCCTCTCCTAAGCGCTCGTTCCCAGGCGGTTCTGGGACTCGCGGCACTTCTCTATGACCCACATGACCTTGCGAACGCTTTCGGGAGTAACACTAAGCGGGGCGCCTTGACGCAACGTCCTATACAGTTCATGGTAGAAAGTCAGCGCTCCAGCATCATGGTCCTCGGGGGCGGTCCATGTTTCCTCCTTCCAAGGGATTTCCTCCCAGTTGTAGCTGCGGTCCGGCGTTGGTTCTGTCTCGACTTGCCTTAGCGGAAGACTATCTGGATCAAGATACTTCCATTCGAGGAAAGACGCGTCCCCCTTTAGTCCTCCTTGGGTTCCCATAATTAGCCATTGGTTTTGGGGATATGCGCAAGCGCGGGTTACTTCTATATCGATCATCGGTGAGTTAGGCGCTCTCAAGACTATCTTTGCGTGATCCTCTGAGTCCCCCAAAGTCAGAGTCCTCTGTAGATCGCAGAAAACTTCGGGCTCCTTCTCGCCTAGGAGCTGCAACGCTTGGTCTATCAAGTGGGGGCCATTGTTGCTCAGTTCTCCTCCACCGAACTTCCGCAGGGTCTGCCAATCCCACCGCCTGCCGAAGGAGTGCGAGGTCATCTTGATGAGAACGATTCGTCCCAGCTTTCCCGACTGGATGACCTCTCTGACTTTTAGGAAATCCTGGTCAAATCTTCTGTTCTGAAAGATCGTCAGAAGACTCCCCGTCTCCCTAGCAGTCTCGATCATCGCGTCTGTCTCGGCCAGAGTCGTTGCCATGGGCTTCTCACAGACTACCATCTTCCCAGCTCTCAATGCCTCGATAGACTGCTGGGCGTGTAGGTGGCTTGGAGTGGCAATAACCACCAACTCGATTTCCCTATCCCTTATGAGCGAGTCGAAGTCAGGATGGGCTTTGCACCCGAACCTCTGAACAGCCTCAGTACGCCTCTGCTCAATAGAATCGAAGACAGCCGCTACCCTGTACATGCTAGGGCATTTCTCCAAGGTGTTTGCATGAATCCCCCAGCCGCTTCTCCCAAGCCCTGCAATTCCGACCTTCACTATCATCACCACATCTTCCTGCCCGCGACAGACTGCTCCTTAGTGTCTATCTGAACAACTTAAAGAGGTATCTGGCAAACCCTGGCACGCCTTTCTTGGGGTCTTCCTTCTCTTCATACTCTATCGAGAGGAAACCGTTGTAGCCAGAGGTTTCCAGAATACGCTTTATCTTCTCGTAGTCAAGCCTTGGACCTTCAGATACGCTCACTTTCCCGTGGATATGAACAGCATAGGGAACTGTCTCTGCAATCGCGTCGTAGGTGGATTCTCGGTAGTTGCCCAGGTCGAGGTTGACTCTCACCCAAGGCGAACCCACCTCCTCGATTACCTTTACTACATTACCCGCAGTGGCAGTGATCCCTCCGTGGTTTTCCAGGGCTATCACGATCCCCCTATCCTCAGCATAGCTTATACAGGATTTGAGAGACTCCACGGTCCAAGCTGTCGCATCTGATGCGGTGTAGCCATTCGGGACATGTCCGGCGAACACGCGCAGACAGGGAGCACCAAGTTCCTGTGCAATATCCAATCCCTTCATCGCCCTTCGAACTGCAAGCTTTCTGTCACGGCTGTCTGGATTGCAGAAATCTGTGGATATCCCGGCGCATGATATGGGTAGCCCCCTAGCCAATGACAGGCGCTTGAGCTTCCTAAGGTAAGCAGTGCTTCTGGAAGGAAGCCAGTAAAGGGTTAATTCCAATCCGTCCAGCCCAAGACGATACATCTCTTCGACGAAATCCTCGTAGCTCATCCTCCCGTCAGCGAGATGCTCGCGGTAGGAGTAGGTAGCGCAGCCAATCTTAATCATCAACATCACCATTTTAGCCAAGCAGATCACAAAGCTTATCATGGTATTCGTTTAAAAGACTCACGATATGCCTTTAGGGCGGCGATGGAACGAACAGCCGCCAAGTTGCCCCGGACCGCTGTGATGCTACCTGTTTTCCCTTTAATGATGCGAGCTGAATCAGAGCTCTATCTCCAAGCCATCATATGCGGCCCTCGTTTTCTCGAATATCTTTCTCGCTGCTGCTTCAGCTCGCTGGCGGTCCTCCATAATCCTGTATACACTGGCGTCAAAATGGGTCAAAAGCAGAAGCCTAACACCTGCCTCACGCGCAACCTTCGCAGCGTCTTCCGGTCTCAGATGTGGCCACTTCCACACAGCTTGGCCCGACTTGAATGAACATTCAGCTATCAGCAGGTCCGCGTCTTCTGCAAGTTCATAGACGTTGTCACAGATGCCGGTGTCCGTGCAATAGGTGATCACGGCATCATTCAGTTCAATCCTGAAGCCAAGGCAAGGATCTGCATGGATTAGAAGTCTGCAGGTTACTGGAAAAGGGAGATTGTGTTTATCTTCTTCCAGATCGTGAACCTCTATCCTCAACGGCAGATCGCTGAATGGAGCTGTGTATGGGTGGCGGATGATCCCTAACCCATCCTTCGTGCCCTTGTATCCATAAATGTCCATCTTCTGCGCAAACTTGAACCTGCCCAGTATGTGGAGCCCTATGATGTGGTCAAGGTGTAAGTGACTCAGGAATATTTTGATTGGTTTTTCGGTTTTGACATAGCTGTCCAGTTTGGAGATTCCGTCACCTGCGTCTAGGACAACGTAGTATTCTTCGGAATCGATCAATATGCACGACGTGTTGCCCAACCCCGTCGAATACCAACCGTTGGTCCCGAGAAACACAGTTCTCATCTTGAGCCGCACCCTATACTTGAATATGCATTGTGATCTAAACATTACTAAGTCCAAAATATATTCGATTCACGTCCATATGTGTGGACGGAAAGAAATGGATGTATCCGTACGACCTGCCCGTCAACCCGCAAGGGGTCCAGTTAGTGCATCTGCATTGCTTAGTTGACTCTCAAATCCCCGCAAGCCCATAAAAACTTAAGAACTCGGAGAGAGACTGAGTAGTCGAATAAGTGGTTGACTTTGTCCTTCAGGGTCAGAATGGAAGAATCCGAAGCCAGCAAAGGCTCAAACGTAGTCTTGGCGCTAGATCAAGTTTCGGGCGGAAATAGACTTCTTCTGACTAGAAGCCTTGAAATCCTCGAACGGGTGCATCCTTTCATCTGTGCCGTAAAGATAAACCGGCATCTCGTCTTGCCGCTCGGCTTATTCGACGGTGGACGGAAGATTGTGGAGAAGGCGCATAGTCTCGATCTTCCCGCTATAATGGACTGCAAGATCAACGACATAGGGTACACCAACCGTGTCATAGCGGAGAACTATTTCAAGGCTGGGTTTGACGCCGTCACTGCTTGTCCTTTCGTAGGCTGGGAGGAAGGGGTTCAACCAGTATTCGAACTTGCCCGGCAGATGAGCCGCGGGGTCATCCTTCTCGTCCACATGAGCCACAAGGCTGCGAGCGAAGGCTATGGTCAGAAGGTTTACGACTCAAAAACAAAGAAACTCAAATCCCAATACCTCGTGTTTGCAGAGAAGGCATTACTTTGGGGTGCAGACGGCGCTGTTGTTGGAGCGACAAGCCCCGAGAGGATAAGAGAGGTTCACGAGATTATGGGGAGCAGAGTGCCCATCTACTCACCTGGAATAGGCGCACAGGGCGGGGATCTGAAGGCCGCCGTTGCTGCTGGTGCGCGTTACCTGATTATAGGAAGATCCATAACATTGGCAGAGAAGCCCGAAGAGGCTGCGAGAGCTTTCAGGAATGCTGCCGAAGCCGCGCTGAGTCCCTGAGATGACGACGCATCGATGGAACTTGTGCGTCCGTTCTTAGACGCCTTCCAAGTCTTCCAATGGGTAAACTTCTCTTTGCAGGAGTAACTCTTGGGATAGCAGATGACATGGAAGAGTGCGGCTGTTCACCTAGTCCACAGTTCTCGCCTCAATAGGTCTCGGACCGCAGCTCGTATGGCAGCGCTCCGGCTGGGGTACATGTTCTGTCTGACCAGTTCGTCAAGCCCTTCGAGGTAGGCTTCGGGGAGGAGAACTGTAACAAGCTTCATTCCTTTCACACTCTCATACTAACGCATATTAGTATGATGATTATTAGGTATAAAGAATTTGCCATGCATGGACACCATGCAAACCAGCCTTAGAGGCAAGCATTGAAGGGAGCCTTGAAGGAGAGAGACCTGCAGGATGGAAGATTTCGAGCCGAAAGCCTTTGTTGAAACACAGATTGAGCAGATAAGACAAGCGATCGGGGACGGAAAGGCGGTGATTGCGGTATCTGGCGGAGTAGACAGTTCAACTTGCGCAGTATTGACGCATCATGCCATCGGAGATAAGCTCGTCTGCGTGATTCTCGACGACGCCTTTATGAGGGAAGGAGAACCTGAGAGAGTCGCCAAAGTCCTGTCACAGTCCCCTTTGAATCTGCCGACGAAGATAGAACGGGTTCAGGCGCCATTCCTAGAAGCGCTCAAAGGGCTAAGGGACGCCGAAGAGAAGCGCAAAGCCTTCAGAGAGACTTTTTACAGAACTCTCAGCAACGTAGCTCGAAGGGAGGGTAGCCAGTGGCTAGTTCAAGGAACAATACTGGCCGACATAATAGAGACGAAGGGAGGAATAAAAACTCAACATAACGTTCTTGAACAGATAGGAATCAGCACACGTGAACTCTATGGGTTCAAGGTTGTCGAACCTTTGGCGACCCTTCTAAAGTGGCAAGTGCGGGAAGTGGCAAGATTCCTGAAGATTCCTCCAGAGATATCGGAGCGGCAACCGTTTCCGGGACCCGGGCTTTCCGTCAGAGTCGTGGGAGAGATAAGGCCTGACAAGTTGGCAACGTTGAAAAGGGCAACAGCGATAACAGAGGAGAATTTGGCAAAGCATGCGCCCAGCCAATACTTCGCCGCCATCATCGACAACAAAGCAAAGCCTGCACATCCATCTGTCAAGAGGGTCAGAGAAGCCGCAGCAAGGTTCTTGGGCAAAGACGAGAAAGTGGTCTCGGTCAAGATCCTAGCGGACAAGGCTACGGGCATCAAGGGAGAAGCTCGGAAGTACGGATGGGTCGCAGCCTTGGGTTGCCGAGGAGGCGAGCACGAGGGTCTGCCTAGCCTCGGAGAGCTGGTCCAACTACAGGATATTGTCATCGGCGAGAATCCGTCGCTTGCTCGCGTCTTGTACGCAGTTGCCGAGAGCAAAAATATGCAACCATACATTATTGTGGTCAGAGCTGTGAATACCAGAGACTTTCTCACAGCTGATGTGGCGAGTATTCCGTGGTCGACGCTGAAGAGGACGGCTGAGCTAATCTTTAAGGAGTGTTCAAATGTCTCCTCTGTATACTATGATGTGACCCCCAAACCGCCAGCCACCATCGAGATGGAGTGAACAAGCTGCCAGCATTTAAGCAACCTAGGCATAGATGTTAAGGAGGGAAAGCCATGGTGAGAGTCATAGTTCAACGGATAGAATCCATCAGAGACCCTGCGGGAAACCTTGGGAAACGCATAGAACTGGTTGAGGAAGATGTGGTACCGAGTTTTGCGATCAGACCGCCAAGCGAGGAAGCGCGAATAGTGCAGGATGTTGTCAAGGCATTTCAACAGCAGATACCCATGATGGGCGTGCGAGCGCAGTTCAGCACTCCTAAGATCATCCTCTTCCTGACGGAGCAGGAGTACGAGGAGCTGGGCGTACGATTTGACGTGAATCAGGTCTACGAGGTCGAACTGTCCAATCAGTCCATAAAGTTCAGGAAAGTATCCTAGATTACTCCCAGTCTCAACTGGTTAGTTAAGGACTTGCTGTTGCCAGCCTGAGAAGTATCCTTCAGGTGCCTTTGCTTGAAGGTCAGGGCGCATGTCTTCGTCACGGGACACGTGCATGGTGTCTTCTTTAGGCATGAGACTAGGCGGGTAGCCAGTCGCCATAGTGTAACCGGGTGGGTTCGGAACCTTCGCGACGGCAGGGTTGAGGCGGTCTTCGAAGGAGAAAGCGAGAATGTGGAAGCTATGATCGCATTCTGCCACCGAGGTCCGCCTGGCGCTGTTGTAAGAAAGGTCGAAGTTCTACGGGAGGAACCGACTAGGGATTTTAGAGACTTTCAGGTACGGTACTGAGCCTCCTCAGCGTCTCCTGCAAGCAGACCACTGATCAAACCAAAAGGATTATTAGTCATTGGGCGTTCATAATGGTGAATCCGGAAGAGCAAACTCCTAGTGAATCTGATTCTAAGAGATTGGATTGAGGTGATTGTGTTGAGCAAGGGATGGGTTCAAGTCTGCCAGGAGATCCTTGAGCAGATGGAAAAGTTCTCCGAGAAGAAGGAGCAGGACAGGTTAGACCTCGTTCAGTCAATGAGGTTCTCTCTCTACGCTTTGCACAGAAGCATCTTGGGCTGGCTGAACTGGGTGAACAACCCTGACATAATGGCCTCGTTTAAGCAGGATGAGCTAGCCGAGATGAACAAAAGGCTGATCGAATTCATCCGAGGGTTCATAGAGTACGACATCGAGATAACGGAGAAGGGAGCAGACAGGAGCCTGGCAGCCCAGAAAGCAAGGCGAGAAGCTGAAGAGAGAGCAAGAAGAGGACCGGAAGACATTTTCTACATATAGAGAGAGCCCTGCGCAACAGGTAAGGGCAGCCTAGCAGAATCACTTCCTGACATGGGCCTTCAATCATAAATGTCACTGGGTCTTCCTTGGTATTCTGAAGTGCGAGTCTCTTCCAGCGCTGACGTACTCGCCTCCGAGCTGGTCCCTCACTGTGGCGGCTATGCGTCTGAAATTGTCTGAGCCTAGATACTGCCTTGGTTTCACAATAACGTACTCATCCGTCACTTCGAAGTAGAGCATACTGGCCAAGTCTGGAGGAAAAACTCTCTGGACGTCATCTATCGTCCGTGTCTTGCCTGAAACCGCTGCAGGGGGTAAAGGAGCAGGCTCCTCAAAGGATATGGTCTGCTGAGCTGAGATAGGCGGCTTAAGCCGCGCAACTTCCTCCGGCTCTTCGGCAGGAAGGTTCAGCGACGCCCTCAAGTTCTTGGAAAGATCGGATAGGTCACGGGAGAGAAACTTCAGGATTTTTAGGAGCTCGTCAATGCGCTCCAGTATGTCTCTGACCTCAGGCTTCTCTTCGCCCAAAACCTACACCTTCTAAGGCTCAGCGATATTCCCGAATGAGAATATTGGCAGTTCCACTATTAATTATTGACTCCCTCAGAACCCGGCTCTCCTGCCGCTGGCAGAACCGCTATAGACTAGAGAGAACTGTCAAAGCCGCTTCAATGAGAATATCGGTGTTCTTCTGGACCAACTGATGTTCGAAAGCCTGCACCCACCCCTTCTCTGTCAAGATGTCAGAGATAACCTGCGCTGAAGCGGCCTCGACGCCTCGATATTTGGCAAGGGCGAAGACCGCTGAAGTCTCCATGTTCACAGCCAAGACGCCACGGTTCCTAAACTTCCTGAATTTCCCTTTGGTCTCCCTGTAAACTCCGTCAGTAGACCAAACAGGGCCAACATAATGCTTCATCTTGTTCTCCCGTAGGTAGTCGGCCAGTTTATCCCTTAGTCGCGCTGATGATTCGACTTTCGTTCTCGGCGGGAGGTAATGACGAGATGTTCCTTCATCTCGAATCGCCTCCGTAGCAACTACAATGGCGCCAGGCTCTAGAAAATCCTGCAAACCTCCCCCTGTACCAACCTCGAAAATGGTTCCTGCACCGCAGGCGATCAACTCCTCGAGAGTCATGACAGCCGCAGCTGCACCAATCCAGAAGAGGCCCAGACCAATCTTGGCATCGTTGAACTCTCCGATGCAGAATGGTTGACGTTCGCCATATATCCACCAGTGGACAAGTTCGCCGCCGATCAGTTTTTTGGCATGTTCAAACGCGCTTCTTTGATAGGTCATTAGAAGGCGGTGAGGAACCCTGATAACATCAACTGGAAGGTTCTTGGTCTCAGCTATGTGGCGGATGAAGTCGGATGGGGTGAATAGGGGTTCATCTTCACTCAAATCTCGTCCCGCCATGTCTTCAAATGCGTGCTGACAGGCGAACAATCACTCGTCTCATCGTCTTCAGCCCCTCAACTTCTCGATGAGCCGCTCCAAACTTACTGTTTCTTGGCTTCTCTTCGCCATGTCCCTTAGCGCAACCTTTCCTTCTCGCATTTCTGTAGGACCGACGATGACAGCGTGCGCGATTCCTCTCTTACCAGCATCGGAAAGAGCGCGCGTGACAGACCTCCTTGTGGCTTCAAGCTGAGTGGAGAACCCTGCGTTTCTGAGGATCGTGGAAACCTTGAAGGCCCAGCTGATCATCTCGGCGCCGACTGGGATAACTAGAACCATTCTCGCCCCGCCTGTCTGCAGAAGGGCTCCCTGCCTCTCCAGGGCCAAGGCCATCCGGTCTACGCCTTGAGCCACGCCAACTCCCGGAATCTTCCCGCCGCCAAAGAGCTCGATGAGTCTGTCGTAGCGGCCTCCACCTGCCAAAGCCACCCTCATCTCAGGAACGTAGGTTTCAAAAACCATCCCCGTGTAATATTCTAGGCCTCTGGCAAACCCAGCGTCTAAAACTGTGTTGACCTCAGCGCCGCTTTTGCTGAGTAACTCGATGATCTCGTTGAGGTTCCCCAAGGCTTCGAGGGCTTCTGGGTAGTCCTCTATGAGCTTTCGTATCTCCTGAACGACTGCCTCCGGGTCATTGCCTCTTGTCTTGAAAAGATTCTCCAAGATATCTAGACAATCTGGAGATGCTCCGGCTTTTTCTGCGAGGCTTAACGCTTCGCCCCATTGCTTCTTATCCAGTAGCTGCATGATGCCGTTCTGCTGCTCGTCGCTGATTTTCTCTCGGCTCAGAACACTCCGCAGGATTCCGACGTGGCCAACTTTGAAGTGGTAGTTGCGCAGGCCTATCTTCCTCATGGAATCGTCTGTCAAGGCAAGAATCTCTGCGTCAGCTTCCGGGTCGGACGAGCCGAAAAGCTCGAAATTGGCTTGCCAGAACTCTCGGTACCTACCGAACTGTGGCTCATCGTAGCGGTAGAGGCTTCCGGCAGAGAAGAGTCTTAGGGGCTTGGGAAAGCTCTGCATTTTGGTCGCGACGAGTCTTGCCACTGACGCTGTGAACTCAGGTCTAAGGGCTACCTTGCGTCCTCCAAGGTCGTCAAAGACATACATGCGTTTCCTGTTCTCTTCACCAATTTTCGCCGCCAGAAGCTCAAAGTTCTCGATGAGAGGAGTGACGACTTCCCTGTACCCATAGAGCTTGGCGACTTCTCTGGCGGTTTGCTCAATGAACCTTAGCCTTTCAGCTTCTTCGGGTAGGAGGTCCCTCATCCCGCGTA
>Ga0315312_1002758_pt1 | contig 11849 bp, 11 predicted proteins | sample TDP7_MG_FD_203629 | JGI IMG/M metagenome (GOLD analysis project Ga0315312, IMG submission 203629) | Freshwater sediment microbial communities from Lake Towuti, South Sulawesi, Indonesia - TDP7 | ecosystem: Environmental > Aquatic > Freshwater > Lake > Sediment | place: Indonesia: South Sulawesi... | reverse complement strand
GCAAAGAGGCGGATGTATTCTTTTGTTTTCTCCTTGACCCGGTCCCGGGCTGGACCGCCGAGTTTCCTGAAGTCCTTTTCGCTCGGGTTGGCTTGGTAGGCTTGGATGAACCCTTCTATGAAAGAGATTGAGAGGATTGTGGCAACATTAACCTTAGAAACTCCCCCGGTCTGAATGGCATCAAGGAGTGTGCCTTCGCCCTTATCGAGCCTGATTCCCTTCTCCCGAACATCCTTTGGCGCCATCAGTATCCCTGAAGATCCGTGGGAAACCAAGGGAAGGCTTGTGCGTTCCTGTATGGCGACTAGACGGTCAACCCGAACCGGCCAGATGTCGTCCCAGATGCCGTGAATCGACCCGAAGGCGGCGGCGAGGAAGTCGCACCCGGTTTTTGCCATAAAGTACTCGACATCCTCAGGTTTCGCCATTAGGTTCTCAACCGATTTGCCAGCTTTCTTCCGGATGATCTGCACGGCCTCCCTTGCCGGTAGTGTTCTCAAGTTAGCGATCTCTGCCGAGCTGAAGTAGTCTTCAATCCGAGGGATTTTGCCCAGCTCAGCTTCCACGGGTACGCCTTTGGGGTGGCACATCTCAACCACGCGGCGGGTGAGCTTAATGTTCTCCTCAAAGGGCAGTGCAGAACCGTCGAACAGAACGGCTGTGAACCCCATGTCTAGGGCTTTCTGTACCTGTTCAATCTCCGTCGCGTGGTCAAGGTTGAGGGCGAGTCGAACGTCAGTTTCGGAGGCGGCAATCTTAACCATCCCGGCGCCCAGCGCCCACCCCGCATATTTGCTTGCCCCCGGACTTAGCTGGACGATCAAGTCTACAGGTTGGCCGATTTCCTTGGTCATCTCCTCAGCAGCCCAGATGAAGGCTTGAACCATCTCCATGTTGTTGGCGTTGAAGGCTCCAACCGCCCGTCTCTCCCTCAGAGCAGGCAACAGCAAATCTCGCTCATTAACCAACGGCATCTCTCTTCACCCAGATCAGACAATCCTGAGCGGTTTTTCATATTATGGAATAACATATAGGATAAAAGTCTTCTGGATTGAGGAGGGGTATGGCGATGCAGCCACCGTGCCTCCGGAACCGTTAGCGGCTTTGGCCGAATTCCATGAAGCGATGAAAAGTGTTAAATACGCTCGAGAGATGATAACCGCTTCAACGCCATAGAACGAAGTTCTGGGAGATAGAGAATTGAGGATAGAACAAGCCAAAGAAGAGATTCGGCAAAGCGTTGACGGAATGAAAATCGTGGATCAACACGATCACCTCTACTCGCCATTCCTGCAGGAACCCACCTTCGAGATGGACCTTCCGTATTTTTTGACGCATACCTATCTGGCAGGGGATTTGGTGGCATCCGGCATGCCGGAGAACCTTCTGGCCCCCGAAAACTTCAAGTATCTTGAAAAGCCTCTGGGCAAAGACCAGTCTGAGGAAAGATGGAAAGAGCTGAGGCCCCACCTCGAGAACGTGCGGAACACGATCTACTATAGGTATCTCCTGATAGCCCTACGCGACCTCTACGGATTCGAGGTAGAAGAGATTGGCGACTCGACCTGGAAAGAGATATCCACAAGTATTCGCGAGAAAAGCAAGGACCAGCTGAAGTGGTCGCTCGAAGTCCTCAGAAGGATGAAGGTCCATAAAGTCATCTTGGACATTAGCGGAACAGCCCCGCCGAACAACCAGATAATCAAGGACGAGAGATTGGTTCACGTTGTGAGAATGGACGACCTTATCAGCGGCAATCTCAAAGCTGCCGAAAACTTCACGAAGGAGAAGGTTCACTCGTTTGATGACTACCTGAACGTTCTCGACCGAGCCTTCGAGACAGCTTCAGAGGCGGGCGCGGTCGGCATCAAGTCGGGGCTGGCTTATGAGCGAATCCTTTTCTATGATGATGTGTCGAGATCAGATGCTGAAAGAGTCTTCTCCAAGGGGCCGGCCAATGTCAGTTCAGAGGACAGAAAGATGTTCCAGGATCTCATGATGCACGCGGTCTGCGAGAGATGCGCTCGGCATGGGCTTCCCTTCCAGATTCATACCGGGATTCAGGCAGGAAACTACAATACGATAACGAACGCCAATCCAACCCATCTTACCAACCTTTTCAGGAAGTTCCCAGATGTCCGCTTCGACCTCTTCCACGGCGGGTACCCCTACCTTCAGGAAGCGGGAATCCTAGCTAAGTACTTTCCAAACGTGTATCTTGACGCATGTTGGCTGGCGCACATATCCCCTGCAGCCTATAAACGAGCACTAGACGAATGGCTGGAGATAATACCGTCAAACAAAATCTTTGCGTGGGGCGGCGACCATGGCATAATCGAACACAGCTACGCCTCGCTGATGCTTGCTAAAGACCTTGTTTCAGAGGTCCTCGCAGCCAAGGTTGCTTCTGGATACTTCAGCAAGAGGACAGCCATCTCGGTTGCGGAGAAGATCATGGGCGGAAATGCAATCGAGGTGTACAATCTACAGTCTGGTCGCGACTTCTAACTCTGCCTTTCGAGGATGAGGGACAAAATAAAGAGTCTGGTGGTCAGCAAAGGTCTACAATGGAAAACCGGAAGCCTAGATCTTTGAGATGCGGGCCTCCACGCTTCCTTCTTTCGTGGTCACTGTCAATTTACACGTCGGAGTGAGGACGTGGATATTTTCGCCTTCACGTTCTATCTCGACGCCTTCGCCGATCGTTGGAGGAGAATCAACGGTGATCGTAGTCAAGTTTGGGCTTCTCCACAGGATCTCGTACCCGCCAGGCCTCTTGGTGATCGCGAAGCCGCCAAAGATGTCATAGGTGTTCTCTTGGACTTCAGGCGTCTTCTTCTTTCCGAAAAGCTTCATTTTTTGATCACTTGGAACAAGTAATCCGAGTATCTTCAACTTAAAGCTATCGATTCTCCCGTCTGAAGTCCCTTGTTCACTAGTGAATTGACATGAAGGCTAGAGACTTAGGCGATATACGGCTGTTGGGACCTTTCGATGTCCTTGACGAGTTCCAATGTTGGACTTAGGCCTTCCATGTGCATGTCTGTTGGCAGTATCTTTGAAAGCAGAGGGTCTGAAGACATCCGAACCGTCGGATGGTCAGCCCCAAAGATGTCTGAGCTGATCCTGTACACGAGATGGTTCACATCGCGTTCCTCAAGATAGCCTAGGGAATGGAGATACTCGTGGAGCATAAGAGTGAAGACAAAAGAGTTCACTTCAGCAACCGAGGGTGCGGACCTTGAAAAAACATCTATAATCCTTCTGTTCAGGACTATGCCGTTCGACCCTACTTGGTGGAAGGCCGCTATCCTGAGAGGCAGTTCTCCCAGATAGAGCATTAGACCTGATCTGTTTAAGCCAAGAACCTGCTTGACTGCTCTCTTAACTATGTCGAATAAGTCTCCGTAGCCTTTGCTGTGTTCAAGTCTATCTTGAAAGTCTTGTTGGCTCATAACCCCTCAACTCCTCTATAATATAACGAAGTTATTTTAACCTTTCTAGGCACAAACTAGGCACAATCCCAACCGAAAGATGCAAATCCCGAAACAACAATACCATTCAGATGATCGCCCATGAAGGTTGGATACATCCAGTTCAAGCCTATCTTAGGCGAGAAGGAAAGGAACCTGAGGAGAATCCTAGAGCTTCTCAAAGAAGGAGCTGAGAAGGAAGCCGAGTTGCTCGTTCTTCCAGAACTGTGTAACACGGGCTATGTTTTCCGATCGGAAGAAGAGGTTAGGGTGCTTTCAGAAAGGGTGCCTGAAGGCCAGACCACCAGTATCCTCGCCCGCTTTGCGGAGGATGAGAACCTTCACATAGTAGCCGGTCTCTGCGAAGCAGGGGACGAAAGGTTCTATAATTCCGCCATTATTGTTGGTCCAGAGGGGTTTGTGGCCGCCTATAGGAAGACTCATCTCTTTGATAAGGAGAAACTATGGTTCACTAAAGGCGGCGATCCCTTCAGGGTCTGCGAGACTCCTAAGGCCAGGATAGCGGTGATGATCTGCTTCGACTGGATGTTCCCGGAGGTAGTTCGCATACTGGCCCTGGAAGGTGCGCAGATTGTGTGTCATCCCTCCAACCTTGTTCTGCCCTACTGTCAGAAGGCTCTTCTAGGCGCTGCCGTTCAGAACAGGGTCTTCATCATAACTGCGAACAGGGTGGGAACTGAACGCGGCGTGGAGTTCACGGGAGGAAGCCAGATCGTCAGCCCGTGTATGGAGGTTTTGGCAAGGAGTCGAAGAACTGGCGAAGATGTTCGGGTTGTGGAGATAGACCCAAAGACCGCGGATTGTAAGAGAATTAATGAACGTAACGATCTATGGGCTGATCGAAGAACCGATCTCTATCAACCCTTGCTCGAGAGCTTTCAGCAGAAAAGTTAAATAGGATGCGCTTTTTCACATTCATTGCCCTGACGCTGAGTTGGGAACAGAGGATTGTTTCGCCAATTTCGGACCGCAATCTCCATCACGGAAAGGTACAATTGCCGACATCTGACTAGAACAGGAAAGGCTTAGCTATGGGACGGTACAAGCAGGTTGAAGATATCGCTAGGCTGATGAATGAACCAGAGAAGATAAGGAACACAAGCATAATCGCCCATGTTGATCACGGGAAGACCACGCTTTCAGACAGCCTTCTCGCCGCTGCCGGCATCATAAGCGAGCAGACGGCTGGACAGAAGCTCTTCCTTGACTCTTGGGAACTTGAACAGAAAAGGCAGATGACGGTCTTCGCCTCGAACATAAGTCTAGCCCACAACTTCAAGGGAGTGGATTACCTGATAAACCTCATAGATACTCCTGGCCACATAGACTTCAGTGGAGCAGTGACCAGAAGTTTGCGGGCCGTGGACGGTGCGCTGGTGGTTGTAGACGCCGTGGAAGGGCCTATGACCCAAACAGAAACCGTCTTGATGCAGGCTCTCCGTGAAAGGGTTAAGCCTCTTCTCTTCATAAACAAAGTTGACAGGCTCATAAGAGAGATAAAACTGACACCCGAAGCGATGCAGAACAGGTTCGCCAAGATTATCCTTAGAATAGACAGCCTCATAGAAAGGCATGCCCCGCCTGAGCATAAGAAGGACTGGCAGGTCAGGGTTGAAGATGGACGTGTGGCGTTCGGCTCGGCTCTCCATAAATGGGGGTTCAATCTGCCGCAGATGAAGGCTAAAGGCCTAACATTCAAGGAGGTCATTGATGCATATGCAGGAGAGCCGGAGGAGATTGGAAGAAAAGTCGATGCCTTGAGTAAGAAAGCGCCCCTTTACGAGCCAATATTGGACATGTTCTGCGAACACTTGCCCAACCCGTTGGAGGCCCAGCCGTACAGACAGAGTCAAATCTGGCCAGGTGAGTTGAACAGCTCTACAGGCGTAGCCATGGCAAAGGTTGATCCGTACGGGCCACTCCTCATGTGCATAACGACGATTGAAGTCGATCCGCACAGCGGAGTCGTAGCCATCGGACGCGTCTTCAGCGGCTCTGTTGAGAAGGGAAGAACCGTTCGTCTCATAACAGCCCGGCAGACAGGCGCGATCCAGCAGGTTTACATGAGTATGGCTGCTGACAGAGTGATCGTCGACAGGATCCCGGCTGGAAACATAGCCGCAGTCTCCGGCTTGCCGTCGATTCATGTTGGCGAAACCATCGCTGAAGAAGGTGTGGAGGTTCAGCCGTTCGAGGCTCTGAAATACGTCTCCGATCCTGTGGTTACAGTTGCAGTTGAACCGGAAGACGTCAAAGACCTACCGCTCTTTGATAAGGTAATCCATAAGCTGACGCTTGAAGACCCGAACCTGCACTTCGTCATAAATAAAGAGAGCGGAGAGTACCTGTTAAGCGGCATGGGAGAACTGCATCTCGAAGTCACTGCATACCGTATGCAGGAAGCAGGGCTAAAGGCGAGGATGAGCAAGCCGATTGTGATCTACCGCGAGACAGTCAGCCAGAGCTATCAAGGCCGGCCAGTGATGGGCAAGAGTCCCAACAAGCACAACAAGCTTTGGGTAACGGTGGAGAAACTGTCAGACGAAGTCATCGAAGCGATAAAGGAAGGAAAAATCTCAGAGATGCAGAAACGCGAAGAGAGGCAAAGGATGCTTGCACGGCAGTTAGGATGGTCAACAGGAGATGCCCGGAATGTCATCGCGATCGAAGGCACAAACGTCCTAGTCAACCGGATAAAGGGCAAACAATACGTCGAGGAAGTCCTAGACCACGTAAGGTCAGGGTTCAGCGAGGCTGTACACGGGTCAGTCTTGACAAAGGAACCGGCATACGGCCTAAAGGTGAACCTAGAGGACATCTCTATCCACGAAGACCCCGTTCACAGGGGCCCAGCGCAGATACTGCCGATGACTTGGCGGCCAATATGGGCTTGTTTCCTGCTTAGCGGTCCGCGACTCTTGGAGCCGATCTTGAGCTTCGAATGCAAGGTTCCGAACGATTTCGTAAGCCCGGTCATTGCCACGGTTCAGAAACGTCGTGGCAGACTTCTGGACATGATAAACGAGGAAGACGTGATGATCGTCAAGGCTGAGATTCCTGTTGCCGAATCCTTTGGGTTGGCGGAGGAGCTAAGATCATCGACACAGGGTAGGGCTTTCTGGGCAACGCAGTTCAGCCGATGGGCTCCGGTTCCTGAATCCATGCAAATGGATGTCATAGGGCAAATCAGAGAGCGGATAGGCCTGAGTCGAACACCCCCCAGAGCCGAAGAGTTCATCGACGAAGAGTGAGAGCAACGTCGTATACCTTCTTTCAAAGCTGAAGAAAGAATGGGCCGAGAGAGCTGAATCTAGATCCTGTCTACGCTGCATGATCACGTAAGAAAGCTTCTGTAGGCCTTCATGCTTTCCGAAAGAACAAGGCCTTGCAGATCGGTTTCGGGCTCCGTTACTGGGTAGACTCTCAGGTCGGGAGTCTTTTTGATATGCTCGATTCTGTCGGCGTATTCGCCTCCTTTGATCAGAAAGATGATTATTTTGTGGCCTGAGTCTGCTATCTTTTCAAGAACAGGAACAGCCTCGTCGACGTTCTGCCACCCCCCGTCCGTGATGACCATGACGAAGCATGGTCCTCTGTTGTCTTGGGTGAACCTCAACACCTCAGGCGCTGGGAAGATTGTGAACTCGTCGAAGGCCATCGAGAGTGTAAGCTCTTTCATCTCTTCAGGGGAATCCCAATCTGCGGAGCTATATTTGGTTGAAAAGGTTACGGCCGAGGTCTGTCCTCCAGCCTTACGTGCACTTAGGTAGGCGATGAAAGCAGCAACAGCCGCTTCGTTGTGAACATTGGACATGCTCCGGCTAGCGTCCACGACCGTAATCGCAGAGGGAACGAACCCGCTTACTATGGACTGGCCGTGAGGCGTTGGTTCCTCGACCCACTTGATCGTCGTGACCTCGGGAATCAGGGGACCCTCATCTAGGCTGGTCTCGATATCCAGGGCTTCAATCTCGTCTTCGATGTACCATTCGTCTGGGTATTTCATGACCGACCAAACTGGGCGACGGCTTCGGCTTTCAGCAAGATACTGGATGATAGTCCGTTCTGCTCTTGACTTGTACCAGTACCTCTTCCACAGAATCTCATCCATAATACTGGATCTGAGCCTTGTATAAAGCGTAGACAGAGACGTTGGTAGACGCGGCTCTTTCCCAAGCATATTGTCTTGAGGTGACTCCCTGAGCTGGGCCTTCTCCGTCGAACCGTGTCTCTCTGGTTCATATGAGCCCTTAGGCATTCCGACGCCCCTTCCTTGCCCCTTCCGCTCTCTGCCCCTTCGGATTCCAGGTTTCTCCTTCATCATCTCCTTGATCTGTTCCTCTTCTGCCTTAGAGAGGCGCGGTTCGATCCATTGTTTGAAGAATTCTCTCGCCGAGGGTTCGTCCGAGATTGATCCAAAGGTATCCGTGAACATTTCCAGCGATGAATGTAGAAAGTCTTCACGAACATGAAGAGGGTTCTTCTCAATGTATTTTGCGATCGCCTTCTCTGACGTGATCTCTGGATGTCTGTCTCTGAATCTGCTAAGAACGTGCGCTATCATCTGAACCTTCGTATGCCAAGTTTTATCGAGCAGAGAAATAGCCAGAATCTCCTTCGCAATCTCTCTGATGTCTTCGTGCACCGGTTTGAAGGTGGAGTGAACACAGAGGTAAATCTCACGCATTACCTGCTCTGCAAGGGTTCTGACATTGTCATCCATAACGCGTGTATGATATGGCAGTTGTCCAAATCTTTTGGGAAGATAGCTGAGGTCAGTCTGGACATCACAGAAAATGTGAGTTGCTAGGTAGGCCAGACTCCAGTCACCAACGGTTCTGTGCGCCGCCCTCTCGAGGCTGTAAGCCGTCTTGATGTCGTAGGGACAGTGGTGAATGTGAGCCAGTTCGTGACGGAAATACCACAGGAGATATTCATTGGGATCGCAGCCTCTCGGCACCATGTCGGGCACTAGATGGACGGTCCCATTTACGACTGAGAATCTGGCCTTCCTGCCCGAAGATTCCTTCTCGTCTTCGAAAGTAAGCCTAACTGGAGGGCAGTAAAGCTCGGTCCATACTCGGTTGAAGAGGTTGACTATGTCAACCGTCTGGTCGCTCATCAGAAAGAGACACCTTGGTAACTGGGACGCTTCCAGCCCATCTGTATCGAAAGAGTCTCATCTCGCTTTAGGATGCCTTCCCGAACCCATTTCTCTTCGAGTTTTATCAGCTCCTCCGCGAAGGCAACGTCTTCAACAGCCGCTTCTCTTGCCAGCCTGTAGATCGGGCGGTTAAACTCTTTCATCAGCTCGTTGAGAAGAGGCCATTGTCTCCTCAGGTCCCTGTCGGCTATCTTCACCTTCTCCCTCTCAAGAAGGTCTTGCAGGTCGCCGAGGATGTTCCGCGTACGCACCATTGTCAGCCTATGCGGGATGACCCACAGAGCCATGCGAAGTATATCATCGAATTCGCATGTTCCGTAGAGCCATTTGCTGGCTTTAACCAGATGTGTGAGGGCCATTGTTGCACGTTCGCTTAGGGGCTCCTTCACTCGCCCACAAATATCACGTATGAAGTGACAACCTTCACAGAGCGCCGGAGGTTTGACTTCTGACTCTTCTTTATCTCGTATGCAGGCTTGGAAATCCCTGACCAGAAGGTTGATGTACCCTACTAAGGCTGGGTCAAGTTCTATCTCAGCAACTTCCTTCCTCACCTCTTCAAGCTCCTCGAAGGAAAGAACCTGAGGCATCGACTCAACAAGATTCCAGTCATACTTCTCCAAGAGTTCCTGCAGCCGAAACTTTTCGCTCAGAGTCAAAGACCGCAGGAAGAGGCATATGTCAAACCGGTCGTAGAAGGGCGGAGGATGAATGAAGGATGTCGCGTCCGTCGGATTCTCGTTTGCGACTAAGACGTAGTCTTCGACTTTCGCCTTCTCCCCGTAGGCCCAAACCTCGCCAAACTGCATCAAGTGGTGAATGTTAGCCGTGGTGTAAGGATTAAGCCGGTTGACTTCGTCCAAAGCCTTCCCCCTACTTTTCACGAAGGCCGCCCACAGAACCTTCTCTATGCCCTCTTTCTCAAGCGAGGGGATGTGTAACCGCCCTACGACTTCTCCTCGTTTCACCTCAGAGGCTCCAGAGACCACGACAAGACCATTTCCGCAGACGCCTTTAAGCGCTAGAAGCATCAGAGTGGATTTCCCTACGCCGCGTGACGCCCGAATTAGCGTTGTGGACCGAGGATGAAGCTGGGCCAGAATCAGCGCCCGGATAGCTTCCTCGTTGCCCACAAACCGAGAACTTATCTCCCTTTCCAGATCCTTCATCTTGTTTTGTAGACTCATGAAATCAACCTCTTGCAGCGTCACTTATATTTGGGGAAAATACGTGCCTAGGAAAACGAAGGATATGGCCGCAACCGCTAACAGAAGGGCGCCTGTTAAGAACTTCAGCAGTCTGAGGCGTTTGCGAACGCGTATATTCTCCTCTTCTAGCCCTTTGAGACGGTCTTGAAGCAGGGCGGCGGCCCTTCGGTCGACGACAACGGTTTCCTGCATATCCTTTCCAAAATAGACGGAATCAAGGATGTCCGATGAAGTGTTTAGTGCAGCTCTATCCTCGTTGTCTTCCCATGAGACTCTGAAACGCTCGCTAGCCAGAGAACCTTCTATTTTGACTGGATTCTTCTTGGCTTGCTGTTCGAGAAACCTCCGGTATTTCTCGCTTTCCATACTAGTCGGGGATAACTAGAAGCGTCGTGAGATTTTAACCTTTTCTTCCCTTCCTGCGAGAAGATTTCGCGGGATTCGCAAAGTCTGTAGGACTAGCTAAGCCCGCCCGCGCCACCCAAGAAGGCGCGGCTTTGCTTGGTTTCTTGTCTAGCCACTTTACTATGCGTTCTTGGACGAGTGCCCAGACACCGTCCGGAAGAACCTTTATGGCTAACACTTCCCATCCGTCGTTGAGATGCTGTTCCAAGAGTTCCATTGCTTCGTCCCATTCGAGTTCGGCTAGGTTGATGAGCGCCATGTTTTTCATTCTACGATCACCTGAACGAGGAAATCTTTTCCCAAATGGATTGCGGATAGCCTAGGCTTCTCCACCTTTTCCTCCAATGCTGTCAAGCGTGAACCTTGGGGGAGGGATGTTGATTGGCCGAGCTGGTTACCCCAGTTCCCTCTGATCTTCCATAAGCGTTACTTTGTCAATCTCCCAGTTCTGTAGCCTCTTAAGCGCTATAATGGCCTTCTCAAGCTCTTTCTTGCTTATGTTCGAGATATCATCGGAACTCATGACTATTAGACACATCATCTTTGGTCCCATCTCCAATACACCTCCCAATTTATGCCTGTCTCTACTGAGAAGCCGGCGGGTGTTGGGTAAGAAGCCTCTTCGGTGATCGAGATTATCCTTGATCTGAAGGATGAAACATCCTTGTCGTTGCCGCCCGTCATTGCCAGCAGTGTTGCCTCTTGTTTGACCACAGTTGTCGCGTAGACATTCAAGAATGACGCTGGGCAGTGGTTGACCAGTCGCGGATTGGCTAATCGTAAAGCCAGTCGATCTGAGTTGAATGCCACGTTTTGTGTTTCTGACTCCATCCGAACCCGCCTCGCCGAAGACTGAAAGCTAAACAGGTATGTATACGCCACTGTGTTTATCCAAAGTGTCAAGGAAGACCGGGAAACAACAGAGAATGGACGCTTCTGTCCAAATTTGGCAAGCAGATTGTTCGCATTAGGGCAGAAGCACTAGACTAGAACCGCCGCCGATGGTTGTGGATTCTGAATGTCTTGTGAGATAGGACAATTATGAATCTTTTGTTCGTAGGGGTTTATTAAAGACCAAGGGGATGGCATTACTCAGTATCGATGTGAAAAGCCTTGCCATCCCGCTACGAGAAAAGGATACTTCAAGTACTCGACCAGAGCAAGGACGGACTCACCACCATGGGCATCGCAGAGAAAGCCGATATAAGCAAGACTACGACCTTGAAGTATCTTGCCTCCCTAAGAGCTGAAGGGAAAATCCATTACATAGAGGTTGGACCAGCGAAGCTTTGGAGACTCAACCTTGTCAAAGAAGACGACAGTAAGTATCCGGTCAGTCGAAGAGAGGGGGTGGAGTTGATGCTGAAGAAGTTTAGGGAAGCCGTGGGACTGGAAGGTTCAGCCGTTGTTGATAAGGAAGGGTTAACGATCTGTGCCGATTTGCCTTGGAGCGTGAATCCTGAAGAGATGGGGTCTCTTATTTCACGTCTCTTGCAGATCGGAGAGAGATCAGCGAAGATGGCTGGTATGGACCCCTTGAAAGGGGTAATCATTGAGGGCGAGAAAGGGCGGGTTTTG
>Ga0315312_1002757_pt1 | contig 11851 bp, 15 predicted proteins | sample TDP7_MG_FD_203629 | JGI IMG/M metagenome (GOLD analysis project Ga0315312, IMG submission 203629) | Freshwater sediment microbial communities from Lake Towuti, South Sulawesi, Indonesia - TDP7 | ecosystem: Environmental > Aquatic > Freshwater > Lake > Sediment | place: Indonesia: South Sulawesi... | reverse complement strand
GAGCAGGCTACTTTCACTCCTGAGCTTCGAGACCTGTTAGAAAGATGGAGGACAAAAGCCATCATTGTGAAAAGCAGCGACTACGCAGTCATTGAGGAATGAAATTTTGGTTCAGGATAGAGTTGAAACCGTCATCGATCGAAACGAGATTATTGTAACTCAAACGGCTGCAACGACGAAGAAGAGAATCGTCTTTCTGGCCACTGTCTCGACAAGCGACACAATCACTCTAGACGACATGACAACGATCAATAGCGCCCACCTCGCCAAGAAGAGTGACGGTTCCGAAATCACCTGCACCATCGCGACGAACGTCATCACCGTAACTCAAGCAGCCTTGACAAACGTAGCCATAGTTGGGTTCGCTATAGGAGTATAACCGCGAATGGACCCGCCTGAAAAAACAATCCGCGACCTAATCTTCAACAACTACAACGGGTCAGATCCCGTTAAAGCGGACATTGAGATTCCAGAGATCATGCGGCTCGAAGACTTCGAAAAAAGCCGCAATCCTAAAAAAAACTACATTTGGGTAACTCTTGGGGAGGGTCCGCTCAGGCCAGCAGCATTTACGGTCAAACGCGTCGATCAGGTCTGCGTGGTCCACGTCTACACGAAAGCAAGTTCATCATCGAAAAAGGATGTTCTCGCAGCCAATGCCAGAAAGCAGAGTATGCTCGATGAAGTCTGCCACATCATCATCGTCCACGGCGCCGCGCTCACAGACTTCTTACCACACTTGAAACTCTTCGTCGATCGAAGCGACATCTACTTCGACCCCCCAGTTTTCGCAGTCGACGTTCACGTGGCATGCACCTATCTGCGCTAACCTTTGTCATAATGTGATATCAGCAATTTGTCATAGGTATGTGAGTGAAATGCCAGGACCATTGAAGATCTGCCAGAAATGCAGAGTGCAGTTTGAGGATGAAACCGGAGGCAGAGCAGACTTCTGCCAGAAATGTGCTCCTCGAATGTCGCTGAAGGACAAGCCCAGTTGATTATGGTCACATGAAATAACGGTTTGGAGGTGAATCGAGACGTCAACAATAGGAAGCCAAACTAAGACAATTTTCGGCTCTAAAGTTGTAGTGAAAATAGGCACAGACACATACGGCATGGCTGAGCGCTATATGGCTCGATGGGGCTACGCAGTCGCGCGGAGGCCAGTCTTCGGAGCGAACATTCCAGCTTACCTAGTCGGCACGCTCTTCGGTGAATTGCGTGTAGAAGGACTATATACAACGGATAATCTTGCCGCAGCCTACGCTACGCCTTCAGCTGGAGAGCTTACGATTAAGACGGTGACGATTGAAGAAACGGACACCCAAGGAACCCCAGTCAAGAAGACTTGGACTTTCACCGGTCGAATATCACCTTTCGAGAAGGAAGGACAAGCAGACCAGTTCAGCATCTTCCGATTCACCGTGGAGCTGAACGCTGAGCCAAGCGTCGCCTAAGCAACCATTCTTTTTCCCCCATTTCTAGGGAGATTGTTCTATGCCGAAGACTGAAGAAGAGAAAATCGCAGCCATCCTTAAGATCATTGAGGGCTGGCCTAAAGATTGTCCTAATCGACCGACGTTAGCGCAGGCTCTTCTTCACCCAGAAATTCTTCATTCGCAGCTTGAAGATCCGGGAATCGCCACGCTCACTTCAGGATCAACCATTGAGCTTTACCACCTTGAAAGAGCTAGAGAAGTCATCGGCGCTAAACTAGTGGAAAGCGAAATTCCAGGCAAACATGGAGATATCTTTCAGTATATGGGTGATAAATCACCGGAGCTAGAGCTTGTCGGCTTCGTTGATTCCGAAAGCGAGTACACGGCGATTAAGGCGACGCTTACGACGATGAGGCAGGCGCAAGGCGCAACGCCGATTAGCGTCACCGTTCGATGCGGAGCATCCGCCTACATCAACGCAGTCCAATACTGGGTGGGCCCCGTTGAAATCGACCCCGAACCCGGCTACGGGCTTTTCGTAGCAAACTACCGCATTCACTGCCGAAAGAGAGGATAACTTATGATTACGATTGAAGTTGAAGGTCTCATTGAAGTTCAGTTGAGATTTCAGCAAGCTCTAGAGAATCTGCCCAGAGGTATTCAAGGCGCACTTGAAGACATGGCTGAAGGAACCATTCTGAGAGCCAAGGCGTTAGCTTCTGAGCGACTTAAGAATCCGGGCAGTTATTTAGATTCATTCTACATTTCAGCGGCGCCGCTGGAAGTCATGTTCGGTAACGCCCATAAGGCCGCTAAATTCATCGAGTACGGAACCGGGGTTCACGTTATTGAGCCGAGGGAGCGGAAGGCCCTTCGGTTCGACGTAGACGGAACAACAGTCTTCGCTAAAAGAGTGCTGCATCCCGGTACAGAGGCCCTCTGGATTCTTTCAGACGCTTTCACAGAAGAACTTTCAGGGTTAATGGAGAAAATTAAGGAGGCAACTAAGATTTGAGTGAAGACGCCTTCCAAATAGATGAGAACGGGCAGCTTCACTGTAAGTGGCCGGGCTGCACATCGATATTTCAGGGTGACGTTTCAGGCATGAAGGCTTGGGCGAACCATTATCATCAGCATACGAAGCAAGGCGTGAAGGAGAAAGTTTCAGATCTCGAGGCCCAAGACCTCTCCGCCATAATCGGAGCCCGAGAACGCTATGAGGAAGCCCGGAAGAAAGCGGTTTTCAAAACCATTGACCAAATTCTCAGTGACATAGACCGGGTTTTCGAAGTGTACGTTCCGCCTTTCGACTGCAACATAAAGTACAGTCGCATGCGAGTTGACGAACTCATAGCCCTCAAAGACTTGCCTGAACAGCAATATCTCCGCGAAACCTTACTCCTAATGTGGAGCAAAGGCGATCCCTCAGTATCCAGAGAAAAAATCAGCAAGCTCACAGACGAAGAAATACGTCAAATCTACTTCTACATCGTGGAGAACACCCCTTTTTTATTCCGCGCGACCGAGACCGACAGCTCATCAAAGCCCCAGAAATCCAAGCCATCCTCCTAATCCTTGAAGTCTTCCCCGGCTACAAACTTGAAGACTTGAAGCATCTGCCTACTAACGAACTTAACTTTCTGGTTGAAGCAGCCCTCCAACGAGGTCTTGAACGAACCCGCAGGACCAGTGAACCGATTTGAGTGAAAACAGCGTAGATATTGTTATCCGCGGTCGCGATGAGGCTTCAGCTGAGATCCGTAGAGTCTACTCTGAAATGAAGCAGCTCGGGGAGATCTCAGATGAGTCGAGGGCTCGACTTGCCGGGGCAAGTGAGACAATTCGAGAACAGAGCCAGGTTCTACGACTCGTCTCAACTTCCACTCGAGTTCAGTATTCAGATGCGATCTTGATGGCGAATGCTCTTTCAAGAGTTGGAGCAATGGCCAGCCATGTCACCAGCATGATCAACGCCTACAATATTGCGGCTATTCGGGTGACTGAGGCGCAACGCGACTACAGGGAGGCTTTAACACAGTTCGGTCCAGCGAGCAAGCAGGCTCAGGAAGCCCTGGACCGGTTGAAGGCTGCGCAGCAAGCTCAGCAAGCCACAATGATCAGCTTGATGGCTCAAATACCCGGATTGATTGCGCAGTTCATCTCTCTGACAATTTCAATGCAAGCGGCTGGAATTGCCGCCCGTGGATTTTGGGCGGCTATGGGTCCTGCTGGCTGGGCGATTCTCGGAATATCCGCGGTCGCAGGAGGTGCCGCTATTTGGGCTGCGACTAGACCGCCTTCAGCTCAAACAGGACCAGGGCAAATTGCTGAAATCTCTAGGACTGGTTTAGCGATTGTTCATAGAGGTGAAACGGTCAGTAGAGGCGGCGCCGGGCTAAATGTCAGCGGTCCCTTGGTAGCAATCGGTAAGATTGAGATGAGACCGGAAGGCGATAGCCCGTTTGAAACCGCCGGGGCCTTAGGACGTTTAATTCAACATAGATTGAGGGCTCTAACAGTTGCAACTCCATTATGATTAAGGGTGATTTGAATGAGTGAAGAAGTTTCTGAAACATATAGTCCGGGTGCGGAAACAATTCCTCCTGGCACAGCCTTAGAGAAAGAGTATGATGCTGGGAAGGGGGCTTGGCTTCGCCGCTTAGTCCAAAGAGTTCTCCTTGAGGATTCTTTTGAGTTCGATCGGTCCGTCGTGGACCCTTGGATTGCTGAGGGGGATGCAGGAGGTTCGAGGGACGGTGACGACACAAGTAAACCACATGAAGGGGTGAAAAATCTTAAGATTGTGACGCATACGGATTTGAATGATGCGTATGGAGCATATCGACTGTTCGGCTTAACTCCCAGCCTCAAGATCCGGTTTGAAGGTGACTTTCAATTCAAATCAACCACGGATAACAAGCTTGTGGATTTCACTTTCATCTACTATGACGGAACCAATCTGCATGAAGCAACTCTCCGCTTCGATCCGGTGAACGGTAAATGGCAGTATAAGAAGTCGGATGGAACCTTCGCCGATATCTCAGGAGGAGGTCAAGCCCTCGCTCAACTAGCGTACCATCATATTGTCATCACAGTTGACTTCGACAATCATAAGTACGGCTACCTTCTCTGCGACGACAAAAAGATTGATCATCGAGCCGTAGCTATCTACACAACCGCTGACGCCACTAAAGTCTCCGCGAAATTCAAGTATGGAACCGCGACCGCGACAAATACTGTAGCAGCTGAAGCCTACTTAGATGAAATCAAGATTGTTGAAGTGGCTACGGCTTGAGCCTTGAAGCGCCGACTCGCATCGTCGAGTATTCTGCGACGGGTGCCGGTTGGATAGAAATCTCTGACAGCGTTATAGATTTTGATGTTTGGCTTCGAGATCTCGCTGAAGGAATGAGTGAGTTCACTGTCACACTTGACAATAAGGATGGCGTTTTCAGCCAAACAGCTTTTCCAGCCTTCGGGACTGAGGCAGGTTTACATTATTATATGCGTTTTCGACTGAACGGAGTTTACCGATTGGTCGGCAGAATTTCAAGTCTTGAGCCTGTTCTGCAGGATAAAGACATCTTTAAGATTCATGGACGATGCCTTGGCCAACAGCTTACTAATCTCCTGATTGAGGATGAATGGCGGGACAAGAAAGCCGACGACCTTATTGCCGACATGCTCACTAAGGCCAAAGCGAACGAAATAGCGTTCTCCTCACCTTCAACTGCGCCAACGGTAACTATCAGCACAATGCAGAATCCCCGCTACTTAGCCGACATCATCCGAGAAATCTGCGAATTAATTGATTATGCTGCTTTTGTGAAAACGCAAGCCGCTGTCACCCTAGGTACGCTTCTATTCTTTCCGAAAGCTGACACCGGCAAGCGTCACACAACCGTCCTAAAGAATGTGCTCTACGCAGCTGATAACAACATAATATCCTACGATCTGCCGCGGAGCATAGACGAGACCAAGAACGAGGCTTCTTTCACTGGAAGAATGAGTTACTACGCGCCTGAAAATGACGCTTGGACCGAAAGCACGAAGGGCTGGTGGAAAAACGAGGTCACCAGCATCTATCAGGATCAATCCGAAGTCAAGGTAGGTCTTTACTCGATCCTCGGCGTAACCTTTTCGAAGATAGGGCCTTGGTTTCGACTTTCTCTACCCGATGTCTTAGGAGACAACTTTGATTGCGGTAAGAGATCTGCAACAGCCCTTCATTTCTGGTATGCTATGGATCCCGGATGTGAGAGAAGAGGTGAAGTCGCGACGTTTCCTCAGGTAAGAGTCAGTCTTGAAGATGATTTGGGCAATCGCATGTTCCATGATGCCCCAGAAATATTTTCCGTAGGTCATGGCGGCTGGAAGGAATATGTGATTTCAGTAGGAGCTAGTGCTCGAATCGGAGAATATTCTCCTCCTGGTCCCCATCCCGCTCCGATTCCCGGGGATTGGATGTTTGAAGAAGGATACAATACTTGGAACTGGACTACGGTTCGATTCATAGACTTCAGAGACATTCGAGCCGACCGCACCGAATCCACAATTAACAAGCTTTGGGTTGACGGATTGTACTTCAATCAAGCCTATCAGCCCAAGTATATCGCCAAGAACCACGAGTCCATCAACAAGTACGGCGTGAGGATGGAGCGTCCTAGTACAGTGGATTTTGTGGAGCTCAGCGACCTGAAGGCTTGGGCTGACAAAGTTATACTGGCGACAAGCAAGCCGACGCTTCTTCTCGACGTGGATGCGCTTCTAGATCCTGCTTCTGAAGCTCTTTATCCAGCCTACTCGATCGGACTCAATATTCCGAGACTTGGAATTACAGCGGGATCGCCGTACTTCCGCATTCTTGAGATTCACTACCACTGGTCCAATCAAGGATTGAAAACAACCTTTAGTCTTCTACCCTCAACGGTGGCCTAAAAATCATGGTTGACTACACGAAATCATGGTCGAAGAAGCAGTGGACCCGGAGAACCGAAGGAGTCTTCAAGAACATTATTGATGCTCTTCGAGAGAGCAGAATGATGCCCGGTGGACTGATAAACCCCAGCGAGCCGGAGATTGAAGATTTCCTTCTAATCGTCGATCCCACACGATACACAGCTCCGCCGGGAATTGCTACTACGAAAGTTTTCTCAGTTTGCATTCATGCGGTTCAGAACTGGGCTGGAACCGTTACGCTCTCTCAGACAAACAATCTCTGCGCTGGAGCCACAGTCTCCATCGATGACACAACCGTTGCAGTTGACGCGGAAACCCCGAAGAATTGCACTTATATGCGCCTCAGTCTTCCAGCAGACTGTCCAGTCGGCGTCTATCGAATCACAGTAACAGGGGTATCCGGGTCCATTACAAAAACCGCCGAAGTCAAAATAGGCGTCGGAGTCTCCATTGAAGATGAAGAACCTTGGAAATGCACAATCGATGAAGAATGCAAAGAAAAGTATGGTGACGATTACTGGTGTGTCGGCGGAGAATGTCTGAAAGCTTGTGGAACAGCGGAGGCAAACTGCAATAGCGATTATTGTACTGAAGATGAGAAATGCATTTGGAACGCTGCTGCTGGAAAATGCTTCTGTAGAAAGCAGGGCTTCACACTTTCATGCGGAGGCATCATAACGATTCCAGTCGGGGAGGGGAAGATGGGTTACGGATCTATCGTTATTACGAGCGTAAATGGCTTCTCGGGTTCAGGTAGCGTGTACATCTATGATGAGCATCAACCGGGACAGGCTCCAAGCGACTGTTTAACCGCGTGGGTACGCTACGGCTCAGGAAGCGGAAACATTGTTCCCGTGACGTTGCCGGCTGACGGTTCGATAGTTATCGGCGTCGAGGTCGCCTCGAACTGCTTGGAGGAGGGAGATCACTATTTCGGAGTTGAAGTTTCAATCGGAGGGAAAACGGCGGCTTGTGTCATCATGGTCCGCGTCAAATCGACAGGAATCTGGTACTTCACGGAATACCAAGAAGGATTAGCCCGTCTTCATCCTTATCACAATCCCAATTGCGGAGACCCCCTCTCCGGCGGCTACGGCTGCTGCAGATGCAATGACGATTGTAGGGCCGGTTCATATGAGAGAGAACTTTGGGCTGCCTTTTCATCCGAAGGATTTACAGGCGACGTTATTTTCACTGTTTCAGCGAAGCCGAAATGCTGTTTCTTCCACATTGACTGGTATGATGTCTGGTGTGAAGGAGATGTTTACAAATGCGAAGGATTCTGCGGAAAACATTTCTCTCCGACATCGAAAAGCGGACGTGTTTCAGCGCACGGAGATCAGATGTGTACATTCACCGATTGTTGCCCTGGGTATCCAGCTTCATGCGGTGGACCTTGGGATGTTCCCGTGCATTTTCACGGAGAGGGAGGCGGCATAACTCAAGACATCGTCGTCTACATGCGGATGCCGTGCGTGCATTATCCTTGATTAATGAAGGTGAGTCAGATGCCTTGTCAACCTTGTCCTGAAGGGAAGAGTGCGAATGTGAGGCCGGACAGTAAGCCTCTTCGCCCAGAACCGCGACCATGTGAAGATTCCGATGAACTCTGCAAGGTTTGGAAGTCGCTGATAGAGCTGGATCAAGCTCGAATGTACTTCCGGCGCCACATGGACTCAATGACCTGTATTCGATGCAAGGAATGGGCTGTCCAGATCATCATGATCCTCGACACTTACGCTAGAATGACAACTAACGCTGAAAACTATAAGATTGAGAAAACACGGTTAGAAACGCAGATCCGCAAGATGGTCGAGAAGATTGAGGCTTCAAATCAAGAGGTAAAGAAAGTTGAGTAGTTTACCGAAGGCTGTTGTTGACCAGCTTCTACGTCAGATAGATCAGAAGCTGAAGCATCGCCACGACAGCCGGGAAGGATGCAGAAGCATCAACACGGATATGCAGATCGCCAGCCGCGTCCGAACGCTTCCGCCGCTTAAAGTTCAATCCCGAGCCATGGTGAGAAACTTCAACGCTCAATTTCTTCAAGGGAAGACTGTCGAACAGATTGTCGCGGAAGCTCAGGGAGGGTATTCACCCCATGCACGGCTACACGATCATTCTCTAGCAGCAGATGGACAAACAATTAATGCACGAGCGATAAATTGTTTCGGTGACCCAGTGCAGGCTCTTATTCAAGGATTCCCCACAAACATCGCTACCTACTACGGTTTAGTAGCCTATCCCGGCGGTCCTGCGTGGCTGGACATTGATAACTACATTCCAGGGCATGAAACCTGGGTCTATCTCATAGCTGATATAGATACGGACGCTCTTCAAATAGGTGGTGAGTCTAAGGAAGGCGGCAACATATCAGTATGGCGTGATACGTCTAACAATAAGCAGATGTTTTTAGACGCTGATGCTGATGGCGCAACCGTTAAGACAGGCTTAGAAGTTTACGCAGACACTAAAATTGGTCGAGTAGGCTCAGGATTCGTGTTGAAAAGCCCAGATGGAACAGCATATCGACTCCGCGTAGACAACAACGGCAACCTATACACCGAGACTGAGGCAGGAGCAGCGGGAGCAACGCTGGCTTGGATAAAAGTAGCTGAAGTAGACGTGTCCGGTGCAGCGGTGACGAACATCGACATCTCAGGCTTAGATTTAGACTCACATAAATCATATCAGCTCTGGTTCAAAGTGCATAATCCGCTGGGAGTTGGGTCTGCGTACAGAGTGTTTTTCAATGCCGATTATACTCTCACAAATTACACGAGACAAGTGCTCTGGGCTGATGGGACTTCTATTGGAAGCGTTAGAGTAGATGGCTGCGACCTATGTGATGCACCGGATGGGAGGGATGCCTTCGCAATTGCTGAGATCATGCGCACGCCGGACGGTTATCCTCGCTTCATGTCTCGCTACCAGAAAGATAACCCAGCCTACGTTGTGCTCGTAATGGATTATGTGGCATGGGAAACCGCTGCGAACGTCACAAGTATTCGCGTTGCGTCTGAACAGACAGATGCGATAGGAGTTGGATCAAAGCTAATACTGTACCGCACAAGCTGAACAAACTTTCTTTCAGGGATGAAAGCTACGAGCAGATTGAAGTCACACCGAGAGACGGCTTAGATCTGTCAACCATAGCATCAATGTTAATTGCGGCGAATAAGAAGCTAATCGAACGAATTGAAGCCCTTGAAAGTCGAATCGCCGCCTAATGAAAGCTTTCTCCGAAGAGGCTTTCCTCAATCTCACGTACTCTTGCGCGGATATATTCAAGATCAGTAGTTTTAGGGTGTAGAAGATTAGACTATGCAGTTACGCTTATGGAGCAGTCAAACCCATGATTCCTAGACTTCAAGCTCCTCACCTTCGCCAGCATGCCGCGTTAGCATGTAATGAAGCAAGCGATCAAATGATATTGGCGTACTACGGGATCTTCAAGACTCAGGAGGAGGTTAAGGAAGCTTGCGGGAAGATGCATATTGGAGCGTTCTACAGTCAATTCGGTCTCGGCTGGAAGGAGTATCCTAACTCCAGCATACCTGATGTAGCTGCCTTCATTAAAGATAAGATTGACAGGGGCTATCCGCTGAAATTTGGTTACGGTGGACATACAGTTCTTCTAGTCGGCTATGATGCAACTTATGTCTACATTCTGGATCCAGCGACCCCTTGGGATCGCCGTGAGACTTTCAAGTGGATCGCGGACAATGTAATTGCTTTCCAGCTTGTAACAGGCGACCAATTCGGCTTGAAGTCTAAACTAACAGGGATGGCGAGTCAAATATTCGCGTTGATGAAAGATGAATCTGAGGTTGGCTTCATTAAGACAGGCAACTGTTATGACGATGCAGCGCTCGGATTCCTCTATGCTCGCAGAGAGAAATTTGGCAAGAAAATTACAGATGCTAACGACCTATCGGTAACGATTGACGGAAAACTGAAATGGGGTGACGCAGGCTTCAGCCACGCGGTTCTCTTCGGCGGTCGAAATTCAAACAGAATAACTCGATGCTATGAAGACAACGGTTTGACACCGCTTAAGTACGGTGGAAACGCAACGAACGCCATAATCAAAAAGCAGAATGGAACAATAGTTCTCGATGTTTCGCTTTCCGAGATAACGCTTCGAAACGATTATTTTGTACTGGAAGCATTCGACGATGGACCGCATAGTTTTCTAGCGGCATGGGGAATAGAGCAAGCGGGAACATATCAAAGCGGCGTCTATTTTGATCTTCAATTCGCGAATCTCGAAAGGTTGAATGACAAGTCATGGCTGATTGTTCACTGGCATCATCCTGGTAACTTTGAGCTTTCACAGGAAGAGTAAAGGCTTTTCTCAATCTCGCATACCCTCATTTGTTTCGGCTGGGCTTCTCAAGCCATCCCAGATCCTTCAGAAAATATACTGTGGCAGCTCTAACTGCATCGGCTTTGCTGGCGAATAATCCGGCTTCAACGACTTCGTCTAAAATCTTATCCAGCTTAGACGTGATGACCACTCGCAGCTCTGTCATGTGGACTCCCGCGGTTTCGAAGCCCGATAAAGATCGGAAGGCTAATATATATTGTTGCCGTCACATAGTATCCGTGAGCGATGGATGTTTCATGGGCTTCAAACACAGGAATCCGCATTAATCTCTTTCTGCGACTGCGATCTCGCTGAAATCCTCATTTGCAGAGAAGGCGATCCGAAACCTCTATGCTCTCGCTGTGGACGCCAAATGTTCCGCGGGAAACGTATTCCCAAACAGAATTTCTAGCACTTCTACACGCCTAGCGTCAGCTATGCTGGACGCTGACTGATAATTGTGGCTTTTATCCACTGAAGCCTGAGGCCGCCCGGGAGTATGTCGATGGTGCTTGTAATTGTATTTGCTTTTACATAATATTCTCTGGTGTCTATTCCTATATTTGAGCGGAATTCGACTGTGACATAACCTTCTGCGCCAGAGTTTGATATTTCTAAGCGTATTATGATGTAGTCGGGCGCGTGTTTTGTAATCTCGAAGTTGACTATACGACAGTTAATGGGACTGACGGTGGGAGATGGAGTGGTTTTAGCTGGTGTCGGTGCTTGCCACGTTGGAGCAGGCGTTGATGTGATTGCCAAATAACCTATTCCAACTATACCGAGGACCAGAGTCAAGGCGATTATTTTCAGCCTGAAATTCGAGGCTTGGGCGAAGAACATGGTTCTACCGCCTTGTAGAGGTATGCAAAAGCTTATATAAAGAACCATGCATTAAACAGTGTTTGGCCGGAGTTAGCGGTCGATCATGCGTACTTCTGACATTTCTCGCAGTACCATCTTTGATACTGCTGTATCCATTGAAGAAAAGTCCCACAAGTCGAGCATTTCGGCGAAGACGAACTCTGTGTAAGAGATTGTATTCCCTTATCAATCTCTTGACCAAGCTCATCGAAGAACC
>Ga0315312_1002756_pt1 | contig 11855 bp, 12 predicted proteins | sample TDP7_MG_FD_203629 | JGI IMG/M metagenome (GOLD analysis project Ga0315312, IMG submission 203629) | Freshwater sediment microbial communities from Lake Towuti, South Sulawesi, Indonesia - TDP7 | ecosystem: Environmental > Aquatic > Freshwater > Lake > Sediment | place: Indonesia: South Sulawesi... | reverse complement strand
TCTTCAACAAGACCTTCGTCGAGCAGAGGAGGAGAGACAAGCTCAGCGCCAACTTGAGCTTCGCAGAGAGCTGGAAGAGAGGGCGCTGAAAAAATTGAGGGGTGGGGAGAAGCTCACTTTGGAGGAGTATAAGATTCTTGCTGAGAAAGGTATAGTATGATTGTGAACTTTGTATACATATTTTGTATACGTATGTTTTTTATTTACTTAATTTATCAATGATGTTGAAGAAAACTTTAGGTTCAATTAAAACGACAGCGATGCTCGTCTAAGGAGAAGCGATATTTAATAACCTCAGACGAATATTAAAAATGGATAGGAGAACAGGGATGCCAGAGCCTGCGGAGGAGAGCTTGGAGCGTATCCTCGTTTTATGCGTTGACAGGGACGACGATTTAGGTGCGAAAGCAGGGATAAAGACGCCGGTTCTTGGAAGAGAAGAAAACATAAACGCGGCCATCAGCCTCGCCCTAAAAGATCCTGAAGAACCTGACGCTAATGCCATGTTTGAAGCGGTGAGAATCTATGACCGCTTGAGGGAGGGAGCGAAGGAGGATGAAAGGTTTCAGGTTGCTACCATAGCAGGTTCTGAGTTGGGAGGTTTGGGGGCGGATAGAAAAGTGGTATCCGAGCTCACCGACGTGTTAAAGTCCTTCCCCGCGAGCGACGTTGTCCTAGTCACTGACGGCTTCACAGACCAGGCGGTCTTGCCGCTGGTGCAATCAAGGGTGCCGGTAACCTCGGTTCGAAGGATCGTGATAAAGCATAGCGAATCAATCGAAGAAACGGCAGCCTTGTTTTCTCGATATTTAAAAACGCTCGTAGAGAACCCTCGTTATTCCCGAATTGTGCTGGGCTTGCCAGGGATTCTGATGATCGTCTTGTGCATCCTATGGTTATCGAATCTCTTGCTTTATGCCTGGTTTGCGTTTCTCATTGTTGTTGGTGGTTTCCTTCTGGTGAGGGGCTTTGGGGTTGATAGAGCAATTTTAAGTTTCTACAAGTGGGTTCGAGAGTACTCTCCACCTCCGCTTCCTAAGCAAATATCAACATTTTCAATAGTGACTGGAGCCCTATTGATCGGGATAGGCTGTTATCAAGCGGGGGCGTTCGTTGCGCTTATTGTCCATCCTCCTCCAACGGATTTCGGTCAATGGGTGGCGCTGCTTCCTAGGCTGGCTGGTGAGTTTATTTCCCATTCCATAACACTTATCGTCATAGGCGCTTGCATTATGCTCGCTGGCAGGGTGACTCACTTCTTCTTTGAGCGCGACCCTAGATTTTGGCGTACTATCGTCATCATGGTTACTTGCGCATGGTCACAACAAATCTTTTATCAGGCGTCACAAATTCTTATCAAACCCGCTTCAGCTCCAACCCTACAATGGGAGCTCGTGGCTGCCATCATCATCGGTATCCTTTTAACCGTGGCTACCTTTTTAGTCACTACCCTGCTCCACAGAAGATACGCCCAGTTCTTCGGGGAGAAAGAGGAGGAAATTGAGGATACTATGGAAAGTTGAGATTGGGGTCATTGGAGGGACCGGTTTAGAGGCTTTACTGACGGATGTTGAAAAGATTCGAGTAGGGACCTCCTATGGGCTCTCGTCTCCTATATTCATCGGTGATCTTAGTGAAAGGCTGGTTGCCTTTTTGCCTCGTCACGGCGTTCACCATTCCATTCCCCCCCACAAGGTGAACTATCGAGCCAACATTTACGCCCTACATGAGATCGGTGCTGAACGGATTGTCGCGACCAACGCTGTAGGCGCCATAAATTTCGACTTTCAGCCGGGAGATTTGGTGGTTCCACATGATCTGATTGACTTCACAAAGCTTCGAGAGCTAACCTTCTATGACGAAGCTCCGGTTACACACATCGACTTATCTCAGCCCTACTGCCCGGAAATTCGTGCGCTCTTAATCGAGGCTATGAAGAAGCACGTTGCGAGGGCGTGGGGTCAGGCTGTCTTTGTTTGCACCGAGGGGCCCCGCTACGAAACCCCTGCAGAGATCAGGATGCTGAGGCTGCTGGGTTGCGACATCGTGGGGATGACAGGTGTTCCCGAAGCCTTGCTTGCGCGTGAGCTTGAAATGTGTTACGCAACCATATGCTTCATTTCAAACATGGCGGCTGGGATGCAGCAACGATTAACTGCTAGCGAGGTGACCGAAATGGCGAAGAGAAAAACGCCGGTTATCCAGCAAATCTTAAGAGAAACCATCGAGCACCTACCACGTGAACGCCGCTGTCCTTGCGCACACTCACTTAAGGACGCGCGGCTTCGAGGTTAAACCATGCTGAAGGCGTTGCTTTCCCTGCTCGGCGTGTATAGGATTTATGAGAAATGGCTCTGGCATCAGGTTAAGAACGGTATAAAGCTCGAGCACATCGCCATCATCCTTGATGGAAACCGAAGGTGGGCCTCTGAGCGCCTGTTGAACCCATGGGTCGGCCACCGTTACGGCGCAGAGAAGGTTGAAGAACTGCTGAAGTGGTGCCTAGACCTAGATGTAAAGTCGATTACCCTATATGCCTTCTCCACAGAAAACTTTCACCGCCACCAGCAGGAAGTGGATGAGATCATGCGGATCGCTGAGGAAAAGCTCCGTGAGCTTCTCGAGGATGAGGATGTACATAAACACCGAGTTCGAGTCAAGGTCATAGGTAGGCTTAACCTCTTGCCGAGGCGGCTACAGAAGGTGGTTAAGCGGGTGGAGGAGGCTACAAAGGACTACGATAGTCACTTCTTGAACATGGCTCTGGCTTATGGCGGAAGGGCGGAGATCGTTGACGCCGCCAAGAAGATCGCTCAGATGGTGGGGAAGGGGGAGCTGGGTCCGGAAGGGATAAACGAGCAGGTTTTTGAGAAGCACTTGTACACCGCTCACATGCCTAAGCAGGACCCTGACCTCATCATAAGAACCTCAGGCGAGGAGAGGCTGAGCGGGTTCCTGCTTTGGCAGTGCGCCTACAGCGAGCTATGTTTCCTCGATGTCTACTGGCCCGATTTTAGAAGAATCGATCTGTTGAGGGCGGTAAGGACTTATCAAAAGAGGAAGCGACGTTTCGGCCAGTAAAACGTAGGGAAATGATTTTTGTTCTTGAAGGTTTCTGGAAGCACCTCAAAGTTAACCTCTCTTTTTAGCGCTGACTGTAGAGACCACGTCTCTGTCTTTTAACACGTGGTTTTCTCCGATTCTCCTTTTTTCATGAGCCTCCACAGCGTAGATGAAGCCCTCTCCTAGCTCCGTGTGAATCTTGTAGGCTAGTTGACGCGCGGTGGTTCCATAGGGCACAACGTATGCGTCGGGGAGCACCCGGCCATCGTGGTCTGAGAGGTGTTCGAGATCTTCTACAGGATAGACGACGATCATGTTTAGGAGCTGAAAGAAGGCCGTGTTAATGGCGTCTTGGACGCCGGTGGAGCCGAACCTTTGCAAGATTTTTTCTTGAACCACCTCCAGGGCTCTGCTTTGGGCCTCTGTTAGCTTCTTAAGCTCGAGGATGCTGAAGCTGCAGTCTCCCGGCCTGTAGTCGATCAGTCCCTTCTCCGTGGCTCTCCTCAGGACTAGCTCTGCCTCCGCACAGCAGGGAATAACCGTATAACCGAGCTCCTTTAGCCTCTCGACGTTTTCCTCTGCCGGCGGGAGGTCGATCTTGTTTGCGGCTATCAGCATAGGCTTAGAGATTCTCCTCAACATGTCGAGGAACCTGACGAAGTCATCATTGCTCCACAAGGTCGGTTTTTCCCCGTTAAGCTCTGTTTTTCTAAGCGCCTCGATGATTTGGGGTCTCCTTATAGCTAATCCGCTCAACCGATTTTCGAGGAGGCTGGGGAGGTCCCGTGTTCCTGACTCGGCTGTTCTAGCTAGTTTAGGCCAATCCCTCTTCATTATTTGAGTGAACCACATGGTTATCTCTACCTCTAGAAACCGCGCGTCTTCAATTGGATCACGGGAGCCTGGTTTGCACGATTTTCCCTCAGAATCCGTTGCTCCAGCAGCGTCTACGATGTGGATGAGGGCGTCAGCCTTCCTGATTTCGTCCAAAAACTGGTTTCCCAGCCCCCTACCCTGCCAGGCGCCCGGCACTAGCCCGGCGCAGTCGATTAGCTCAACGGGAACTAGTCGTATTCCATCTAAGCACAAAGAGTTCACCGGATTGTCCTTCACACCAAACTCTTTACAGACGCAGGGAGTCCGTATGTATCCTATCCCATGATTCGGCTTTATCGTGGTAAACGGGTAGTTCGCAATCTCCACCAGAATTAAAGTTGCAGCGCTAAAAAAGGTGGACTTTCCGACATTTGGTTTCCCAACTATGCCCACCATCAAGGCTCTTTACTCTCCACTAAAAGCAGGGCAATAACCCTCAAATGAACCTTCTGCTGGAAAACGATAAGTGAATAACGGAAAAAGTTATTCACACATTGAAGCCGTTACATAATTTAAGAGGTAGATCGATTGAAGCCAAAAGTGAAAGTTCTTGTTTGCGACCCCATCGATGAGGAGGGGATAGAAAAGCTAAAGCAGGCTGGCTTTGAGGTTGACACAAACCCCACGATTTCTAAGGAGCAACTAAGAAAAGTTGTTTCTAACTATGACGCGTTGATTGTGCGAAGTCGAACCAAGGTTACGAAGGAAATTATTGAGGCTGCAGAACGATTGAAGGTATTAGGCCGAGCTGGCGTAGGCCTAGACAACATCGATGTGGAGACTGCAGAAAACAGGGGCGTCATCGTTTTAAACACGCCTGAAGCACTCGCCGACGCTGTGGCTGAGTTAACGATAGGACTAATGATTTCATTGGCGCGAAAAATCCCTCTCTCCGATCGAACCATGAAGCAGGGGAAATGGATCAAGAAGGAGCTCATGGGTTGGCAGCTGAACGGTAAAACCCTCGGCACGGTTGGCTTGGGAAACATCGGGGAGAGAGTGGCCAGAATCGCCAAGGCCTTGGGAATGAAGATCCTCGTTACGAAACGGACGCCTCCGTCCACCGAATTGCTAAGGGAGCTTGAGGCAGAGTATATTCCACTAAAAGACTTCTCTAGTTTCCTCCGGAGAAGCGACATCGTGACGCTCCATGTTCCACTAACCCCTGAAACCCAGCACATGATCGGCGCCAAGGAGCTTCAACTCATGAAAGAAGGAGCCTTCCTCGTCAATACATCGAGAGGGGCTATCGTGGATGAGGAGGCTCTCTTAGAGGCGCTTCGATCTGGAAAGCTGGGCGGAGCCGCCTTGGACGTTTACGAAACTGAACCGCCCGAAGACCTCAAGCTAATAAGGCTGCCCAATGTTGTATGCACCACCCACTTAGGGGCACAAACCATAGAAGCCCAAAGGGCAGCAGCCGTGCTGATCGCAGAGAAGGTCATCAACTCCTTCAAATGATCGTGAATAAGGCGAGAGTCTAATTAGCTTGGCTTAGTATTGGATGCGGTCATGCCTTGCTCGATCTCCTACACGAATATGCCTATGAAAACAGCTAGGGAAAACTTTAGGACGTTTCGTTTAGAAGAAGACGCTTACGAATATGAGTTGCTGATCATGAGCATGTTTCCTTACAGTTATTTATATAAGAGCTCTGATTGCTCTAAGGTGGTTTTAGAGGGGAAGACCTATTGATGCCGGAGAAAGAGAGAATGATTGAAATGTTCAGAAACATGCTGGAGATTCGTTGTTTTGAAGAGAAAGCCTTTGAGTTGTTTGGGCAAAATCTTGTTCCTGGAACACTTCACCTATACGTTGGGCAGGAGGCTGTGGCGGTTGGGGTTTGTGTCAATCTTGGTAAGGAGGACTACATCACGAGCACCCACCGTGGACACGGTCATTGCATCGCCAAGGGCGCTCGACTCGACAGGATAATGGCAGAGATCTTGGGGAAGAAGACTGGCTACTGCCAGGGCAAGGGGGGCTCCATGCACATCGCAGACTTCAGCGTGGGTATGCTGGGTGCCACCGCCATCGTGGGAGCGGGAATCCCTATCGCTGCTGGTGCGGGCTTGTCCATTAAGCTGAGGGGAACCGACCAAGTTGTGGCGTGCTTCTTCGGCGAAGGGGCCTCGAATCAGGGGACGTTCCACGAGGGAATCAACATGGCGGCCGTCTGGAAGCTCCCGGTGGTGTTTGTCTGCGAAAACAATCTGTATGCCATGGGGACCCGTCAGTCAAGGGTCATGGCTATAGAGAACGTTGCGGATCGGGCGGCAGCATACGGCATCCCCGGTGTGGCTGTGGACGGGAACGATGTGCTCGCGGTATACGAGGCAGCGCGGGAGGCTGTTAAAAGAGCTAGGGAGGGAAAGGGACCTACATTGATGGAGTGTAAGACGTATCGACATAAGGGGCACTCACGATTTGACCCCGCCACCTACCGACCAAAAGAGGAGGTCGAAGAGTGGCTGAAAAGAGACCCTATCCGACGTTTCAGGGCGAGGCTTTCCGAAATAGGGGTCCTTACTGAAGAGGAGGCCAACAAAATCCAGCAAGAGGTCCTCGCCAAGGTAGAAGAAGCTGTAAAGTTTGCTATGGAGAGCCCATATCCAGCACCGGAAGAGTCACTTGAGCACGTATACGCTAGGGAGGGTGAAGATTGAGAAAGATCACCTATCGAGATGCTCTTCGCGAAGCCTTGCGGGAGGAGATGCTTCGAGACGATTCTGTGTTTCTAATAGGAGAAGACATTGGGCGATACTGGCATGGGGCCTTCAAGGTCACCAATGGGCTCGCAGAGGAGTTTGGAGACGAAAGGGTTAGAGACACGCCCATCTCCGAGTCAGCCATCATAGGAGTTGCCACTGGCGCGGCGATTACGGGCATGAGGCCGGTCGCCGAGATTATGTTCGGAGACCTTTCAGCCCTAGCCATGGATCAGATAGCCAATCAAGCAGCCAAGCTGAGATACATGTTCGGCGGTCAGACGAAGGTGCCGCTGGTGATTCGCATGCCCTTCGGTGCTGGAGTCAACATCGCATCCCACCACTCTCAAAGCCTCGAGGCTTGGTTTATGCACGTCCCCGGCTTGAAAGTGGCCATGCCCTCAACACCCTATGATGCGAAGGGGCTACTGAAGACCTCCATACGGGACGACAATCCCGTGATGTTCCTTGAACACAAACTGCTCTATCCCATCGAGGGACCGGTTCCCGAAGAAGAATACACAATTCCGTTAGGTGCGGCAGATGTGAAGAGGGAGGGGGAAGACGTGACGGTCGTCGCCACATTATACATGGTTCATAAGGCTCTTGCTGCCGCTGAGGAACTTATCGAGGAAGGAATCGAGGTGGAAGTTGTGGACCCGCGAACGCTGGTTCCCCTGGATAAGCGAGTTATCATCGATTCGGTGAAAAAGACAGGCCGAATCGTCATTGTTACCGAGGACTGCAAGACCGCCGGTGTGAGCGCCGAAATCGCGGCGGTTGTGGCTGAGGAAGCGCTGTATTACTTAGACGCCCCGATCAAACGAGTGGCGGAGCCAGACACACCCATACCCTTTAGCCCCTCCCTAGAGCAGTTTGTAATACCCAACGAAAAAACAATAATTAAGGCGATAAAGGAAGTCGTCTAATAACTGAGGTGCGATGTCAATTTTGCAAATCTTTACGTTAACCTATTAATTTCTAAAATTTAGCGCGCGCTAGCGTCTCATGATATGTGCTTTATGAAAGCGTCGTCATACCATGCAACTATGGTTCCTACCGCCCCCATCGTGACGTCCACTGCGCCATCGATATTGTGCAAACTTATTGGGAGTGTAAAGAATGGATCAGAAGGTATCCAAATCAGTGGACCAATGAAAAACTCTGCGGATTCCCACAGCAAACCTCCAATCAAGAGGAAGCCTGAAAATCTGATCAGAAGGTCGACGCGACGCGAACTTCTCATGAACCATTCATGTTCGTGCAACTTGTCGGTTAAAAAATCGTGCAAGTCTATTGAGTGGGCTCCTCTGCTTACGTATTTCGATATGACGAAGCCAAACAGAAAATGGGTGGCTACGTCAAACTCTGGTACAATATCGTATAGAATGATAATACCTATGAGATGTGATATCAACAGTAGCAACCCGTACGAAATCAGTTTCCTGTCTGACAATATCGATCTAATCATCGTCAGAATCTGCTCCGTCATTGTTGGCATTGGTAGCTCAAGAGGGATGTAGCGAACAATTCGTATTAAGATTAACTGAAATCCTGAATGGAGCCCCCTCAAGTTTACGATCAGCTAATAACTTAGATTCGCCCTTAAAGATACCATACGTGAGTTAGAGGGCTCAAGTTGGTAACGAGGGTTTTGATGCCTAGGCTCAGCCTAACCATGAAGGAGGGGACCGTGGTCCAATGGTTCAAGAAGGAGGGAGATCCGGTAGAGAAGGGAGAGCCCGTGGTGGAGGTGCTCTCTGAAAAGGTAACATATGACGTGGAGTCTCCGGCCCCTGGGGTTCTACGTAAGATTTTGGTGCAGGAAGGAGCCGATGTGCCGGTCGCTCAAACCCTCGCCATCATAACTGCTCTTGATGAAGAGCTCCCCGAGATCGAAGCCATCGCTATCGCTGAGGTGCCGGTAGAAGGAGTTGGTGAGCGCATCTTAGCCTCTCCGGCGGCCAAGAGACTGGCAAGGGAGTACGGTGTAGACCTAGCCTTAGTGAAGGGAACCGGCCCGGAGGGGAAAATCGTTGAGGAAGACGTGAGGAGGTTTGTGGAGGAGACAAAAGTCATGGCGAGAGTGCGAGAAGCGATACCTCTCACCGGGATACGGAAAACGGCGGCGGAGCGGGTGTCGCTAAGCGCCCGAACAGCCCCGCACAGTACCATCTTCATGGAAGTAGATATGTCAAAGGCGAAGAAGCTTCATGAGGAGATTCGAGTAACATACACAGACGTGGTTGTCAAGGTGGTCGCCAAGGCTTTGGTGGAGCATCCCGTTATGAACTCTACCCTAAAAGGTGAGGAAATCAGGGTTTTTGAGGATGTTAACATAGGGGTAGCCGTTGCCACAGAAAAGGGACTGGCGGTTCCCGTGATACGCAACGCGGACAAGAAGTCGCTGACTGAAATCTCCTCGGTGCTGAAGGAACTCGTGGAAAGGGTAAGGGAAGGCAAGCTCGAAAAGGATGAGATGACCGGTGGAACCTTCACCATCACCAACCTCGGCATGTTCGGAGTGGAGATGTTTACACCCATCATTAATCCTCCTGAGACCGCAATACTCGGAGTTGGAAGGGTTGTGGAAAAGCCAGTGGTGGTGGACGAGGAAATATTAGTTAGGCCTATGACGTGTCTGAGCTTATCCTTTGACCACCGGATTGTGGACGGAGCTCCAGCCGCCCAATTCCTGCAGAAGGTAAAACAGATTCTAGAAAGCCCTAGCACCCTACTCTAACGAGTTTCCACGTGTTTGATGGAAAAGGCAAAAATGTCGCCATTTCAGTGTCGCAACAGAATTAATGCCTCCCCGTATAGGTAGAGGGCGTGTAATGTAATTTACGTTGAATCGCTGGACATCCACCTTCTCCTCGGGCATAGAGAAGAGAGATTTTTCAAGCCAACAGAAGAAAGAAAGTCTTAAGTTCTAAAGACCTCAAAACATCATCGACTCAAAATGAAGGCCGCCATGTACTACAGCCTAGACGATATACGCATCGAAGACATGCCCAAGCCAGAGATTGAACCGGACGAGATCCTCGTGGAGATGAAGGCCTGCGGAATCTGCGGGTCAGACCTCATGGAATGGTACCTAAAAAGTCGAGCGCCATTGGTTCTCGGTCACGAACCCGCAGGGATCGTGGTAAAAACCGGCAAAGAGGTGAAGGCCTTCCAGCCCGAAGACCACGTCTTTGCACACCATCACGTTGCGTGCCTCACGTGCCACTACTGCCTCCGAGGAGACTACACCATGTGCCATCAATTCGGTCAGACCCACATACACCCGGGAGGGTTTGCCGAGTACTTTCGGGTTCCAGCTCCAAACCTGCAGATCGACACGCTGAAGATTCCAGATCACCTCTCTTTTGAGGAGGCAACCCTCATCGAACCCACCGCATGCTGCCTACGGGCCCTTAAGAAATCCAACATTCAACCCGGAGATACCGTAGCCATCATTGGTGACGGGCCCTCCGGGATCATCCACACAATGCTTTCAAAAAACTTAGGGGCTGGGCAAATTGTTATCGGCGGTCATCACCATTATAGATTAGAGGTAGCCAAACGACTCGGAGCCGACTTGGCGATAAATTCACGATGTGAAAACTTCGTTGAAAGAGTGAAAGAGGCTACGAATGGTGTAGGAGCGGATGTTATCGTTGTCACCGCTCCAAACGTTGAAGCCATGTTGATGGGAATGAGTTGTTGCCGCAGAGGCGGAACCGTATGCCTATTTGCTTCTGCGTCACCAGACGAATACACGCACATAAGACCGTACGAATTACTTTTTTCAGAAATCAACATCGTCCCATCTTATTCTACATCCCACATAGAAACCAGGATGGCTTTAAAATTGATAAGCTCCGGAAGAATCAGGGCGAAGGAGGTTATAACGCATCGATTCCCGTTAAGTCGCATCAGTGACGCGTTTAAAACGGCGGCTAAAATCAAAGAATGCTTAAAGGTGGTGGTCTTGAATAAGTGACATGTTCAAATCAAGGAGATGAAACCGCCTTGTCGAAGGAGAAAATGAAGGCAGCACTACTCCATGGGATTAGGGACCTCGATGTCAGAGATATCGATGTACCGGAGGTGGGGCCTGGCGAGGTTTTGGCGAGGGTGAGGGTGGCAACAACCTGCGGGACAGACGTAAAGATCTTTCAAAGGGGCTATGTAAGCGGCGTCATTAAGATTCCTACAGTGTTCGGGCATGAGTGGGCCGGAGACATCGTAGAAGTCGGTGATGGAATTCCCTGGCTCAAGAAGGGCATGCGGATTAGAGCTGGAAACAGCGCACCATGCCTCAGATGCAAAATGTGTCAAAAGGAGAAGTACACTTTATGTGAAAACATGACATGGCTCTGGGGAGCCTACGCCGAGTACATCAAAATCCCAGCGCCCATAGTGACGCTGAACACTCAAGAGATCCCTCCCCACATAACTCACGAAGAAGCAGCTATTACAGAGCCGTTAGCGTGTTGTCTCCATGGAATAGAAAAGTGTAAAATAGATATCGGTGACTCTATTGTAATCATCGGAGACGGCCCAATAGGCCTGTTGCATTTACAATTAGCAAGGTTGAGAGGAGCAACCAGAATTATCGTCTGCGGGCATCATGACAACAGGCTGGTGGTAGCACGCCAGCTCGGAGCCGATGTGACAGTCAATGAGAAAAGGGAAGACCCCCTCAAAAAGGTTAGGCTATTAACGGATGGCTATGGGGCAGACGTGGTTGTCGAGGCAGTGGGGCTTCCAGCAACCTGGGAGCAGGCGTTGATGATGGTCAGAAAGGGAGGAGTCGTGTTAGAGTTCGGCGGTTGTCCTCCTGGAACAGAAATTAGGGTAAGCACCGAACTTCTTCACTACGGGGAGGTAACCCTCCTCGGATCCTTTCATACAACCCCCAGTCACTTCCAAAGGGCCCTGAGCCTCATCGCGTCTGGAACCATAAAAGTAAGGCCGCTCATAACCAGAGAAATGAGGCTAGACGAGATAAAAAGGGTGTTCGAAATACTCACCACATCAAAAAGTGACCTAAAGATCGCTATACTCCCATAGACTTGCGATAAAAAGGCGTGTAATATCGAAGATAAGGCCCCTTCCGTCATGGCCAAGTATGGATTGGATTCGGGATTTTTCTTACACATAAAAATTTCCAAGCTAGGATAAATTGGGCTTAAATGTAAAGGTGTAGTTGACGTAAGT
>Ga0315312_1002755_pt1 | contig 11856 bp, 10 predicted proteins | sample TDP7_MG_FD_203629 | JGI IMG/M metagenome (GOLD analysis project Ga0315312, IMG submission 203629) | Freshwater sediment microbial communities from Lake Towuti, South Sulawesi, Indonesia - TDP7 | ecosystem: Environmental > Aquatic > Freshwater > Lake > Sediment | place: Indonesia: South Sulawesi... | reverse complement strand
GTAATGGACGGTACGCAACAGGTTTATTTTGGGGAGTTAACCTGGCTGGCAAATGTGCATAAAGATCTAAACATTTCAGCTATGGCCTTTACTTTCCGGAATGTGGGGCACCTGATAAAATTTTTGCAGAGTGAGCGAGGAGATCAAATTTGGAGAGAATTGCTGGAGAAGAAGGGAATCAGAGTTGTGGACTTTAGCGGTCAAAGGCTTCCCAGAGTTGTAATGTGCAAACGGCTACTTCGATCGATCGATGATTTCCAGGGGCTGAAAATGCGCGTGCCCGAAATCCCGATCTATATGCGCGTATGGAAGCATATTGGCACATCAACGCATCGAGTCACATGGGGAGAAATATATTTAGCTTTGGCCTCCGGTCTTATCGAAGCTCATGAAGGACCGATTGATGGAATTTGGGCGATTCGCACCCATGAGAAGGCTCCCTATATGCTCCGGACAGACCACATTTATAGCCTATACTTTGTGGCTGTGAATGATAAATTTTTCCGTCAGTTGCCAAAAGACCTGCAGGAAGCTGTCATGACATCAGCCAGGGATGCTACTCGTTTTGTTAACGGTTTAATCGATGAAAATAAAATACTGGGAAAGTACAAAGCCCAGAAGTGTAATATCGTATATAATGAGACTCTCCGAGAACAGTTGCGGGACAAACTCGCCACTCTGGGCCCCCAGCTGGAAGCGGACGGATTCTGGAGTAAAGGTCTTTATGAATATGCGATTAAAGTAGCGAAATAGTAGAGTGCGCCAGATGCCCCCAAGAGGCTTGGTGGAGTTGATCGCTAGGGCGGAAGCTCTTCTGGCAGGGATTCTATTAGGAATAGTTGTTGCCAGCATGGGGCTCCAAATTGCCAGTCGTTCAATTCGGGGAATTGCCCTTCCCTGGCCAGAAGAGCTGGGAGTCATCTTGCTGATATACCTATCTTTCCTTGGCGCATCCGCACTTTATAAGAGACAGGCCCATATCTCGGTTGACTATTTTGTTCGGCGCTTCATTCCTGCGGAAAAACAAGACCTAATGGCCAGAATCGTATGGGTCTTGAGCATGACTGCCTTTGTGGTATTACTGATCGGTGGGCTTCGAGGAATGGAATATGCTATGCGGTATACATCTGGGGCGGTCCTGGCGTTCCCGCGCGGTTATCTCCGTCTTCCCCTTATATACATGTGCCTTACAAACCTGTTTGCCAGCTTTGTTTTCCTAATTTCCCCACCTAAAGGAGATTAAAATACCTGATCGGTAGAAGGAATACATCTATATGCCCCTGATCGTGATGTTTGTCTCCTTATTGCTTTTTATGGGCGCCAACATTTCGTTAGCTATATCCATGGTATTGTCTGTCTTCTTATATATTTTGTTGGATGGGCGATTTTCCTATACCATTATGGCTGAACGGATCACATCTGCGCTTGACAGTTTTCCTTACCTAGCCATTCCTTTTTTTATTTTATCGGCGGAAATCATGAATCGGGGTAAGATTTCGGACAGAATATATGAATTTGCCTCAGTTCTTGTAGGTCATATCCGGGGTGGTCTCGGACAAGTTAACGTCTTGGGGAGCATGATTTTCGCGGGAATGTCTGGGTCGGCGGCGGCAGATGTCGCCGGCCTTGGAGCCCTCGAGATTAAGGCAATGAAGGCAGAAGGTTACGACCCAGGATTCTCAGCCGCAGTAACTGCTGTCTCATCGACCATCGGGCCAATTATACCCCCCAGCATATTATTTGTGATCTATGGGGTTATGGCCCAGGTGTCTGTGGGGCATTTATTTGCCGCAGGTATAGTTCCGGGGATATTGATGGGTATAATTTTTATGATCACCATTACTGTTATGGCCAGTCGCGGCCTTGTCAAAGGTAAAATTCGGGAGCGTCCCAATTGGAAAGAAACTATAAGAGCCACCATAAGGGTTCTCCCATCTTTGTTTACCCCGGTTATTCTCATGGGGGGAATGTTTATCGGAGAATTTACCCCCACGGAAGCAGGAGCGGTATGCGTAATTTATGCGTTTTTCTTGGGCTTTATTTATAGAGACATTAGAATTCGAGATGTATTAGATATCCTCGTGAAAGGAGCTCTTGATTCAGCGAAGATATCCTTTTTGATTGCTGCGGCCTCCATTTTCGGATGGATAGTGACCCAAGAGCAAATTGGCCACCAGGCCTATAAGATGATTGAAAACTATGGGTTTGAACCATGGATCATAATTTTGCTGATAAACATTTTATTACTCTTGGCCGGTATGTTTATTGAGGGCGTTGCCATGCTAACAATATCTGTCCCGGTATTTTTACCAATTCTTCCCTCAATCGGCATAGATCCTGTAACCTTTGGCGTTTTGTTGACTTTATTGGTGATGATTGGTTTCCTTACCCCTCCGGTGGGTATAGGCACCTATATCGCGACTGAAATAGCAGGCTGCCCTGTCGAAGATGTGGTAAGGGCTGAAATGCCCTTCTATATACCGTTATTGATTATGCTTATTCTTATTAGTTTTATACCTGCCATTACGCTATTCTTACCTAAGTTAATGTTCGGGTAATCCTGGAAAATGGGCATTTGCAGAATCAATCGATTTATACAATCCTATTAGCATTTAAAAGATTCACCGTCGCATTCATATCTAACATCCGTTCCTTTGTGCCAGCTAATGAAGCATTTTAGGGAGAAAGAATGAAAAATGACTCATAGAGAACGCATGCTTTGCGCGGCCAGAGGAGAATGGGCAGATTGGCTTCCCTGGGTTCCTCGCATTGATCTCTGGTATAAATCCAACTCCATGCGTGGTTCGCTGCCTGCCCGATATCGTAAAGATGTTTCCCTTGATGAAATCGCGGATGATTTGGGAGGCGGTTATCACAAGATTATCCCTGAATTCCGCAAGTCCCCCGAGGATGATATTGATAGGGGCCTAGGCGTCTTTCATTTGCGAGGAATGACCTACAAACCCGAATTGGTCGGTGTGAAGCGGCAAGTCAAAGTAGAAGGAGATATCACGTCAGTTACCTACCATACTCCTGTGGGTTCAGTTTCATGCAGAATCAGCTATACCGAAGAGATGAGAAGGGCTGGCGTTTCGATTTCCTGGATTACTGAGCATGTCATTAAAGAACCTAAAGATTATAAGATTGTAGGCTATATCTTCAAGAATATAAAGATCATGCCAGATTATGAAAATTACCTCAAGTTTCAAAGGGAAGTTGGGGAGAAGGGGTTCGCCGCTGCTTTTGGTAATAATGCCGCCGGTCCCATGCAGCACATTATGAGGGATTTCCTCGATGCCACGAGATTCTACCTGGAGATGTACGATCACCCAAAGGAAATGAAAGAGCTCTGTGAAGACATGGAGCCCTATTTTGATCAGATCTTTCGTGTACTCGCCGATTCTCCGGCGGAGGTCGTGCTCTTCGGAGCCAATTATGACGAGATGATCACCTACCCTCCTTTTTTCCGAGATCATATCATGCCTTATCTGCAGAGATTTTCGAACCTACTCCATTCCAAAGGGAAACTACTTTTGTGCCATTGCGATGGGGAGAACAAAGGACTTTTAGATCTGATTGCCGAGAGTGGGATGGATATTGCCGAGGCCATCTGTCCGCAGCCTATGACCAAGGTTACCATCAGCGATGTGAAGAAAGCATTTAAAGGGAAGGTGACCATCTTTGGTGGGATTCCCTCGGTGGCTCTACTGGAAGAGAGCATGTCCGATGAGGAATTTGAACGGTTTTTGAAGAACTTATTCAAGGAGATCGCTCCCGGGGATCGGTTCATTCTGGGAGTGAGTGATACCACCCCGCCCGATGCCAAATTTGAAAGACTTTTCCGGATCACTGAGATGGTTCAGCAATGGGGTCAGTTACCGATGAAATTATGATTCCGTGGTCAACTTTGCTAATATTCGGGAGATCGGGCTGCTAAACCCCGTCCCCGCTTAAGAAGGCCATGGAAATGTGAGTCAAGGCTCTTTTTTGTTGAAAAGAGGGATAGTTAGGACTATCATACAAACCGCCGCTGCCCAGTTGTTGAAATCGGAAGTAATGGCAAAGATGAATACAGATCTTTAAGCAAAAATCCCCAAGAAAGGAGGAAAAGACAATGGGAAAAACAAGAAGAGATTTTTTGAAGACCGTGGGAGCTACCGCCTTAGGAACGGGGGCAGTTTTGGCCGGGACAAGGAAGGTCCATGCCCAGACCAAGCCAGTTTTCAAGTGGAAAGCCCAAACCCTCTGGAGTGCGGCGGAGCTGACTTACAAGATTTTTTCTGATTTCTGCGCCCGGGTGAAGAAACTCACGGATGGGAGGCTGGAAATCACTCCTTTTCCTGCTGGCGCAGTCGTTGGGACCTTTGAGTGTCTTGATGCCGTAAGCAAGAATGTGCTTCAGGCCATGAATCAATGGCCGGGTTATTGGACGGGTAAGGATCCTGCTTTTGCCAGTATTAGCGATATGATATTTGCCTATTCTCATCCGTGGGAGAAAGACGCCTGGTATCATTATAAGGGCGGTCTGCAGATGCTGCGGGACATTTATGCCAAGTATAACGTTTATTGTGTTGGGGTAACCTGGTGGGGTGTGGAATCTATTCCTTCCAAGAAGCCTCTGCGCCGGTTAGAGGATTTCAAGGGTCTAAAATTCAGGGTCCCCCATGGGATGACGGCCGACCTGATGACTAAACTCGGAGCCTCGGTCATTATTTTACCGGGAGGCGAAGTTTATTCAGCACTCGAAAGAGGAGTTGTGGATGCTACGGACTGGGGAACCCCTTCCATGAATTATAGGCTGGGGTTCCACGAGGTCACAAAATATTTCATCCCCAAATTCCATTCTATGCCGGACGGCGATTTTTGTGTCAATATGGATGAATGGAGAAAGCTGCCCGATGATATTAAAGTGACTCTGGAGGCTGCCGTCAGGGAATACGCTTGGGATTCGGTGGAACGTGTGGCTCTTGATGATATTAAAGCGGAAGCGGAAATGATAAAAAAGGGAGTCACCCGCATCATTTGGTCTGACGAGGAAATGCGGAGAATTAGAGCGGTTACGGAAACAATATGGGATGAATGGGCAGCAAAGAATCCTCTGAGCAAAAAGGCTATCGACTCCCAAAAAGCTTGGCTGAGAGAGTTGGGGCACATCAAATAAGAATTTTTGGGCAACTGGAGGAAAGCGTTTTTTCCGCTTTCCTCCAATGATAAAGGCTGAAAAGATGAAGGATTTTCTATCGAAGATGGATGCCCTAAGCATCTGGTCTGGAAACATCGTCAGTGTTATTAACCCAGTTGTTGTCTTCTTTGTTGTGTATGAAATTTTCCTGAGATTTGTGTTCAATGCTCCGACGATATGGGCTAATGAATCTACTGTATACCTCTCAGCTATTGGTTATCTCATGGGCGGTGCCTATGCGCTTTACTACCGAGCCCATGTCTCTGTGGATATGTTGTACCTTCGTTTCTCCCCGCGGACTCGGGCGATATTGAATGTTATCACTTTCTTTTTCACTCTTATTTATCTGGGGGCCCTGGTTTGGGTGGGCTCAAAATATGCCTTCGAATCATTAAAGATCCGGGAGGCCACTGGTTCTCCCTGGAATCCCCCGGTCTACCCGCTCAAAATCGCCATCCCAGTTGGGTCCTTCTTGCTTCTTCTGCAGGCAATCGCCAACTTCGTCCGTGATCTAGCCTTCACCGTCCGAGGGCGGGAATTATGAGTATTGAATGGATAACGATCCTTTTGTTGTTTGTCTTTATCACCATCTTGCTGATGGGTCTACCTCTGGCCTTCGCTACGGGCAGTACTGCGGTCATCTTTACGATCTTCCTTTTCGGCCCGGATGCTCTGGTATTGATCGTCACCCGGATCTTCACCATGATGAACAACTTCATACTGGTGGCTGTCCCTCTCTTTATCTTCATGGCCTGCATCCTGGAAGGTTCCGGCGTAACGGAGGATCTATTTAAGGCCATACATGTATGGAGCGGGCGCCTTCGAGGAGGAATGGCGGTCACGACGGTTATCGCCTGCGCCATCATGGCCGCGATGGTGGGCATCATCGGCGCCGAGATCACCACCTTCGGACTCATCGCCCTGCCGGCCATGCTCAGTCGTGGCTACAATAAGAACCTTGCCCTGGGGACGGTCTGCTGCGGGGGGGCCTTAGCCACCTTGATCCCTCCCAGCGTGGTTCTCATCATGTACGGGCTTGTGGCTGGCGTATCGGTCGGCAAGCTCTACATCGCCGGAATCCTTCCGGGCCTGATGCTGGCCGGCTTTTATATAGCCTACATCCTGATCCGGTGTTACCTGAATCCAGTACTGGCCCCAATCGCCTCGTTGGAGGAACGGAACATTCCTCTCCGGCAGAAACTGCGCATGATGCAGAACCTCATCCTCCCCGGGTTTATCGTTATTACCGTGCTGGGGACCATTTATTTAGGAGTGGCCACTCCTACTGAGGCGGCCGGAACGGGAAGCCTGGGGGCAGTGATTTCTGCAGCCATTCATCGTAAGCTGAACTGGAAGATCTTCAAGGACTCGGCCATTCGGACGATGCGGGTCACCTGCATGCTGGTCTGGCTTTTCTTTGGAGCTTCGGCGATAATCGGTTTTTACACCTTGGCCGGAGGCACCGAGTTTGTAACCAAGGGCTTAGGGGGGTTGCCGCTGGGGCCTATTGGAATCATGATCATCATGCAGATCATCTGGATTATCTTAGGGTGCTTCATCGACTGGATTGGGATTCTCCTTCTTACCGTTCCCCTCTTCCTGCCCATTACCTTAGATTTGGGGTATGACCCAGTTTGGTTTGGAGTCATGTACTGCATGAACATGCAGATCTCGTACATCTCCCCTCCCTTTGGGCCGGGGGTTTTCTATCTGAAATCCGTCGCGCCCCCTGAGATCACTGTTGGAGAGATCTTCCGCGCGGCTATGCCTTACGGCGCCCTGATGATCCTGGCCCTGGTGGTGCTGATAATCTTTCCCGAGATCGCTCTATGGCTGCCGAGTACGATGATCAAGTAAATTCCCCCTTAAAATAGGAGTGACTCCATGAGTCCCCAGCCGAATTTTGAACGCCTGAAAAAGGCGATCCACCATGAAGAGCCAGACCGCGTTCCTTTAATCGAAGCCTTGGTGGGCTACGAAATTCAGTCCCAGTTCTTGGGAAGGAAAGTGGAAGACTCCGACCTCAAATCCCAGGTCGAGTTCTGGGTCCAGGCCGGTTATGATTCTATCCCGCTGACCGTAGGAATGATGAGCCCTGGCGAGGTCACCAAAGAGTCAAGCATCTATAGAGTGGTCCAGAAAACTTTGCGCAATGAAGGGAATGAGGTAGTTCCCTGGAACATCGAGGAGAGCGGAGTGATCTCGAACGGAGGAGACTATGAACGGTTTCCCTGGGAAGAGGCGGCCAAGCTGGATTTCAGCAAATTTTACGAGGTTCAATCTTATCTTCCGGATGGGATGAAGATCATCGCCTGTTCAGGTAAAATTTTTACTTTGCCCTGGATGCTCATGGGCTTTCAGAACTTTTGCCTAAGCCTCTACCTGCAGCAAGAACTGGTATCCAGGGTTTTCCAAAGAGTCGGGGAGATCCAGCTTCAAGGCGTAAAGGATTTGTTTAAGATCCCCAATATCGGGGCTCTCTGGGTGGTGGACGATTTGTCTTATGGATCAGGGCCCATGATCGACCCCAAAGTTTACAGAAAGTATGTCTTCCCCTGGTATGACGAGTTGGCGGCGTTGGCAAAAAAGCAAGGCTTGCTCTTTTTCTTCCATTCCGATGGAAATATCTGGCCCATTATGGAGGACTTGGTTTCCATCGGCTTCGATGCCATTCATCCCATTGATCCCACCAGCATGGATATCCGCGAGGTGAAGGCCAAGGCGGGGAAAAAAATCGGGATCATGGGCAATATTCACACCGATTTACTGGCTAGGGGCACGGCTGAAGAAGTTCGGGAGGTAACAAAGAAGACGATCCGCGATATTGCTCCCGGTGGAGGGTTTGCCCTGGGCTCTGGAAATTCCGTTCCCAACTGGGCTCGGTTTGAGAATTACCAGGCCATGAGGGAGACAGCTCTAAGGTTTGGGAATTATCCCATAAGAATCTGAAAGCGGCTCCTTAGAAAACGAAGATTTTAAGGGGTGAGTTAATCGGGAAAGAAAAATTGGGAATGACTCATAAGGAACGTATGCTCAAAGCTGCCCGGGGGGAATTAGCAGATTGGCTTCCCTGGGTGCCCCGGATCGACCTTTGGCATAATTCCAATTCCTTGAGGGGAACGCTTCCTCCTCCGTTTGAGCAGACCGCCTCCTTGGATGAGGTCGCGGATTATATTGGCGGAGATTACCACAAGATCGTTCCTGAATTCCTGAATGTCCGCTCCTCTGAAGATAATATTGACCGGGGAATAGGCGTCTATCGTTTATGGGGAATGGCTTACAGGCCAGAATTAGTGGGAGTGGAAAGAGAGGTGAAGCGAGTGGCAGACACCACCCTGGTCACCTACCATACTCCCTTAGGTTCGGTCTCCTGTAAAATCCTCTACACCGATGAGATGAAAAGGGCGGGGGCCTCCCTCACCTGGATTTCGGAACACGTCATTAAGGAGCCAAGAGACTTTAAGATTGTGGGGTACATTTTCAAGAATATAAAGATTATTCCAGACTACGAAAATTACCTGGAGTTTCAGAGAAAAGTGGGGGATAAGGGATTTGCCGCAGCCTTTGCCAACCTCTCAGCTAGCCCCATGCATCATATTATGAAAGAATTTCTCGACGCCACCACTTTCTATCTCGAGATGTACGATCATCCCAAGGAGATGAAACAACTCTGTGTGGATATGGAACCTTATTTTGATCAGATCTTCCGAATCCTATCTGACTCACCCGCAGAAGTCATCTTCTCCGGAGCTAATTATGACGAGATGATCACGTACCCTCCTTTTTTCCGAGATCATATCATGCCCCACCTCCGGAGATTAGCTGATCTGCTTCATGCTAAAGGGAAACTTCTCCTCTGCCATTGCGATGGGGAGAACAAAGGACTTTTAGACCTGATTGCCGAGAGTGGGATGGATATTGCTGAGGCCATCTGTCCCCAGCCTATGACCAAGGTTACCATCAGCGAGGTGAAGAAAGCATTTAAAGGGAAGGTGACCATCTTTGGTGGGATTCCCTCAGTGGCTCTACTGGAAGAGAGCATGTCCGATGAGGAATTTGAACGGTTTATGAAGAACTTATTTAAGGAGATCGCTCCCGGGGATCGGTTTATTCTGGGGGTGAGTGACACCACTCCACCTGACGCCAAATTTGAAAGGCTCTTGCGTATCACTGAGACGGTTCAGCAATGGGGTCAGTTACCGATGAAGGCATGATCACGAAAACAAATCCGAATATCGAATACCGAAATTCGAAATGGAAAACAGGAGAACATATTAAACCACAGAGGACGCAGAGGAATGGAGGACGAAAATGATTGATCAGGAAAAGTTTTATAAGGCTCTCGCCGAGGGAAATATGGAAGCAGTTAAGAAGTTGACCCAAATGGCTCTGGATGCGGGGAAGACACCTGAAGTCATTCTTAAGGAGGGTTTAATCCAGGCCATGGATCAGATTGGGGTTAAGTTCAAAAACAATGAGATATACATCCCGGAAGTGCTCATCGCCGCCAGGGCCATGCATGCGGGATTGGCGGTGTTGAAACCTGCTCTCGCCAAATCCACCACTTCCATGACCACCGCCAAGATTGTTCTGGGAACGGTGAAAGGGGACTTGCATGACATTGGGAAGAATCTGGTAGGTATGATGCTGGAGGGCGGAGGTTTTGAGGTGGTGGATTTAGGGGTTGATGTTCCTGCGGAGAGGTTTATTCAGGCAGCCAAAGAGCATGGAGCCAAAGTTATTGGCATGTCCGCATTGCTTACAACTACGATGATGCAGATGAAGACGATTGTTGAAATGGTTAAGAATGCCGGCCTGAAGGATGGCTTAAAGAGCATCATTGGGGGAGCTCCAGTAACAGAGGCATTTGCCAAGCAGATTGGGGCTGACGGCTATGCTGCCGATGCCGCTTCCGCCGTCGGGAAAGTGAAAGAGCTTTTAGGAATGGTCTGAGCAAGACCGACCCATCCTCAAACACAGTGCTCCTCAAGGGCGAAGACCGCTCGCTTCATATTCGGCTTGCAGAACCCACCGAGTTATGTTAGAAAATTTCATTATGCCAAATTCTGAACAGGAGGAGGAGCGTGCAGGCTGCTGACCGGTTGCAGAAGATCCCACCTTATCTTTTTGTCACCCTGAGAAATAAGATCAACAAAGCCCGGGCCGAGGGCGTGGATGTCATCAACCTGGGGGTTGGAGACCCCGTGGACCCCACGCCGCAGAGCGTCATCGACGAACTCTGCCGCCAGGCCCAGGATCCTATAAACCATCAGTATCCCATCGACGAAGAGAAAGGCATGCTGGCTTTCCGCCAGGAAGTCGCCCGATGGTACAGGAGAAGGTACAGGGTGGAGTTAAACCCGGAGGGGGAAGTCTTGGGGTTAATCGGCTCGAAAGAAGGTTGCCATCATTTCATCTTAGGGATCGTGAACCCGGGAGATGTTGTTTTGATGACCGATCCCGGATACCCGGCCTACCGGGCGAGCATCTATATGGCCAGCGCCGAACCCTACACCATGCCCATCCTGGAGAAGAACGGCTATCTCCCAGATTTTGACCAGATTCCCCCTCACATTCTTAAACGGGCCAGAGCAATGTTTCTGAACTATCCCAACAATCCTACAGGCGCTTGCGCTACGCGGGCCTTCTTCAGCAGAGCCGTTGAATTTGCCAAGACCCATGACATGGCCATCTGCCATGACAATCCGTACAGTGAGATCGTTTTTGACAACCAGGAGAATTTGAGCTTTCTTTCGGTGCCCGGGGCCAAAGATGTGGGTATTGAACTCAACTCTCTATCCAAGCCTTACAACATGACTGGCTGGCGCATCGGCATGGCCGTGGGAAACAGGGAGATCCTCGCGGCCCTCTGCAAGGTAAAAGAGAACACCGATTCTGGAATTTTCAACGCCATTCAGTATGCCGCCATTGCAGCCCTACGCAATGAAGACGCGAATATTAAAAAGATGTTGCAAATTTATGCTCGGCGTCGGAAACTGGTTCTGGAAACTCTCGATAAAGTCGGACTTTCATGCAAACCCCAAAAAGGAACTTTCTACCTCTGGATTCCCGTACCCAAAGGCATGACTTCCATCGACTTCACCACCATGCTCTTCGAGAAAGCCTCTGTGGTCGTAGCAGCCGGCACGGCCTACGGCCAGCACGGAGAAGGTTATATTCGTATCTCTCTGACCGTCCCGGACCGAAGGCTCGAAGAGGCTATGGAGCGGATTAAAAAAATTTTCTAAATATTTCACCGCGGAGATCGCTGAGAACGCCGAGATATGATAGAATTAATAACGACACACCAAAAGCAAGAATCTCTTTTATTCCTGGCCTTTTGTATTTTGACTTTTGCTTTCTAATTCATTCATGACGCATACGATACACGCGAATCGCGCGCCACCTAGGGGGAAATAAAATCCCCCCTTTAGCAAAGGGGGGAAGGAGGGATTTGAAGTCTTTTTCAGGTAATCATATCGCCATCTCAGCGTTCTCGGCGCTCTCCGCGGTGAAAAAATGTTAGTGTATATTGGCATTGGATCGAATCTCGGGGATAGACTGGGCAATTGCCACCGGGCCATCGAAGCCATCGTAGCTGATAGAAGAAATCAGCTGGTGAAATGCTCTCCCTTCTACCAAACGGAGCCGGTGGGGAAAAAAGATCAAGACTG
>Ga0315312_1002754_pt1 | contig 11857 bp, 14 predicted proteins | sample TDP7_MG_FD_203629 | JGI IMG/M metagenome (GOLD analysis project Ga0315312, IMG submission 203629) | Freshwater sediment microbial communities from Lake Towuti, South Sulawesi, Indonesia - TDP7 | ecosystem: Environmental > Aquatic > Freshwater > Lake > Sediment | place: Indonesia: South Sulawesi... | reverse complement strand
CGACGGGGCAGCTTTACTACCTAAGAGTGCCGCCGAGGTTGAAAAAGGTAGAGCATGCCAGGCAATGGCTGTGCGGTGTAGATATCGAAGGCAGCGAAGAGGAGTACATTCGTGATAGGTGGACGACGGCAGCCGACGGAAGCAGGCGGGAGTTATCGCAATCCCAGCAGGAAGCGATGAAAAACGAGATAGCACAGGCCAGGCAGCGCGAAAGGCTGGAGTTTGTAACTGAAGCGTGAAAGCGAAAGGAGAGTAAAATGAAAATTTACAAAGTCTGGATTCAGATTGAAGAGATTGACGAAAAGAAGGACCATTATTTGGACATAGGCGAGCCGTACGAGGCAGGCAAGTTCAGAACTGAAATCGCTGCACGGAAATTTGTGGAAAATGAGTTAATGATAATCAGGCCGCTCAACACAAAGTTGCATCGGGCTTGCCAGCAAGTTTTGGAGTGCTTGGATGTTGGCGGCGAGCAGTCCCGGCAATTCGCAGAAGAAATCAAAATATTGAGGGACGCCCTTGGCTCCATTCCGACAGTAAACGATAGCTGTCCGAAATGCGGTGCCGGTTTCGAGGAAAGGGAATTCAAAAGCAGGGACTTTTTAGATGTCGAGGCTATACACGTTCGTTATCTCTGTAGAAAGTGCGGCAGTGAAATCATAGAGGAATTTACTTTGACTGATGTCTTTATTGATGACCCTCACACATAACAGCCGTCACTAATTATTCCCACTGTTTTTCAACAATCCTACTTTTTATCCATTTCTGAATGAAAGGAACATCATGCAAAAGATGGGATTTTCTGCGCGCGGCCCGCCGGTATAGCAAGTCTGTGTGTTCGTAAACGTTAATCCAGAAAGTATTAACCATAAAATTGAAAGGGCAGAAAGATGAAGGTAGAAATTTTTAGACTTACTGGTCAGCCTGTAACCATCGAGGTTCAGGAAAATGGGACCGTTCGGGATGTGTTCTCACATCCGGATAGCGGGAAGGTTATCAGCAGGGAAGGCTCGCTGCTCGAGGCGGCAGAGGATGTCTACGGCAGTATCCAGGCGTTAGGCAACCTCCGCGTCAATGGCTCTGCGGCGACGCTTGATACGCCGGTAACTGCTGGCTCAACAATCCTCATCATCCCGAAGGTTGAAGGCGGAACTGCTTAAACAGTTTCAGAAGTTTCTTAACTCTAACAAGGGCCGGCAGAAACTAAACCTCTCGGCCCTTGTTTTTATTTTGGAGGCTTAGAGCAATGAATGAATCAAAGACTATACCATCGATAACAGTACATACCTGGCCGAATATGGCAATTCCAGAGATGGAGATTCAAAGCATACTCACGTTTCTGGCGTACAAGACTAATAAGCCGGTGACTTTCCGCTGGTACACGGAAGATGAAGGCTACTGCGAAAATTCAATTAGCGTTAGAATAGCGACCTCGGCAGGGAACTTATGGAAGGCAAGCAAAACCGATACGGTCAGGCTCGCCGGCAAGACATACGTATTATCCGAGAAGCAAGTAACGCTTGATATCGATATTGACGTTCCAGAAGAAAAGCAAATTTTAGATGATGATTTTCTAACTTTGGCCTACGTAGACCATAACAGGATAATCGTACCAATTGAGCTTACCGCCGCTGATAACCAGGAGGCAACGGCCTTACTTGCCTACGTAATCCAGCGGGCAATTGACCTGCTTGATTTTAGCATGACCGAAAAGCTTCTTGAGCAGCGAGAAAAACTATCTCAACGGTTCTGCGAGGCCTTTGCCGGAGGCGTTAAGAGGCGGATTAGCGAGCGAGAGGAGGAACTGCAGGATGGCAAGCACAAGGCTGATGAAGCCTATTACACCATTGTCAATTTCGAACGTAGAAAGCCGGTTATCCAGAGAGAGCTTAAGTATCTGAAAAAGCTGGAGCAAATACGCAGACCAAGGCTGTTTCGCAAACAGGCCCATGCGTTGATTGAGCTGCAGGCGTCCGGCCAGTACAGCCATATAGAAACTTCAGACGATGGCTCGATAACTGCTACCACCACGCCGATTATGATTAAATATGATGGTTGGCAGTTTCCTCTGGGCAGATATGATATTAACATAGACTCTAAAGGTAATATCACAATCGAAGCCCTTGAACCGCCTACCGATGCCGACAATCCGCATCCCCATGTAGGTACTGATGGCCGGCCCTGTCTGGGCAACATCGCAGCGGATATACCCGCCATGCTCGGCTCCATGCGGATAGCTGAGGCCCTGCAGGTATTGTACGAGTTTCTGTGTGAATACAATCCTGATGGTCCCTATGAAAGAATCAGTCACTTCGACCCTACGGGACAATACTACGATGAAGACGACAATCCCTGCGAGGACTGCAGTGAATCCTGCAGCCCGTACTGTATTTTCGAATGCAGTGAAAACGAAGGTCAGTATTCATGTGATGATTGCTACGACCTGCGCAGTGACTATTGTTTCCAGGATTGCAGCTACAACGAAAATTTTAGCAGATTCAAGCCTTGTGAGGACTGCGGAGACAAGGATACCGAGCATTGTTACTTGAATTGCCAATATAACGAGCAGTGGCAACTGAACAAACCCTGTGACGAAAGTTGCGAGTTCGAAGAATGCTGCGATGAATGTCCTTACTTTAAGAAATTGCAGACCCTTAAGGAGGTAGCAAAAAATGCAAACGCAAGATAAAGACAAAACAAAAGAGGAAACACAAGAAAAGCTTAAAGCAAAAATCAATAAAATCCCCGATTGGCCTATCGGTCTTTCCTTACCTAAACGCGAGAGGCTTACTGTCTCTGTGACCGAGGATTTGGCTGTCGTTCTCACCAAAGATGCTTTTGAGCAATTATTCGGCTGGGCTTATTCAACTTCCAAAGAGATTAGCTGTCTGGGCTCTGTCCATCGTGAAGGCAACAGATTCTTTATAGACAGATTTTACTTGCTCAGACAATCAGGTTCATCTGCCAGTACGGAAATAGACCAGGGTGCCATCGCACAGTTAATAGAACAGCTTTTAGCAGAAGGCAAGGTCAACGAAGCCCAACGCATCAAGTGCTGGGCGCACAGCCATCCGAACATGAACGTCTTCTGGTCGAAGGTAGATGATTCCACATGCCAGCTTCTGGTAAACGATTATCTGATAAGTATCGTCGTCGGCAGTAACTTTGCAATCCGCTGCCGGATAGATATTGCTGCCCCAGTGCCTATTATCCTCGACAGCGTTCCTGTCTTCTATCAGATGTCGAAGGAGAGTCTGACGATGGACTTATATGCAGAACAGGTAGAACAGATGGTTTCGGAAAAGGCTTTTTCCTTTGAAACAGAAGATAACGAACAAAAGCAGGAGCATGATAAAAGACCCACTGTGTATTCGCCGCCTACGTACTGCGGTTACTGCGGCTATGTGCATGATGAAGGCGAATGCCCGCTGGCGGATTCAGAGAACTGGCCGAATATCGATGACGAACATTTCATGTTTTAGCGGAGAATACTGGTAACGGCGTAGTGAGTTTCTGTTTTGTCCCGATTGCTGACTTTTTATCTGCGATAAGGCCGGCACAAAAAAATGAACTTATCGCATGAGTTTCTGCCCGTCAGGTGGTTTGAAGTCGCCTTTCCGCCATTGTGTCCGATCTACTACAGCGATGTATGTAATATTTCCATCCCAGGCGTATACGTACAAAACCTGGCCCTTGATTATGTTGGGGTAGACCATCACACAATCGACATCAAATACCGGCGTGCCATCAACTTTCCACAAGCAGTATTGCCGGGCATCTGTGCCAGACATTTCTATTCGTGTTGGACCGAACTTTTCTTTGAATTCAACAACCGTTTTGGGACACTTTTTCTTCAAGAAACGCTCTATGGCAGGTGTTTTTGGCACCCGTGCAGGCTTGGGTGGTTTTGGAAGCCACCCCGGCTCCAGGGATGTGATAATCCCCTGTGCTTTTGCTTTCCGGTAGGATTCTGTAAATCCCTCCCTTATGCCTCTGCCAAATGCGATGTTATAGATGGATATCAGCCCATCACAGACTATCTGGCCTTTCCAGGGCAGCAGTACCGCTGAAACAAACGCCGGTAGTGGACGATAAATCATATCGACTATCTCATCGGTCAGGCCAAGTACACCATAGGCCTTTGGCGGCCTTTCCTCACTTAGAAAAATGGTATACTTGTTTAAGTCCCGCTCGATGAAGAACTCCCCTCGCACAAAATGCTCCCATTTGTTCACGTAGGACAGCTCTTTCTCAGGAAAGTTATCAGGGTTTTTCTCAACAAAGGCGTTAATCAAAGAGATATTGTCCAGGAGGAGGTCTCTGGCTTTGGCCCGAGCCTCCAACGAAGCGGACATGAAAGTTTTGACGTCAACAACGCCTTCAACCCCGCCCAGACGACCAGCAGCAAAACCAATCAGCGATTGGTAGAGCGAAAGGAATAACCATGCTTCTTCTGGTGGTAATAGCATAAGGCCAGCCTTACTTCTCCTCTTCGGCCCAGTCTACGTATATTGCGGCGGACTTTCGCCGATGCGTTTTGTAATCTGGGGATACCTTCCTTTTGGGATTTCATCGCTAATAGCAACAACGTTAATCTGATGATACCAGTCATCGCCAAAGTCAAACCAGTAGCCGAAAGCCTGATCCACGTTTAAACCCAACGATCCAATGGTCGTGCGAGTGACATCGTCTTCCGTTTTGGGACCCCAACCGAAAGGGTTGTGAAGTGCCATTGGCAGCACGTAACGCTTGCCTTTTGGGTCATGGGGTCCCTTGCCAAACTGAAACTCGTACATGTGCTCTTCTTCACGGTCAAAGGCCTTAAAGATTGCCTCATGCAGGTCTGAGAGAGTTTGATCGCCTCTGATCTGGATAGTGCGGGAGACAATCTTATTGCGTTTGGCAAAGGTCTTGGTAATAGGGCCGCTGATGAGGAAAACTTCCAGGGTGTAAAGGCAATCTTCAGCAGGACTTGCTTTCTTGCGTTTTTTTGATAGCTGGTGTTTCATGAATCAAACCTTCCGATGAATGGTATTTAACAACCTTTGCGGTCGTTTGCGATTGACAATCTAACTGCTCGCGGAAGTCTTTTCAAGAATTTTTTCTGTATTGCTTTTTGAGTAAGATTTCGTGAACTGAAAACTATTATATATGAGAGGATAACATATGACAGATAATCAGAACAGATTCTTAAGACAGATGAATATTGTGCCGCCTGAAAAACTCAGCTTTCCCATAACAGTTATAGGTGCCGGAGCTATTGGTTCAGCAACAGTTGTGACCTTAGCCAAGATGGGCTGCTCAGACATAACGGTCTGGGATTCAGATACTCTTGAGGATTTGAACGTTCCTAACCAGCTTTGCAAACCATCTATGGTAGGCAAGCCAAAAGTCGATGCTCTGGCAGAGTTAGTTTATGAATTAGCTGAAGTCCGGATTCAGCCGATACGCCAGCGATACGCAGGCCAGAGCCTTGAAGGTGTGGTGATAGTTACTGTTGACAATATGACCTGCCGACAGAATGTGTGGAAGAGAGCCAAACTCAACCGGAAGATATCATTATTGATTGATGCCCGCATGGGTGCCGAGTTTGCGAGAATCTACACAATCCGTCCCACAAATATTGATGAAGCTGATTTTTACGGCGAGAATCTTTACAGCAACGAAGAGGCTGAACGGCTGCCGTGTTCAGCTCGTTCAATTGTATATTGTCCGACAGTAATTGCAGGCTTAATAGCTCTACAGGTTAAGAAGTTTGCAACAAATGAACCGACACGAAAAGAGATACTCCTTGATTTGCCTGGTCTTGCTTTAATAGCCTGATATGGGGAGGGCTGAGGTGCAGGCCCTCCCGACTTCATCATTCAACCACACTAAAATATATTTTACTTCTGATATTTCGTAGCACATAAAACATTAAATACCCTTATCACGTTATCATTCTAAAATGACATCACAAGAAGATTTACCCAAAGATGAAAAGGCCATCCAAACTCTCGAAGAGATCTGCGAAAACACCAGAGCGATTCGCAGAGTAGTAAATAGAATCTTTGACCATTTGCAAGAATCTGAAGATAAGGACAATAACCATGATACAGATAGTATGACCTGGGAAGACCTGTACAGTAGCGACAACATGTACTCATAGTAAACTTTATATAGTCATCCGCCTTTACAATTCTATGGCAGAAGCAGATTTTGAGGCGGGATTGAGAAGTTTACGAAATAGCCTCCGTCAGATAAAGGCCTTGTTAGCCTGGCAGCAGTTGGTCGAAACAGAATCAAGACCGCACGAGCCACCAGGATTTAGAATCACTGACTCCGTAGAGACAGACCTTAAAAATGAGTATTCATTCTTTGTAGCAACAGCACTGCAAATTCACAGCGTTCTTAACGATACCTCACTTACAATTCCGGAGGCAAAACGTCAGAATATTAGAAGTCAACTTGCTAAGATTGAGCAGCAGCTTTATAGTCTGAACCTCAGCCAGAAGCTATGCACCTGTTGAAAAATAAATACGCCAGAGGCGTATAAAGATGGGCTTTTTCGATTTATTCAGGAAAAAGAGAAAGGCATATACCAGAAGGAAAAAGCAGAGTAGGAACTCTGTCGCCATGCTGAAACAAACCTTTGAAAAGTCAAAGACTGACATAGATGACCTGAAAGCACAGACACAGGCAATGAACGCAACATTGGAACAGCATTCTAAAGAACTGTCTGAGCACAAAGGCATAATTGAGCAACATTCTGCAAGATTGTCTACACTTGAGCAGGCAGTTAGCTGGCAGCCGGCTAATCTGCGATTGACGTGGGATAGTCAAGCCCATCGACCAGACCAGCCGAGCAATTCAGCAACAGCGGCGACAACGGGCAATCTGCAGTCTCCCCAAAAGCTTGATGTAAACTGCTTTTCAGAACAGGAGAAAAGAATCTTAGCTGTCTTTTTCCAGAATCAAGGAATGGCTCTTTCTTATATTGATATAGCCAGGGCATTGAATAAATCACCCTACACTGTAAAGAATCAAATGAGACAAATAAGGCTTAAGGCGGACTTGTTTGATAGAATGGTAGGCGATCAAAGTAGAAACAGGTTCAAGCTTAAGGATGGGCTAAAGATTGAAAGGTATATCAATATCTCTGACATGACCAACCAGAGTGTTAGTCCGATCGATTAACCTGCGTGCCTTGAACGACTAAAACAGCCAATAAAACGATATTAGCCTCTTCCCCCAATAGTTAGCTAAGTTCATCTACTCAATACCCTTGAAAACTTTATTCAGTTCATCGATGGTTTTCTGCATGTCGAAGGATTTCTGCCCATTCAAAGTCAGGATGGGAAACAGCTCGTCCTTAGCCCTATCTTTCATCTCGCGGATTTCCTTGTTTGTCCTGCCCAGATTAACCCGGTATTTCCCCAAATCAGAAGAAAAACCATCCTCCTCGAGCTTTTTTCTGAACACCGCAAGAAGCTCCTTATCCCCGAAATTAAATCCTTCCTTTAACAAGAATCCCAGATCGTAAAAATCTCTGCCGGCAATAATCTCTCTTGTTGCAGCCGCCCTTAATTTTTCAGCAACAAGTTCCTTCAATGCAAGGCATTTAACACTGCCGGCATCAAAAAGAGGTTCTTTGGTAAAAGGATGAAGGAATTTATGGTTAACCTTTTTTGTAACGGTAGCAAGTACGGGATTAAAACGCAGACCAATTTCGAGTTTTATTGATTCCTTCTTATTCAAAACAACAGAGTCATAATCCAGATAATAGATATACTGGGTGGACTGTCTGTGCCCTGCCTTGTCCAATCCTTCGATACTCATGCCAAAATTCTTCAAGAAAGGTTTTATAGATTCTTTTATCGGCTTGATTGCATTTCTTCTGGTTGTTCTTGTAGCACTATCAGTAGTCAGCTTTAACGTAAAATCCAAATCCTCGCTCAGCCGGTAGTAGGAATAATAAATTTTGCTCAAGCAGGTACCTCCCTTAAATACCAGGTCTTTGCTCAATTCATTTATTTTTGAAAGCACAACCGTAATGTAGTAGTCCTTTTCAAGAAGTCTCAGTGGAAATCTGGTCTGGGCAGATGTCCTCTCCAACACCCTAAGAAACTCTTGTCTATCATCAGGAAGCATTTTCAATTATCATCCACTTTTTGTTTATCCTACCCTTTCGCGATTTTGAGGGATAAAGCGAAATAAGAGAAGTTTTCCGGATACTTTTCAATAAAGGTTCTAACCTTTTATCTTTAATACCAGCCTGTTCAAGAACAAGACCGATTCTCTTCCTGGTCGAGACATTTGGAAATCTTGCGGCATATCTTACGAGCATCTTAATATCTGCCTTCTTTGTCTTAATTTGTCCCTTTAGTATCTCAAAGGCCTTTTTTAGTCCGCCTACCGGCTCAGGGAAATAAATCAAGTCAACGAGAGTTCTTTCCCTGTCGCTTACTATCACCTTATCATCGTTGATTATTATCTTCTCAAGGCCGTACATCCTGTTCGCAGGAATCTTAATCATCCTGAACTGCATACTCCCTATTGCCTTTTCACGCTGCAGAGAAGTATTTAAAATATACATTGCCTGAAAAATCTGGTCGGTAAAACCATAGTAGTTATACATCGTAGAATACCCGACGTAGTAATTGCCCTTCGGAAAGAAAACCGAAGGGATTAGAAATTCATTTATATTGCTTCCTGCAGGTCCTGATTCGAGAGGCGAATAGAAATAAACGCCCCTTTTTACGGTGTTCAATATGCCCTTTTTTTTGAGCCTGAAAAGCACCTTTTCTCTCACTCCCTTTGGAAATCTGAAATATTTGTCAAACTGCTCCTGCGTTATTACTGACACCTTTTCATAGCTTAGTCTTGCTATGACTTCTATCTCCCTCGGGCTTAAATATTGTGTTGTATTTTTCTTTACCATTTTTCCATTTCTCAGCAATATAATAAATTTTCATACAGCAAAGCTTTTACAGGTTTTTAAACCTTTGTCAAGGAAATAAATTCACGTAAGTGGAATAGAATAAGCAGCTAATAAAATTCAGTCCTGTTGCAACCAGCCCGTTTGTATATCTTTTTTAGCCAAGTAATTTCAACGATAGATTTATAAATCCCTGAGAGTTTATACGTTCGGTGAGGTTAATGCGCCAAAATGGATATCGATCAATATCTCTCGGAAAGGCAAAGGCATTTAGATAAGAGCAGAGGTCAGATCCGCAACTTCAAGGTATTTGATTTCAACTACATTCCGCAAAAGCCGCTAATGCGTGAAGAGGTAAAACCGGTTATCGATTCATTACTGCGTTATCGGCAGACAGGCATTGCTAACAATGTTTTGATTTTAGGCTCCCGCGGCTGTGGCAAAAGCGTCCTTGCCAAATATCTTATGCAAGTCTTATCTCAACAAGAGCAACTTGACTTTGCCTATGCCAACTGCCGCCAGCACAATACAAGCTTCAAAATCATTGCTTCGCTGCTTGGAGTAAGGCCCCGTGGTTGCAGCCTTGATGAACTATGGCAGAAACTTACAGATATCAAGAAAGGCAAGACCGTGTTCATCCTCGATGAAGTTGACTTGATGAGTGAAAAGGATAAGCACAAAGATATCCTCTACTTGATAAGCCGCTCACCGAATAACTATATGGCGGTTCTGCTTAGTAATAACCCAAAATTCTTGACCTTGCTGGATGAAAGTATAAAAAGCACACTTCAGCCGGAGATAGTTCACTTTAGAAACTATAACGCCCTCGAAATCGAAAGAATCCTGACAGACAGGGCCAAAGCCGGCCTGAAATTCCTGCCTGAGCGAATTATCAAAGAGATAGCTGCAATGACGGCGAAGAACACCAATTCCGATGTCAGGGTGGCGATAAAGACGCTGTACTTGTGGGCGTTGGAGCCGGATGCGTCGCTGAAGGAACATTTCGATAAAGCCAGGCGTGATATTATGTTTGATGTGGTCAAGGACCTCAACGACAAAAACCTTTTAATCCTGAAGGCCGCACTTTGCCGGCAGGAAAGCTTTGTTAAGGACGTGTACGAAACATATAAAAGAATAAGTGTCCAGTTTAACGAAGAGCCTTTCAGCTACGTGCATTTTTACTCGAATCTGTCATATCTTCAGAGCCTGGGTTTGATACTGCTGATTTCGACGAAAATCAATCGCACATATGCTAACCGCATCCAGCTGACCTTTGACCCTGCTATCCTTACAACAATATGGCAGACAAGATTTGGCTAAGCTTTTTTGGATGACTTTAGTTACTTAAAACCGAAAAGTATATAAACCCCTTCTTCCATCTATTATCACTTTATAGTTACAAAACAATAAAATGACATACAACAATACCGCCGAATTGCAAAGATTGTACTTTTCGGATAGTCGGTACTGCGGCCTAGATATTATTAGCACGAGGTATATCCTGCAGCCAGAGTCTGCATCAAACAATTACATAGAAGATTTGAGGCGCGATGTCGGCCTTCTGGAAAAAATACTTAGCTTATATGCTGTGCCGCAGACTTCTACAATCGCCGAGCAGATATTTGGCAATCAACTACTTCAGCAAAATATAAGCCTCAAGCATCTTGCATATATCCTTCATGAAAGAGCCTCTCTCCATTACAGCCATCTCAAAGATATCGACAGACGCCTCATGCAGTGCCAGGAAAGGCTCTCAATCATAAAGATGCACTTTCCTGTAGATGGCGGAAGAAGCCAGCAAAACCTCGAAAGACTGGTTATCGAGTTAGAAAAACAGCGGCACGATGAGGAAATCAACTTCTGGAAAGATACAACTGAAATCAGACAAAAACTCTTTGACAGCGCAATTGCTTACAGTGCCACAAAACGCCGAAAGAATATGCTCTACGGCGTGGAGGGATAAATGGCTGATTTTACAACCGGCAAGATTGAATACATAAGGCAGCTTTGTAGGAGCCTGCGGCCTATCCTCGGTGATAAGATGAATCAGGTATTTGAAGCTTATTGCACTGAAGATGACAATGGCAAAAAACAAATTGAAGCCTATCTTGAACTGCTCTCTGCAAAGCATCTGCCTGTCAATCTTGATGATAATCGCTCCGGCCTTATCCCGCCTTCCCAACAACAGTCTTACGGTCCTTATTCTATTGGCTCAGTACTTTATGCCGACAAATGCCTTTATGATTTTGGCCTCAGGGAAGATGAATGGATTCAGCATGTCGGGGTATTTGGAAGAAGTGGGGCAGGAAAAACAAACATCGGCTTTCTTATCCTAAAACAACTCCAGGATAAAGGAAAACCCGTTCTTATATTCGACTGGAAAAGAAATTATCGAGATTTACTTGCCTTATCTGAATTCAAAGATGTAGAGGTCTATACTATCGGCAGAAATATTGCTCCATTCACCTTTAATCCTTTAATACCACCTAAAGGCACGAATCCAAAGACCTGGCTTAAAAAACTCATTGAGGTAATTGCACATGCCTACCTTCTTGGCAATGGTGTGATGTATCTTCTGCAAGAGGCTGTCGATGCTGTCTACGAGGAAGCAGGGGTTTATTCAAGTAAAGTTATAAACTGGCCCACATTTCGCGATGTCCTTGAAAAGGCCCGGAATCGCGATGCACGAGGAAGAGAGGCAGGATGGTTATCTTCTACACTTCGGGCCCTTGCCTCTTTGTGTTTCGGCGATATGGATACACTTGTAAATACAGGCGAGAACCGGAACCTCGAACATATCCTTAATAAAACAGTCATCCTTGAGCTTGATGCCCTGACCCAGCAAGATAAAATCTTCTTTATCGAAGCCCTGCTGCTCTGGATTCACCACAGACGTATGATCGAAGAAGAGCGTGAGACCTTCAAACACGCCATACTTAT